>Ga0181557_1005437_pt1 | contig 11478 bp, 3 predicted proteins | sample 011ome_23_FD_148632 | JGI IMG/M metagenome (GOLD analysis project Ga0181557, IMG submission 148632) | Coastal salt marsh microbial communities from the Groves Creek Marsh, Skidaway Island, Georgia - 011506CT metaG (spades assembly) | ecosystem: Environmental > Aquatic > Marine > Intertidal zone >... | reverse complement strand
CAACGTCGTAGCGATATTCTTTGTTGAATTTCAATTTAAGGGATAAATGAAGAGGCAAGTCGCAAGTCGCAAGTCGCAAGTCGCTAACAATGTTGTTTTGCAGAGCTCAAAATTAAAGGAATTCCGGAAAGTTTTTCTTGTGACTTGCAACTTGCGACTTGCGACTTGTAACTTGCAACTGCTTTCAGGCGGCCATCACCAGCAAACTTTTTATTCTGTTAACCAGCTGATCTTCCGAGAAAGGTTTGAGGATATAGTCGTTGGCGCCAAGCTCGTAGCCCTTGACGATATTTTCTTCGCTGCCCATAGCAGTCACCATGATCACCGGCAAGCCTTTCAGGCGACTGTTGCTGCGAATTGCCTGCAATGTTTCGAAGCCATCCATGACCGGCATCTTTCCATCCAGAATTACTGCGGCATAAGAATTCTTTTCCAGGGCGTCCAGTGCTAACTGGCCATTTTCCGCATGAGTCACATCAGCGCCATGCTCGGCAAGTTTCTGAGAAATAAAAATCGCCTGAATTTCATCATCTTCGGCGACCAGAATACTAACGCCCTTCAGTGACATATCTGGCTGCTCTGCCGCTCTTCCAGAAGATGAAAATGAATCATTTTCTGCAGCGGAGCTAACCACGTGCAGGCGATTATTTTGCAATACCTGCTGTGCTTCAAAATAAAGTTTGTCAGTATCAAAAGGCTTGGCAAGATATTCATCGGCGCCTATTTGGATACATTCCATATAGATTCTGTCACTGGGAACGCCGGAGATAACCAGCACCGGGCAGTTAAAGTCTTCCGACTGCTTGATTTCACGAAGCAACTCACGGCCATCCTGATCAGGTAACACCAGGTCGAGGATGATCAGTGAATAACGGGTTGCTACGATATTTTTCCCTTGCCTGCGCGCCAGTCTTTACCAGTTCGCAGCTTTCAATCCCATCAAGCCGATTGATGCATTCAGCCATGGCCTTTGCGTTAACCGGGTTGCGTTCGATAATAAGGGCTTGCCTGGAGAACTCCACAGACTTTAGCGCAGAGTCAATCTCGTTTGCTGCACTGGATGTTTTTCTGGCAGTGACTCTGCCAAGTATATTCAGCAGGTTGTTGACTCGGTCCAGCAGTTCATTGTCATGCGCCTGCTCAAGGTCTCTGCCAGCATCACTGATTTCAGGGAATCCAAATGTTGCACCTGACCCCTTTAAAGAATGGGCATGAAGACGAATCTCGTCAAGCACAGACTTGTCCCCCTGCAGAAATTTCTCCCACAAGGTTTTTATCATCGATGCCTTGGCGTCAATAGACTCCAGGTATTTCTTGATTAATTCTTCCTGCACAGACGAAGCTATCCCTTTATCGTTGTACTTATTCTTATACTTGCCTGGTCAGTTCGGCTATGCCTTAACTCTCAATCTGTATATCCACTGGCAAATACAATGCCGCTGCCTTTTCTAATATTCCGCTGAACTCCTGACACTTACTCGGTATAAAAATTTAAAAATGAGGCACGGTAATGATATCTCTGCAAAATACCCAAATCTGAGTACCAATTCACAGTTTTACCAGTAACCATGTTAAATACAATGATTAACTGGGGTTTTTCCAGAGGTTTTATTGGCTTTTGAGTAGACTTTTTACGCGCGCAAAGAGCTGAACCTCTGAATAGGGTTTGAGAATATAGTCAGTCACACCAAGGTCATAGCCACGCACGATATCATCCTCACTGCCCATGGCGGTGACCATAATTATCGGTAACTCAAGGCTCAGCTCCCCCCTGGTCCGCTGTAGTACTTCGAAGCCATCCATCACTGGCATCTTTACATCCAGGATAAGCAATGAAAATTCCTGAGATCTGAGAAATTGCATGGCCTCCCGGCCATTGGCTGCATGTTTTACCAGCGCGCCTTCCTGCTCCAGACGCTGCTGTATAAGAGCCGCCTGCATTTTGTCATCTTCAGCGACCAGAATACTTTTTCCAGCAAGATAAGAGGGTTTTGATATTGCATCATCGTCATCCTCTTCCACTGCTTCGCCATCAAGCGGCACCAGCGACAATTTCTTCGCAACCTTTCTCTTGAGCAGCTTGCTGGTTTCCTGCAACAGCACATCAGCATAATAGGGCTTGGTAAAATACTTGTCCGCTCCCAACCCCATGCACTCGACGCGCACTGAATCACTTTGCAGACTCGATAAAACCAGCAAAGGCGTCACTATGCGAAATTCCCGTTTGATTTGCTCGATCAACTCACGGCCATCAATATCTGGTAGCAGCAGGTCCATGACGATGAGGTCATAAGGATTTTTTACCACGGCTTCCTGGGCCTTGACGCCATTTTCTACCAGCGTGAATACCTGTTCGCCGGGAAGTTCGCCAAGCACATTCCTGATGGAGTGTGAAAACTCCCTGTCATCATCCACAATCAAAATCCGTAATGCAGAATTGCTCTTCACCGACTGCGGTTTTTTTCCTGCCACAGCACTATCCACAAGCGATCCTGAGTCAGTAACAACAGCATTGGCAACATCCTGTTCAGCATCGCTGGTTTTGGAAGAAGCAACGCCGGTATTACCGCGATGATTGGTCACCACTGTTTCCATGATGCCTTTCAGTTCAAGCAATTTCGCAGGCAGAGACTCATTATCGGCCAGTTCTGCGTTCTTGCCGGCTTCACTGATCTCGGGAAAACCAAAAGATGCGCCTGAGCCATGCAGGGTATGAGCCAACAACCGAATATTGTCACCCGCCTTGGAATTGCCCTCGTTAAATTTTTGCAACAGGGAATCGATACGACCAACCTTGCTGTTAAGTGAGTCTATATATTGGTTAAGTAGCTGTTCTTGCATCGTTTATAAGTCCAAACATTCGATAGTTGGTTATGTGCACCCTTATCTGTCCCTACTTATGCACCTGATCTATGCAGGGCCAAAGATAACTAAGAGTAGGCATTTGCCTATACACAAATACTCCGCTTTCACGCCAGATAAACAGCATGGATATAACGGCGTTTTTAAATCGGGATTTTATTTTTAACAAGCCATATTGCCCGTAATATGAGACAAGTCAAAACAAATCCAGGCAAAACATGATAAATCTGTAGGATTCTGGGTTTTTACTTTCCTAAATGCAAGCCAAGCTACTGATTTTATTACAATGATTTAATTCTGGAGGTACCCTGACAAGATACCCTGAAGACCGTCCTATCCAGAATTCTGCTTACATTAGAATTTTTGCAACTCAGCTTTAATGGGCTCTTAAGGGCAATTTGTACATATTTCTTAAAATGGTTACTTTTTTACTAAAAAATGTAATCCAGTTAACATTAATTACCGGTTATTTTTTGTATAGGTGGTAATTCTGGGATAACGAAATAATGTGTGTCTGGCAACAGGCCAGATTCTGAATTTCTGTTTAGCGGGTCAAAATAATGCAAAAGTCCATCAAGGCTATTCTCGTTGCTTCACTGCTCTTTTCTGCTTTCAGCGCCGAGCATCTTCTCGCGCAGGACGGCGACCCTATTGGCCGTATTCTGGTCACCAAGGGATCTGTGCAGGCTCAGACCGCTGCTGGTCAGACCCGCACCCTGAGAAGGGGAGCAGAACTTTTTGAGGCCGACAGTGTAGTTACCGGCCCCAACGGCTTTGCCCAGATTCGCATGATCGATGGCGCACAGATTGCCCTGAAAGAAGATACAGAGTTCGCCTTTAACCAGTATGCCTTCGATGGCAATCCAGCTACTGGTGATAATGCGGCTATGGAACTGTTGCGCGGCGGCTTTCGGACCATTTCCGGTTCCATTGGCGACAGCCAGAATGATGACTATGTGGTGGAAACACCCTTTGCCAGTATTGGTGTGCGTGGTACTACCCATGAAGCGGTAATTGATTTCAACTCCCTGTTCACTGGTGTCTATGATGGCGGCACCACAGTTTCCAATGAATTTGGCTCCGTCGATACTGGTCTGGGGGGGAATTTTGACTATTCACAAACCTCACAAGGCCAATCTCCCCGTGGCTTGCTGCGACAACCGGGTCAGTTGGGACGGATTAACCTTAACCCGGGTGTCGTTGCGGACGGCGATGATGGAACTGGTGATGACGGCACTGATGATGGTACTGCTGGTGGTGACGGCGGAGACGGTGGAGATGGTGCCGGTGATGGAAACGGTGGCGATGATGGCGCCGCGGCAGGTGGCGGTAACGACGGCAATAATGACGACGATGCACCGGACTTTAATGTTCTGGGCGCTACCGACACCACGGGTGGTAATCAGGGTGGCGGAACAACACCTCCGCCGGTAACGCCACCAACAGGCGGTAATACCGGCGTTGGTGCCGGTAATGATGGCGGTAATACCGGTACCCCTCCGGCTGGCACCAATACCAATACCGACCAGGCGATCAACCCTACCCAGAATATTCGCGATACCAATGATATTGAAAACCCGGGCTCTGCAATCACAGATGCCGACGGGGACGGCATTGATGACAGCATTGATCCTGACTTTGTCGACTCCGATGGCGACGGCATTGTCGACGCCCTGGATCCCGATCTGATCGACTCCGATGGCGACGGTATCGTCGATGCGCTTGATCCGGACCTGGTCGACTCCGATGGTGATGGCATCGTGGATGCCGAAGATCCTGACCTGATTGATTCCGATGGTGATGGCATCGTGGATGCCGAAGATCCTGACCTGATTGATTCCGATGGTGATGGCATCGTGGATGCCCAGGACCCTGACTTCATAGATTCTGACGGCGATGGTGTTGTCGATTCCGAGGATCCTGACCTGATCGATAGTGATGGCGATGGTATTGTCGATGCCCAGGATCCCGACCTGATTGACTCTGATGGCGATGGCATTGTCGATGCTGAAGACCCCGATACCCTGGATACTGACGGCGACGGCATTCCTGACAGTGTAGATCCTGACCAGCTTGATTCTGACGGCGATGGCATCGTCGATTCCGAAGACCCTGACCTGATCGACTCAGATGGCGATGGCATCGTCGATGCACAGGATCCTGATCTCGTTGACTCTGACGGGGACGGTATTGTGGATGCGCTTGATCCTGATCTGGTGGACTCGGATGGTGATGGTGTCGTAGACAGCGAAGATGTTTTTCCCAATGACCCAACAAGAACAGCCATAACTCCAGTTCTGAATACTGCACAAGTGAATGCCATCCTGGACGGTGGTCGTCAGGGCTTTACTTTGTCCGGAAGCTACCCTGTGACGATAGATGGCGTCATCTATCCAGCCATTCTGTTTGGTGACAGCAACGATGCCTCCTCAGGTTTCCCTATTCTGATTATTGATGACATCGATGCCGATGGCCTTCCTTTTATGGATGATGCCACCTTTGCGATTTTAAAAACCAGCGGCAGCGTCGCCTCCTCAGCGTTAGGGTTCACTAATGGCATAAGCAGCTTTAACAGCCAGGTCGACTTTGATGTGCAATGGGGACTGTGGGGACCGGCCCAGGGTTTACGCAGCTTTACCAATCTGGATGACGACTCGGTTTCCACACCTATCAATACCAATCTTCTATGGGCCAATACACTACCCAGCGATCTCACAGGTATTACTACAGCGACTAACTACTGGGGTACCGACTTGAGCGGGCAAGTGAACTACTGGGGTGCTGAAGATTTCATTGGCGGCTCAACTGCCGGTGCGATGAATGAATTGTTTGCCAATTTCGAAATCAATTTTGGTACTGGCGCAGTCACCAATGGCTGGATGGAGTTCTGCCTGGGTGGCAGTGGGGACTGCGATTACAATAATGGCGCCCAGGAATGGGAACTGGAGTTCTCTGGACAGATAACCGATGGAAAAATGCTGGCAAACCCGATTGGCGCGCGCTTTATTAATGATGCCCCGGCCGATATTGAGGGGGTCATCGACGGCCTGTTCACTAATGGTTTCATTGAAGGTTTATCAACAGAAAGCCCTGATGGATTCCTCGGTGGCCTAAGCCTTATTGGCGCGCCTTCAGGACAAGCCTTAACCTATGTCGATGCGGTATTCCTGCTGGAAAGGGAAGAACGTTTTACCAATACAGAATTGCAAACGCTAATAAATAACCAGGACAACTCCTTCTTTGTTCAACCCGGTTATGCAAGAAATTTCCTTGGCCATAGCCGCCCTACTTTGGGCTCAGCGTCGAATATCCTGCTGATTGTTGACGACGAGGAAGTTGTTGGCGGAATTGATTACAGCAGAAACGTTTTCAAAAATGGAAGCTCAACATTAATAGACCGTATTGATGCTGAACTTGATACCATTTTTGATGTTACCTGGGAGCGCTGGCAGGGACCGCTGGAATTGTTCACCAACAATTTTGATGCCACCTCCGTTATCGATGAAAGCCTTGACGGCATAAGCCCCGATATAGCTTATGTGGTCAACTTTGACGAATCCTACCTTGGCGGGATACGTGGCACCTTTGATAATGTGCTGGCCTTCATCGGTGAAGATGAACAAGGCACTTTGTTAACCTCCAGTGATCTGTCGATGTCATTCGATGTGGACTTCATGAAGGCCACAGAAAATATATCAAACGGGCTGCTTAACCTGGACTTTTATGAAAATGGCGGGATTCGTGAAGCCTGGGATGTTTCCTTCATTGGCAACATCGTGGGAAATGATATTGTAATTTCGATTACTGATGGATCCATGGGCAAGCAACCTGACCCCTGGGTCTATAGCGATCCTGCTGATTTCGAAGGCGATATACAGGGCGCCTTTGTAGATAACAGTTATGGCGTAACGCCTGCTTCCGATGTTGCTTTTGTTACATCATTTTATTTGAAAGACACCAGTGTCGACACTATGTTTTCCGGCAATTTTGTTACCGGCGTTGGCCTCATTGGTGGGTCTGTGGAAAACCGTTTTGATGCGTTTGCCCAAAGCGATATGACGCGACTGGGTTTCCTGGCGCCTGTAGGTACAGACAATCAGGTCTATAGCGCGCTGGCAACCACGGCTTCCGGCACCCCTATTTTTGCTGACAACACCGCCTCGATTCCGACCGACCCATTCCAGCTTCCGGTATCTGAAAACATCAATTATGTATTTCTCAATCAGGGTGCCGGTGTTCAGCAATACCCGAACGTGGGCGGTTACGACATCACCCTGGGTGCCTGGCAACCAGGGTCTGCTGGCAAGGTTGCCAAACTGACTGACAGCCTTAATCTAGACATAGGCACTGATTATTTTGACGATGTGTACTGGAGTAGTGTTGGTGGCGGTGGACCGCTGGATTCCGCCTATGTCATCTCATCGCTGACTTATGGCCACTCGATATTTGACGATAGCTTCATGGGCGAAACCTCCGCTGGTATTATCAAGGGCGTTAAAGCCCATTTTGATGCCACTTATCTGGTTGACTCAGTTACCAGTGGCGTTCTGTCCATCTGTGCCGGCGGCAGCCAAACAGGCTGCTCTGATGAGTCAACCCTCTACTTTCTCAATTTCTCAGGGTCACTGGAAAATGGCACTTTCACAGCTGATTCCATTACCTCGATGATCATTAAAATGCCTGATGGGTCTGTTGTGGAATCAACTATCAGCGGAGAACTTGAAGGACTATTTACCGGCAAAGTCATCGAAGGCTCAAGTGACCTCTATGATGCCTTTGTCGGCGGCTTTAATTTTTCAGACGCCGGTAGCAATCATTTCATCACCGGAAACTTTGTTGTCGAACGTGAAGACAGGCTAACCTCCAGCCAGATAAATAACGCCAGTAAAAACGCGCTGATGGTTGATACCGATACCGGACTTGCCAATTTTTACCGTGCTACAACGACCCTGGACAACTCACTAACTTTCATTTCCAGGAGCGAATCTCTGGATGATGTCATAAAGTTTGACAGCGACGCTTCCGGCGACACTATTATTACCACAGAAACCAGCAAGACTACCAACCCTGGAGGCTTCGATCTGACCTGGGCTACCTGGACCAACGCCGAAGTATTACCCGACAATCTGATACTGGGTAACTTCGACAGCAGATTCAATTCCGCTCCGCCACTGTGGTGGGCAGTATATGATGACGTCATTCCCCCCAGTAACCTCACAGGCACCTATCGCACTATCCTGACAGGAGAGGTTCAGCTTCCTTTCATTGGCGCAGAGGGTGATCTGGGCGATCTGGGCGGCAGCTTTGTTTCCTTCACTAACTCAGCCTCGATTCTGGACATTGAATTTGATGTAAACCTCACCACGGGTGATATTTTAAATGGCATGTTCAGCGCTTCCGTAGAAACAGGTGCAAACCAATACAATACATGGGTGCTGAATGGTTTCAACGGGGCAATCAAAGACGGAGACCTGAACTTTAATTTTATTGATGCCGGCACTAATGATTTCGGCGATTACACTCCCTATGCCGGTACAGCGACAACGATTGATCATGCGCAAATGAATGGCAGCTTTGTTACCAAAAGCACAGTCCCTAACTTTGAGGGCGAAGGAGTCGTTGGCGGTTTTGCTTTTGATGCATCTGACGGAGAAAGTGGGGGTTCTTATCTCGACGGCTTATTTGTGGCTGGCGTCGAAGATGTCGTTTTTCTCGACAAGCGCCTGGAAGGATTGGATCCGCTGGAAACAGATGAATATGACCCGGTGAATAATGGCCTGGTTATGATTGGCGACTGGTCTGGATGGAGTTCTGGCTACTCACCTGTTTACTCAGGGATCGTTGCCTTTGATGCAGCATCACCAGTATTTCTGACCGACTGGGATGGTATTCCCTATACCGTGTTCAAGCAGGACAATGCCACTGGTGTTAACACCTTCCCGCTTTCTTCTACCTACCCTGGCGTTCAATGGGGAATCTGGGATATGCAAGCTGGAGAGATTGGACCCTCTGCTTATTACGACGTAGCTGCAGAATCATTCGATAATTTTGATTTCCTCCCCTGGCTGGTAGTCCCTGCGCTGGATCCTTCTACCGAGATAACTACATATACGGGCTCCATGAATTACGGCTTTACCCGCGATTCCATGACCAGGAACAACTGGGAAGGCACATTATCTGCGCTGAACGTCTCCATGGATGTCGACTTCACGTATGGCAGTATCTATGACGGCACCATCAACCTGTGCTTTGGTGGCACCGGTTGTGCCTCATCTGATGAATCCTGGCATGGGCATTTTGGTGGCGGCTCAATTAATCAAGGGGTAATCAATCCCATGTGGGTATATGGTTCTGTCAGTAATGGCTGGGATTTTGAAGGCGAAATTGGCGGCTTTTTGACAGGCTACAATGCAGGCGCTGCCTATGATGCGATTGTCGGTGGTTTTAGTTTTGCAGAAGGTAATTGTGGCGAGGGGTGCTCTTCTTATACGGGTCGTACTGTCAGTGGCACCTTCCTGTCTGAACAGGAGCTTCGTCTTGATGCCTATGACATGGATGTGGTTGATGGCTGGAAAAGAGCCGCCCTCATGACTGGCGACGGCACTGTTCATACCGGCCTGATGGGGCTTCATAACACTCGTAGCCTCTCTTCTCCTTCTCCGGCTAGTCCCAATATTTTTGATATTTTCTTCATTGATGAAGGGACAACCAACCACACTATCTGGAAGCTCGGCGACGACGAAGCGCCAGAACACATTCTATGGAATCAGTATGTCACTACCTGTGAGAATTTATGCATTCTGGACTTTGGTGTCTGGGAAGGATCGGCTACGGTACTTACTGACAATACCAATGCCAGCATCTACACCATGGCGTCTGGCCCTATTGCCTGGTTGAACTATGAACCCGTAGATTTTGACGGAGTTAGTCTGACAAGACTGGGGCAGGAATATTTCTACGGTCCGCAATCTTTCAAGGCTCAGGACTCCTCGTTTGAAGACATTGCAGGGACATACATTGATGAGTTCTATTTTGATTATGATGTAGACTTCTCAACCAATGTTGTGCATAACGGCAAGCTCGTCTTCAAACGACAGGAAGTGATTGAAGATAAGACTCTCGATTTTGTCTGGACCCTGGCTTTTGCCCCCAACAATGGCATTGTTGATGGCGTCAACTTCTTTGATGAAAATGATTTCAGCAGCGCTATTCTTGAAGTCTGGGATGGCTCTACCCTGGTAGACACCGTTGCCGTATCCAATATCATTATCTCTGGCGCCTACTCCTTCGATCCTACGGATGCCACCAATGAAGCTGAAGTCATCGGCAACATGATTCTTGAAACAACCTTCACCGCACCTATCAACTCTGTCAGCACAATCATCGATACCCGGATTGCCGGGGAGTACGATATCTGGGGTTATCGTGAAACTCGCCTGACTCGTGATGAACTGCTCAATATGAATGACTATCTTGGCCTGCTGGTGAAACGTACCAGTGGTCTTGTAGATGAGCACTTCTTCACAAACGGCAACAACAGCGACATGATTTTTGCTGACAATAACATTACAGATACCCAGATGGGGACTGATGCAGATTTGTTCATCAATGATCGACTGCATGGCTATGACCCTGTGCAACTCGTTGTAGAGAATGGTGGCCTGACTGCAGCTTCAACGCTCGATTCAAGCGTAAGCAGCCAGTTCAGTGTTGGTTGGGGTGCATGGAATGGTGGTGCCAATATTATTGATGCGCAGGGAGGCTCTTCTGCTTTCCATAGCGAACCACTCTACTGGCTCTCAGCCAAACGGGCGGATATACAGGACCTGAATGGCGAGTGGAACTACAACACGGTGCTGGCCGCCGAAGGCGAAGGCACTCATGGCAGCCTCAGCAGTCTGGATATGAGTTTTGATGTCAGCTTTGGCACTGGACTGATTACAGGGGGTCAATTTGAAGCGGTGGTGGGTGGCAGTGATACGCGCTGGTATACTGAATTTACTGGTACGGCCCACGGACCTGTTGCCAATATCAATGATTTCTCCGGCGCCACACTTGGTCTCGATGCTGATTACAGTCTGAATGCTGCAGCCAGCATCACTGGTGAGATGCGCGGCATCTTTACTGAAGGCACTGCAGGCGCACAAGGCTTTGCTACAGGCTTTGCACTGGAGGCCACAACTGATGGTGGCAGTACATTCAGCAATCTGAATGGGGTTGGTATTTTGGGAACAAGAACGGCACTCGGTGTACCATGATAATGTGATTGCTACTCTTTAAAAAAAAACAGGCCAGTGGCCTGTTTTTTTTGCTAAGCGGATTGCTTAAGCAAACTCTTCACCCTGGCTACCAGGTAGACTTCAGAAATGGGTTTCAGCATATAGTCATCAACGCCCATGTCGTAGCCGCGAATGATGTCAGCTTCGCCGCCCAGTGCGGTCAGCAGTATCACCGGTAAACTCGTCAGACCCAACTCGCCCCTGATTTTTTCCAGCACGTCAAAACCATCCATATCCGGCATTTTTACATCCAGAATTGCCAGAGAACATTGAGTCGATCGCAGCACAGCGAGCGCCTCAGCGCCATTGCTCGCATACTTAACCTCTGCTCCCTGCT
>Ga0181557_1005432_pt1 | contig 11482 bp, 10 predicted proteins | sample 011ome_23_FD_148632 | JGI IMG/M metagenome (GOLD analysis project Ga0181557, IMG submission 148632) | Coastal salt marsh microbial communities from the Groves Creek Marsh, Skidaway Island, Georgia - 011506CT metaG (spades assembly) | ecosystem: Environmental > Aquatic > Marine > Intertidal zone... | reverse complement strand
AGCGCGGCAAGCTCTTCGCTGTCGATACATTGCGCATGGATTTCTGGTTTCCAGACAGATTTCGGCAGCGCCGTTGCCAGTTTGGCACCATCCCAAATATAGGGAGCGGCCACAATGCCGATGGCCATATCGATATTGCCGGCAGCGTCCGGCAGGCTGATCGCAGCGCCGGGCTTTGCCGCAAAATTATGCGCCGCCAGCCAGTTCTGCTGCAATTCCCCAAGGCCAGCATGCCAGTCATCATAGCAATCAGCGGTGACGATATGCAGCACATGTGCTGTATTGTGTGACTCGGTTAGGCCAAATTGGTCAAGGGTGCTCATCTGATCGGTCCTGCCAGCTTATGGCGATGTGAATGGATTAAACCTATGAATGTTGCTGTAGAGGCGCGTCTGCTTGTGCGTATACCCGGTCAATATGCCACCAAAGACTGACGCCGCGAAGCCCCAAATACCCAATAAAGGCAGCCAATAATCCATGCAACCCCCACGCATCCGAAAACAACAGCGCAACAGTCAGGCCGGATGCGGACACAATCATTGCGTTACGCATCTCCTGACCGCGTGTGGCACCGACAAATATGCCATCAAGCTGAAAAGCTAAAAATGACGCTGGTGCCAGCAAACAGGCCCACAGCCAATGCGCATGCGCATGCGCAATCAATGTCGTCTGCGTGGTAAACAGACGCAGAATGATTGTGTCGCCAAACCATAAAATGGCGGCGATGACCAGCGCCAGTGCAGCCGCAAGGCTGTTTGTCCGCCGGATGGCAATCCGCAGATGTTCCGGGTTACGCTTGCCGATGGCTTCGCCGACCAGCGCTTCGGCAGCATAGGCAAATGCGTCCAGCGCAAAGGCCAGAATGCCAAATAACGTCAATACAAGCTGGCATGTGGCCAGATCGAGATCGCCTAGCTTTGCCGCTTTGTTCAGCACCATTGCCTCGCACAACACCAACAGCGCGGTGCGGATAAAAATATCCCGGCCTAAAATGAAAAACCGCCGATAGGCCGCATGGTCACGAAGTGCCGCAAGAATCAGCTTAAGCTGCAAAAAATGACCGACGCCGATTTTCGATTGTGGCCGGTTGATAAACCAGATCATAAATAGAAAGCCAGACCATTGGGCGCAGACTGACGCGATGGCGACACCGGTGACATCCATGCCCAGCCCCAGAACAAACACAAAATCCAGCGCCAGATTGATCAGATTAACAATCAACAGCAGCAGCATGCCGCCAAACATTTGCTGGCGGCCATATAACACCCCTAACAACACCATATTGCCGAGCGCTGCCGGTGCCGCAAAAAGTCTGATGGTGGCGTAATCAACCATCAGCGATTCAACGAGTGGGCTTGCTGAAAATAATGCGGCGGCAATGCCGGTGATCACCGGGGCTGCCAGAATGACGCTGAGGCCAATCACAAATGCCAGAACCAGCCCGCGCACCAGAATTCTTGCAATCTGCGTGGCGGCATCACGGCCCTGTGATTGCGCCACCAGACCCGTCGTGCCCATGCGCAAAAACCCCATGCCAAAATAGATGGCGTTAAACAGCATCATGCCGAGCCCGACACCGCCGATAAAAGCCGGATCGTCAAGCCGTCCCATCATCGCGACGTCGACAGCCCCAACCAAAGGCACGGTCACATTCGAAATGATGATGGGCCAGGCCAGCCGCCAAATATGCCGCCAGCTGGTGTGACTGTCATCTGTTGATCTGTGCATGGCCACCCTTTCACCGCAACCCTGGTGACATGCCAGCCGGACACCGGCAATTTGGCATGTCGCATACTGCACCAGCTTTGCATATTGTAAACATCATTTTTTGACCGATGGTGATGCGACAGATGCGGCGTTTTCCAACTTGTCGGTTGCCAGCCAAGTTGCTAAGCCTGTACACCGTAAGGTCAAAAAAAGGTTTGGATTATTGGCTTTTTTTCACGCACGCACCGCGCTCTATGCGCTATTGGCGCTGGTTACGATCACGGTCTTTACCGGCCAGCATCTGGTGCCGCCAATGGATCGTGATGAGTCGCGATTTGCCCAGGCCAGCCGGCAGATGCTGCAATCTGGCGATTATGTGACGATTCGCTTTCAGGATGAGCTGCGCGCCAAAAAGCCAGCCGGCATTTATTGGTTGCAGGCGGCATCGGCCAATCTGCTTGGCGAGACGGACATTGCATCCTACCGGTTTGTCAATGTGCTGGCGCTGCTTGCCAGTATTTTTATCCTGTATCATATCGGCTTGCGCCTATATGAACCGCATCTGGCGCTTGCCGCCAGTGCTGCCTTTGCCAGCGGCTTTCTTGTGCTTGCCGAAGCGCATCTGGCAAAAACCGATACGGTGTTGATGCTGGCCGTGCTGGTTCAACAATGGGGTTTGATGCGGATCTATCTGGGTCGCCACGCCAACCCGGTCAAACCACGCGCCGACTGGATCTGGTTTTGGGGGGCGATGGCGGTGGGGATATTGATCAAAGGCCCGATCGCACCAGCCATTGCTATTTTGACAATTGCCAGCCTGCTGCTGTGGCACCGGCAGATGCGGTGGGTCAGGCAATTGCGGTTGTCGCGCGGGCTGATCCTGATGGCGGTGATCTGCCTGCCATGGGCCATTCTGGTGACGCTGGCAACGGACGGGGCGTTTCTGGATATTGCGGTAAAGGGTGATTTTCTGGCAAAAGTCCAATCTGGTCAGGAATCGCATGGCGCCCCGCCATTTACCTATCTGGCATTGTTTGGCTTGTTGCTGTGGCCAGCCTCGATCCTGCTGCCATCGGCATGCCTGCATATCAAAGCCCTGATGGCGCAAGACCGGACACGCTTTTTGCTGGCGTGGATTGTGCCATTTTGGCTGATGATTGAACTGATCCCGACAAAATTGCCACATTACCCATTGCCGGTGGTGCCGGCATTGGCGCTGTTGCTGGTCTGTTCGGTTGAGCGGGTGGTGACATTGCCGCCGGTGCGGCAGAAAATATTTCTGGCCGGGCAATATCTGCTGCTGGCCTTTGGTGTTGTTCTGGTGGCTGTTGTGGGTGTGGCAGCGGTGCGGTTTGGCGGCGATTCGGTGCGGTTGGCGATTGGCTTTGTCGGGCTGGCGGTGATCATTGCCGGGCTGGCGGTCTGGCAAGGGCATCGCTGGATTCAGATTGGTGGCTATCGCAATCTGCTGGCGTTATGGGCGGCTGGCATGCTGCTTCATTTCACCATATTTGCCGGGGTTGTGCCAAATCTGGCGCGGATTCATGTGGCTGAAGCCGTGGCAGAGCGGTTGCACAATGCGGCAAATCCTGCCACCGCGATTGCTGCGGCCGGCTTTCATGAGCCATCTTTGGTGTTTTTGCTTGGCCGCGATCTGTTGCTGGTCGATAGCCGGGAAGCGGCATTGTTTCTGGCCGAGGCGCCGAATGGCGTGGCGCTTGTCGAGGCCCGTCAACAAACCGCATTTCTGGATATGGCGCGGCGGTTAAATCTGTCGCTGGCAGCCCCGCAACAGGTCTCGGGCTATAATATATCAAAGGGTCAGGATGTGGTTATTCTGATTTATCGGCGAGAGATATTTGACGCCAACTCTGACACAGAGTAAAAGCGTCGGGTAATCATTAAAAAGCGGTATCTAACTGCATGTCAGCTTCTGTGTCTTCTTCTGCGACCTCTCATCCGATCGAGATTTCTGTGCTTGTGCCGGTAATGAATGAGGCCGGTAACATTACCCCGCTTGTCGATGAAATTTGCACCGCCTTTAAAGGCCGACGGTTTGAGATCATCTATATTGATGATGCCAGCACCGATGGCACCGCTGCTGAACTGTCTGACTTGCTGAAAACTGTGCCGCAATTGCGGGTATTGCGGCATGAAATCCGCTCTGGCCAAAGCGCAGCATTATGGTCGGGCCTGTGGCAGGCGCGCGGCGTGTTGATTGGCGTGCTTGATGGTGATGGCCAGAATGTGCCGGCTGACTTTCCGGCGATAGAGGCGGCATTGCAGGATCTTGGCGATACACCCGGCATGGTGGCTGGCATTCGCCAGCGCCGAAACGATAGCCCATCGCGGTTATTGGCATCACGTGCGGCCAAATGGATTCGGGCCAGCCTGCTTGCCGATACGCATCCTGATTCGGGTTGTGGTATCAAAATGTTGCCCCGCAGCCTGTTTATACAATTGCCGTTTTTCAATCATATGCACCGATTTATGCCAAGTCTGGTACGGCGCCATGGCGGACGCGTTATTGGGGTGCCAGTTGCCCATCGGCCACGCCAGGTTGGCACGTCAAAATATCGTATCCTGGATCGGTTAATTGTTGGCATATCAGACGTGCTTGGGGTGATCTGGCTGTTACGGCGCGCCCCGACAAGTGGCGCGGTTAGCGAAGTCAGCCGACCCGCCAGCACGCCGCGGAAAGCTTCAAAATCTGCATCTTCGACGAAAAGGTCGCGTACATGATTGCTATGATGTCAGCCCATATTGAGGCCGTTGCCAGTACGCTGGCCAATTTCCTTTTGCTGGTCTTTCCCTTTCTGCCGCAGAGTCTGGCCACACATCCTGAACAGATCATGGTGGTGGTTGGTTTTGCCGGGCAGGGGCTGTTCGCCATGCGGTTTATTTTGCAATGGCTGACATCAGAGGGGCAGGGTCGTTCGGTGATCCCGGTGGCATTTTGGTATTTTTCAATCGGCGGCGGCAGCGTTCTGCTGCTCTATGCCATCTGGCGGCAGGATCCGGTGATCATCTGCGGTCAGGGTCTTGGCCTGTTTATCTATTTTCGCAACTTATATTTTATCCACCGAAGCAGAGCCGACGAGTAGCCATTATCGTGATTGGCCGTTCCTAGATAGCGGTGTTGCCTTTTTGCATGATAATCGCCCAATGTTCGGCAGATACCGGCGTCACCGATAATCGTGACTGGCGTACCAACGCCATTTCCTGAAGACGTTCATCGGCTTTGATATCCGTCAATGTCACCGGCGTGTTTAATGGTTTTACCGCTCTTACCGTCACCATACCAAACCGGCCGGATGCATCGGTTGGATCAGGATGATACCGGGCGCATATCTCGACAATGCCGACAATCTGTTTTTCATTTACCGAATGATAGAAAAATGCCAGATCGCCAATCTGCATGGCTTTCATATTGTTTGACGCCTGATAATTGCGCACACCATCCCAGCCTTCGCCCGCATCGCCGCGATCAATTTGATCCTGCCATGACCATGTTGATGGTTCTGTTTTCAAAAGCCAGAACTGCATGGGGTCACCTCATTCGTTCCGATCGATTATGAGATAGTCTATTCGGTATGTGCCGGGCGCGCCAGCAATCCGGCGACAATCTGCTGCAAATCTTCACCATGATTAACCAGTTTATCGACAGCATTGGTGATCGGCAAATCAATCTTGTGATGCGCCGCCAGATTGGCAAGGGCGGCAACGGTGCGGCTGCCTTCGGCAAGCTGGCTGCTCGGGGTTTCGCCGCGCCCCAGCGCCATGCCAAAAGCCATATTACGCGAATGTGGCCCGGCACAGGTCAGCGCCAGATCGCCAACACCGGCCAACCCGAAGATGGTGTCACTTTTTGCGCCCATAACAGCCGAAAACCGCGCAATTTCTGACAGGCCACGGGTCAGGATCGCGGCCTTTGCATTATCCCCAAGCCCCAGCCCGACCGCACAGCCGGCGGCAATGGCGATGACATTTTTCATCGCTCCGGCCAAGGCAACGCCAACCGAATCAGTGTTACGATAAACCCGCAGGTTGCTGCCCTCAAATGAGTCTTGAATTATTTTGGTTGCGGCGTCATTACCGGCGGCAACAAGCGCGGCGGGCAGGCCGGAAAATACTTCATCGGCAAAGCTGGGGCCGGAAAATACCACGATGTCATGCCGCGGCAGCATGTTTTGCGCCAATGCGGTCAACAACATGGCGTCGCCCTGCTGGTCGCTGACGATGCCTTTGGCACAGAGCGCCACGATCGCCGGCGGCGCGTCGGCTTGCCGGGCGGCGATACGGGCAAAACTGTCTTTATTGGCCTGTACCGGTACGGCGACAAAAATCACCGTGGCGGCCGCAAGACAATGATCATCTGTTGTCGCATCAAGCGGCGCAATCGCCGCACAATCAGGCAGTTTTTCGCAGTGCCCCCGGGCCAGCATATCGGCTGTCTGCTGGTTGCGTGCCAGAACCGTGACAGGCTGCTGCGCCCGCTGCAAACTGCTGGCGATGGCGCTTCCCCAGCTGCCGCCCCCAATCACGACATGTCTGGTCATGCGCGCACCCCGCGTCCCGGTGGTGGGCTGGCATGCGCATCAAGTGGCCAGCGTGGCCGAGGGGCAAAGTCAAAACCGTCAGAATCGCCGGCATTTTGCTGATGCCGCTCAAGCGCTGCCCAGGCAATCATCGCCGCATTGTCGGTGCAAAGGGCTGCCGGTGGGACGGACAGGCGAAAACCGTTTTTGCTGGCGGTGTCGGCAAGCTGTGTAAAAATATATTTATTCGCCGCCACGCCGCCGGCAATCACCAGAACCGGCGGGGCGCTTGCAGATGCTTGCACATAGTCACGGCGAAACTGCGCCATCGCGTGGTGACTGCGGTCGGCAAGACAATCGGCAATAGCGGCCTGCAAGCTGGCTGCCAGATCATTAACGGGTGCTTTTTCAGCCCCGCCAAGCTGCTTGAACTTGTTTGCCAATGCGGTTTTCAGGCCGGAAAAGGAAAAATGACAGTGATCAGCCCCTTTTAGCGGGCGGGGCAGCGCAATGGCAGTGGCGTCGCCTTGCTGTGCGGCGGCTTCGATGGCCGGGCCACCCGGATAGCCAAGCCCCATGATTTTGGCGCATTTGTCAAACGCCTCACCGGCGGCATCATCCATGGTCGTGCCATAGCGGTGATACTGCCCGGGGCCGGCCACTGCCAGAAGCTGTGTATGTCCGCCGGACACCAGCAGCAGCAAATACGGAAACGCCACCGAATCAGCCAATCTGGCGCTCAGTGCATGGCCTTCAAGATGGTTGATGGCAAAATAGGGGCGCTGGCGGGCGGCGGCGATGGCTTTTGCGGTGACCGTTCCAACCGCGACACCACCAATCAGACCGGGCCCGGCGGTGGCGGCAAAGGCATCGATATCGGAAAGCGCAAAGCCAGCGGTTTGCAGGGCTTTTTCAATCACCAGATCAATGGCTTCAAGATGCGCGCGGGCGGCAACTTCCGGGACAACGCCGCCATATTGGGCATGCTGGGCGATTTGTGAGGCAATCTCATTGGCATAGATTGTTTTATCACTACCGACGATGGCGGCGGCGGTTTCATCGCAACTGCTTTCAATGCCAAGCATGATATAGGGGCGGTCTGCCATAAGCCGTTATTCCTGAATTTTGCGCGCTGTCACCATATCTGAAGCTGTCGCCAGATGCCAGTGTTGTTGCCAATTCATCAGCGGGGGTGGTTTTTGGCTTTGCAAATCAGATGCAGATGATTAGACATGGCAGCTATGACAGATCATGTTGATATATTCAAGAACAGCCCGATGCGGCTTGCCAGCCGCGCCTCGCAACTGGCGATGGCGCAGGCTGAAATGGTCTGCGCGGCGTTGGCGCCGACCGCAGTGACTGTGCGCCCGGTGACCACATCTGGTGATCGTATTCTGGATCGTCCATTGATTGAAGCTGGCGGCAAAGGTCTGTTCATAAAGGAACTGGAACGCTCGTTACTCGCTGGCGAGGCTGACCTTGCTGTGCATTCGATGAAAGATATGGAGGCGCATTTTGCGCCGCATACGGAAATTGGCGCGGTGCTGGCACGCGAAGACCGGCGTGATGCGCTGATCGGGGATTACCAGTCGATTGATGATTTGCCAGAGGCGGCGGTTGTTGGCACCGCCTCGGTGCGGCGTGCGGCGATTTTGCTGCACCACCGCCCGGATCTTGAAATCAAGCTGATCCGTGGCAACATAAATCGCCGTTTAAGCCTGCTTGCAAATGGCGAATTTGACGCCATTGTTCTGGCCGTGGCGGGTATAAAACGGCTGGGGCTGGATGTGCCCTTCAGCCCGATTGACCCGGCTATTATGCCATCGGCCGTGGCGCAAGGTGCGCTGGCTGTGCAAATACGCACGCCATTTGATGATCGCAGCGAGGCGGTCAAGCATCTGGTATCGGCGCTTACTTGTGCGGATAGTCTGGCCGAAGTGACCGCCGAACGTGCGTTGCTCGCTTTTCTTGACGGCTCATGCCAGACGCCGATATGTGCGAGTGCCAAATTGACCAAATCGGCCAGATTGGCCAGATCAGATAATGAAAACAGGCTAAGTCTGGATGGTATGATCCTCAGTTTGGATGGGCGTGTGGCACATCGCCTGCAACTGGACGCGCCGGTAGATGACGCGGTGGCGTTGGGTGAGACAGTCGGTGCGCAATTGCTCGAAATGGCGGGTGGTCGCGGGTTCCTTGCCTAGGCCAGTTTGCGGTGATGCCGCATTGTCGGTCCTGTATATTTTTGCGATAATAGGGCATGGCTGATTTTATCATCATTATTCGCCCGGAGCCCGACGCCAGCCGCGATGTCGCATGGCTCAAACGCTATCAGGTTCCAGCCATCGCGGTTCCGGTAATGCAGGCGGAAAAGCGGCCTTTTGACCTGTCCGATATGGCCGCATTGCAAGCTGTTATCTTTACCAGCCGGCATGCGGTTGCCGCCATTGCCGACAGCCCTGCGATCGGCGCATTGCGCGGGCTGCCGGCATATGCTGTGGGGCGCAGCACAGCGGCTGCGGCGCATCAGGCCGGGTTTGCCGAGGTCATCACCGGGCATGGCGGTGGCAGTGGTCTGGTGCCGCTGCTGGTTGCTGATTTGCATCCGCATGCTGGCGCGCTGTTATGGCCAAGCGCGACGACCATCAGTTTTGACATGGCCGCCAGCCTCGAAAGTTTTGGGTTTGCCGTGCAAAGGCTGCCGGTGTACGCGATGCCGGCGCAGACCGATATTGGCAACCAGTTGCCAGACCGCCTGCTTACCCATTCGTCTGCCGCTGTGGTGGCGATGTCGGCCCGCTCGATCGATTTATTTTCAACCATGTTGCGTGATAATCAGCTGGATCACCGCCGCCATATCATCACGGTGATCGCGGCAAGCCAGAGCATTGCCGAGGCGGCTGGTGCTGGCTGGGCAGATATTCTGCTGGCCAAGGCGGCGCGGCGCAGCCGGCTGTTGGCGATTGCGGCATTAATGCACCGGCGGCGGGGTTTGTTGCCGCCGGCCCGGTAAATCAACTGGCATGTTTGCCGGGCATAAGGTTTAATAGTGTGTAAATAGATGTATTGTTGCGAAAACCGACAGGATGAATCGTCCTATGGCCGAGCCGAAAAAACCGTCTGATAAGACGAAAAATACGCGTGGCAAATCCGCATCAGATGACCCAAAACATACGGTCATTGATGGTGTCGCCGTCGATAAAACGAGCGCGGCCGACACCCGGGAAAACACTCGGGCCGACACTCGGGCAGATATGTCGGCAGATAAGGCAAAGGCCGCAGATGCAGACCGGCCCGGACAGGCCGCACCATTACGATCGCAATCGGCCACCATGGTTGTCGCCGGAATCGCTGCGATGCTGGCCTTACTGTCGCTGGCTGTGTCTGTAGTGGCCTATAGGCAGACGGCCAATCTGGCTGAAGCTGGCCCGGTTCAGTCACCAGCCGGCGGCGGCATCACTGCGCCTGTTCAGGCAGATCTTGACGCCATCACTGCGCGGCTGGACAGGCTGGCGGCGTTGGTCAGCACAAATGCCGCGCAATATGCGTCATTGCAACAAGAGCTTGCCGCCACCCCGATGCCGGATACGTCGGATATACCGGATACACCGGATACGCCGGATAATAATATGGCACCACCCGCTGGTGGGTTGGATGCAGCCATGCTGGATGATGTGATCAGCCGGCTGTCGGCGCTGGAAGCGGCCCGCAGCAATCAGGATATGACGACGTCACGCGCCGGCCAGACGCCACCGCTTGATGCAGCCAACACAGCCGGGGCGTCTAACAAGGTGCAGACCGGGCTGTTGGCGGCGGCTGGCTTGCTGGCCGAAAATCTGGCAGGGCGCCAGCTTGGGGTTTGGGTTTCTGTGCTGGAAAATATGCAATGGCCCGGGGTTGCCGCGGATCATCGTGAGATTATTCGCGCCGCCGCCGATGCGCCGGTGGAATCGCGCGCCGATTTGCTCAGCCTTGGTCGCTTACAACTGGCACCGATGCTGCAGGGTTTAAACAGTGCGGGCGATAATTCCGGGTTGTTGGATCAGGCCCGGGCGCGGCTTGCTGATCTGGTTAAATTGCGGCGGGTTGGTGGCGGTGCAGACCAGCCAGCTACATTGCTCGCCGCTTTCGAAGCGGCACTCGATCATGCTGATTTTGAGGCGGCATTCGCGGCGGCAACGATCTGGTCATCGGCCGGGCTTGACGGGCTGGATTCCTGGTTGGCGGCGGCACAGCGGCGGCGTGATCTGGATCAGGCGGTCAATCAGCTGGTGGCTGTTTTTGTGCGTCAGGCCGCCGGGCAAAGCTAATGTTTTTAAGGTTGGTCACGCTATTTCTGTTGATTGGTCTGGCGGCTGGTGCGGCCAGTTGGCTGATGGCGCAGCCCGGCAGTCTGGCGATGGAATGGCTTGGCTGGCAGATAGAAATGCGCAGCAGCCTTGCGGTGACTTTAGTGGCGGCTTTTGCGCTTGCTGTGGTGTTTTTTGACCGGTTGCAACGGGCTTTTCGGGCGATGCCTGGCTGGCTTGGGGGGCGCTGGCGGCAGCGCCGTGATGATGCCGGGCATCGTGCGCTCACTTTGGGGCTGATGGCGGTGTCAGCCGGCGAACCGACCGAGGCGCGGAAACAGGCGGCGCGGGCGCACCGTTTGCTTGATGCGCCGCAACTGACCGGGCTTTTATCGGCGCAGGCGGCGCATCTTGCCGGCGATCATGCCGCCGCGCGGCGTTATTTCACCGCCCTTGCAGATGACCGCGATACCGCATTTTTGGGGCAGATCGGCTTGATGCGGCTGGCACTTGATGCCAAGGATTCCCCGGCGGCACTTGACGCGGCGAACAAGGCGTTGGGGGTGAAGCCGCAATCGGCTGTGGCGGCGGCGCAATTATGGCAGCTGCATGCCGGCCAGCAGCAATGGGCGGCAGCGCTTGAGGCCATCGCAATTGTCATCAAAGACCGCAAAAAACAAAGCGGAAATGTGCCTGAATTATTGCTGCGGCAGCGCACCGCCCTGTTCTATCTGGACGGCATGAGCATGCTGCAACCGAGCACTGATTCTGCCACTGATTCGGGCACTGATTCGGGCACTGATTCTGCCGCCGCAATACGCCGGTTTGAGGCCGCGTTACGCGACGATCCGGCGTTTTTGCCAGCCGTTTTTGCTCTGGCTGACAGCTATTTGGCACTGGCCAACCGGCGCAAAGCGATCAAGCTTTTGGAAAAATCATTTACCCGTG
>Ga0181557_1005427_pt1 | contig 11490 bp, 6 predicted proteins | sample 011ome_23_FD_148632 | JGI IMG/M metagenome (GOLD analysis project Ga0181557, IMG submission 148632) | Coastal salt marsh microbial communities from the Groves Creek Marsh, Skidaway Island, Georgia - 011506CT metaG (spades assembly) | ecosystem: Environmental > Aquatic > Marine > Intertidal zone >... | reverse complement strand
CCCGGGATGAACAACTCCGTGCCGGAGCTGGTTAACGTGAACATGGAGATGGTCCCGGCGGACACGCCGCTCGAGCAAGGCGACCAGGTGTTCCTCGGGGACGAGCGGTGACGAAAAGGTCAAACGAAAAACGCCCGTCGGCGTCGACGCCGCGCAGACGGTTTTTCGTCGTAGGACAGAGCCCGTCTACGAAATTCCAATAGCTACCTACTAGAGCTAGCTACTACACGTTCCGTCTATTCGTCCTCGCCTTTGACCGCCGCGTCCTGCATCCGCCTCGCGGTCTCCGCCGACGCGCGCTCGAGCGCCGCGGCCCGGGCCCCCGCCCAGGCCTCGAGCACGGGTCGACCGCCGCAAGCCTCGGCGCGCCACGCGCGCAGCGCCGCGGATGCCGCTACGGCGATTTCAGTTTCGGCGGCTTCGGCATCCTCCTTCGATTTCGGATCGCCGTCGCCGCCGCCGCCGGCGGCGGCGGCGTCCGCGAGCGTCCCCTCCGCGAACGCGCACGCCTCGCGCACCGCGCGCGCCAGCTCCTGCGGGTCTCGCGCTAAGTCGTCCGGCAGCGAGAGCGGCCTAACGTCGATTCCGAACGGGCGGAGACTATTTTTGTGAAGCCTTCCCGTTCTCGTGCGGTCCAGCTCGAGGCCCGCCGGCCCGACGCCCTGCGCTAAGCGCCACCTCGGTTTTCTCCCAGCATCGCTCTCCTCATTCCTGTACACGGGCGGGAGCTCTTCGTCGTCGAACACCACCAAATGGCACGGCGTGAGCACGGCGAGTCCGTCACGGAGATACTCGCCATGTTTGACCTGGTCGAAGCCCTGGTTCGGGTCCGACGCGCTGGCGAACGCGTTGCAGGTTGGGCAAGCGAGGAAAAAAGTGACATCTTTCAAAGCGTGCTTTTCCTGGAACTCCTCAAGGAGATCTTCGTGCGCCGCCCTGCCTTTGATGCCCCGCGCGAGCTTGCGATCGGGCAGGAGACCGAGCGTCAGCAGCGCGTAGCTGTCACACAGCAAGCAGTTGCTGATCGCCGCGCCCTCGTCGCCCATCGCATGCTGCGAAAGTCCGAATGCACTCTTTTCGGTCACGAGACGCACTTTTCGGGCACTTGGTTTCCAAGTTTCTTCTTGTTCGGTTTCGCTGAGAGTCGCCACACGTCTCGCGCGCGGCGGAACGATCTGAGCGATGGCGTCGTCCGCGGAAGATCTCTCGCTCGCCGCGGCGTTCGCGCGCGGGCTCGAGGTGTTCACGCGCATGCAGTCCGGCGACGCGGACGCCGAAGCGCTCGCGTCGGGCGCCGCGGCGATGCGCCACGCTGTGGCGCGCGTGGACGTCGAAGGCGTCTTCTCGCGCAACGAGACCAAAGACGACGTGCCCACCGAGAACCTCCGGTACGCGCTCGCGCCGTGGTACCTCGCGGAGTTGGCGTCGCGCGCGCCGACGCGGGACGCCGCCGCGAGGGAGCACGCGCTCGTGGAGGTCTCGGCCATGTACGAGGCGTTTCTCGAGCGGTGCGAGCGACACGACATGCTTTCCGAGAGCGCCAAGCGCTCGCGCGCGCGAGGCGCGGAGGCGTGCGATCCCGCGACGGCGCGCGACGAAAAAGTCGCCCGCTTCAAGCGCGAGCGCGCGATTCGGCAGAGGCTGGAGAGCCTGGACGCCGCGCGCGTCGAGCGCACGCGCAAGGCGCTGGCGGAGGCTGACTGGGACGATGAGGATCCCGAGGCGAGCGTCGCCACGGAGAACGAGGCGGACGAGCGCGAGCGGTGGCTCCTGCTCGTCGAGCGCGCCGCCGCCGAGGCGCTGGACGCCGCCGCCGTCGTCGCGACGGAGCGCGAGATGTTGGCGCGCCGCGCCGAGACGCCGACGCGCCGAGAGGCGGAAGTATTTAGTCTGCAAAAAGATGCGGACGCGTCCGACGACATAGCGCGACGCCGCCCCTACCGCATCGAGGCATCCACGGGGATGGGCAACTACGTCATCGGGCCGGGGGGGACGATCGAGCCCATCTCCGCGGGGGGGTACGTCCCGCCCGGCTTACTAACTAGCGCGGCGCCGGTGGATCGCCGCGCGGCGGCGGCGCTCGGCGTGTTCCGGCCATCGCACACCCTGCCCACGATGACGGTCGAGCAGCACGGCGAGATCGAGTACCGCGAGCTGGTGGAGCGCACGCGGCGCGAGGCGGAGACCAAGGCGAGGCGCGCCGCCGAGGACGCCGCGCTCACCGAGGAGGAGCGCGACGCGCGCGAGCTCGCCAAGGCGCGCGCTTGGGACGAGTTCAAGGACGACAACCCGTTCGGACACGGCAACTCTAAGCTCAGGCCGTGCTCTTAGGGGAGGCTCTTAGGGTTCTGGCGGCGGGATACGATGACGGTGAGACGGTGAGACGGTGAGGGTTTCGAGGGAGGTGGTGGGTAATACCCGCGCGAGTGTCGCGAGTGTCGCGAGAGTGCGTGTGGTATTTGGACGATTCCTTTTTTAGATTACGTCGGGCTCGCGTACGCGACGCGTCGTTCGACGCGCAGACGCGCGGAACGTCTTCACTTTTTGATTTTCCGCGGCTCGTCGGAGGCGGCAACCTGGCGCCACAGCATGCCGACGTACGCGAGCTTCAGGACGAAGCCCATGAGCAGCAGGATGCCGATGTCGAAACCGCGGTCGTCGTCCGTGCCGAGGCTCTCGTACGACAGGCTCAGCGTGTTGAGCACCTGCTCACCCGTCGCGCCCCAGCACCCGAAGGCGGTGGCGGCGCCGTCGCAGTAGAAGCCCGCGGCGGGGCAGGCAACCTCGGCGCCCGAGGAGAGCGTGACGGTGGCGCCGACGTCGCAGAGCTCCGCGCCCTTGTAGGCCGCCGAGGGCATGTACACGTCGTAGCCGGCGGCGTTGAACGTCCACTTGAGCGGCAGCACGTAGTAGAAGAGGCGGAACGGCCACACCACGTCCGTGGCGCGGAACACGAGGCCGCAGAACACGATGCTGCTGGACCAGTACCCGAGGAAGGCGAGCATGCCGATGACCGGGCTCTTGAAGGACACCGCCAGGAGCTGCGCGAGCGAGTCGTACACCCAGAGCGTGATGGCGAACTGCACCGCGAAGGTGATGAAGTTGTCCCAGGGCCAGTTCCCCACCGCGAACGCCGCGAGGTTTATCGCCAGCGACAAAATAAACAGCGCCGGGATCTGCACCAAACTCGTGCTGGCGACGTACGAGAAAATCTTGTACATGCCGGCTCTCAGCTCGTACACCACCGAGAACGTGTCGCGGTTGGTGCCGATGAGCGTCGTGATGGCCATGCACGCGGGGAGCGCCAGGACCCACCACAGGTAGAAGAGACGGAAAGGCACCTGCTTCTGGTCGTTCTTCCGGGACGCCAGGTACACCACGCCGAAGAACGCCACCATCTGCGGGATGACGAAAATGCGGCCGACGTACTGCAGGGGATCCACCAGCGCCAAACGCGCCTGCCGCGCGAAGACGTGCACCACGGACGCCGCGCCGCCGGCGGTGACCGTGCGCGGCGGGAGCGCGAGCGCGTTTTTCGACCCGGCAGCCTCCGAGGCGACGCGCTCGCGTCGCTCGGATGACTCCCAGCCGTCCAGCACGGCGCTTACCTGCGCCTCCGAGGTGGTGTCCTTGGAGACCAAATCCAAAACCGCCTCGGCGGGGTTGGCGTCGTGCGAGAGCGAGGCGCCCACCGAGCCAAAGTGCGCCGCCATCTCCTTGCGCGGGCCGCAGTACGCGACGCGCCCGCCGGAGAGCACCAGCACTTTGTGGAAGCCGGCGAACACGAGCGCGGAGGGCTGGTGGATCGTGCAGACCACCGCGGCGCGGCGCGAGCGCGCGACGCGCGCGAGCAGGGTCAGGATCGCCGCCGCCGCCGCCGAGTCGAGGCCGCTGGTGGGCTCGTCCAGCACGATGAGGCTGGGCTGCTTCACGAGCGCCACGGCGAGCGAGAGGCGGCGCCTCTGCCCGCCGGAAAGACCCTTGAACAGGAACCCGCCCGCCATGGTGTCCGCGCAGGAGGTGAGCCCGGTGACGCTCAGGAGCTCGTCCACCTCCGCGTCGCGCGCCGCCTTCGTCGCGAGGTCCGAGCGGTACATCTTGAACGCGAACGCGATGTGCTGCCGGGGAGACATCGTCGGCCACAGGTTGTCCTCGCGGGGCACGTAGATGGCATCCTTCGCGAAGTCAGCGCGCGTCATCTTCTTGCCGTTGAGCGAGATCTCGCCGGAAGGCGCGCCGGGCCCTTTGTTGAACGTCAGCGTGTCCAGCAGGATGGTCTTGCCCGCGCCGGACGGGCCGACGATGGCCAGGAGCTCGCCCTCTCGCACCGACCCGGAGACGTCGCGGAGCACGTCGACGTCGGGCTCGTCCTTCTTCGCGGCGGAGATGGAGTAGCAGATGTTCTTGAACGCAAACTCGACGCCCGTGCCGTCCTCGGCCGCCTCGCCGACCGTGTCGAACGCCTTCAACTCCACGTCGCTCAGCGCGATGTCCGCGCCGGACCTGGAGTGTCTCAGCGCGATGTCCGCGCCGGACCTGGAGTGCGGCATGTGCGGACCCGCGGCGTCGTCCGCCTCGTACTCCATCGGCACGGCGACGTCGTCGCCGGGCGCGCCGGGCGCCTGGCCGCCGTACATCTTGGTGAGCGCGTAGATGGCGGCGACGTACACGAGACGCGTGAGCGCGCCGAACGCGACGATGAGCCCGATGTTCCGCGCGTAGTGCCCGTTCGCCTCGAAGATGGTGAACTGCACGGAGAGCGACTCCAGGATGGTGTCGCCGTCCTTCCCGTAGCACACCGCGCCGTTCGGATCGGAGGCGGAGGCGCAGTAGAAGCCCTGGTCGGTGCAGACGCCGCCGGTGGGCAGCTCGTCGCCGGGCGCGCACGCGAAGGTACCGGAGTGGTCGGGCATGTCGTGCATCAGCGCGTACATGTACGACTGCAGCGTCCAGCCGAGCGGCATGAAGTAGCAGAACACGCGGATCGGCCAGATGACGTCCTCGGGGTCCACGAACATGCCGCAGAACAGAAAGGCGGCGAAGTACAGGTTGAGGAACCCGAAGAGGCCGATGATCACGTTGGAGAAGGTGCTGAGCATCTGCGCGAGGCCCTCGAAGGACCAGAACGTCAGGGCGTACAGCACGAGCACGATCCCGAACGAGCTCCACGCCAGGTCGCCGACGACGTACATCGGGAGCAGCGACGAGAGCGCCAGGACGAACATCATCGGCGCCTGCACGACCCACGACGCGAACGCCGCCGGCACGGGGTGGTACATCCCGTCCTTCACTTCCTTCTTCAGCGACAGCCACTGGTAGTGGTAGATGTAGTTACTCACCAGGATGAACTGCATGGGGATGCCGACGCAGAACATCAGGAAGAACGTGCGCGGGTTGATCTGGCCCTGCACCTTCTCTCGCGTCTCCACGTAGATGATCCCGAAGAACAGCGTCGCCGAGAAGTTGGCGACGAGGCGCACCAGGTACGCCAGCGGCTCGCGACGCGCGACGAGAAACGAACGGTCCGTGAGCGTGGACAACTGTTCGACGAAGCTCGTTTCGCGCCCGCGGTCCACTTCCGACAGGCGTTTCCCGTCCACCGCCTCGCGCGCGCACCCGAACGCGCTGCCGTCCGTCTGCGCCCAGGCGTCCAGCACGCGGCGCACGCCGGCCGGCGGCGTGAAATCCTTGTTCACCAGGTCCAGGATGAACTCGGCGGGGTTGGTGTCGGCGGGTGGCGGGAACCCCACGCCCGCGAGGTACGCGCCCATCTTCTCGGCCTTGCCGAAGTACGCGACGCGGCCCATGCTCAGCACCATGGTGTTGTCGAAGCCCGCGAACACCGACGCGGGGGGCTGGTGGATCGTGCACACCACGGCGACGTTCTGCGTCGCAGCGACGGTTCGCAAAAAGCTCATCATGCGCACCGCGCTGGCGGAATCCACCCCCGACGTCGGCTCGTCCAGGAACAAGATGTTCGGGCGCTTGACGAGCGCGAGCGCCACGGACAGACGGCGCTTGTTGCCGCTGGACAGGCCGCGCGTGATCTCGTTGCCCGCGCGCGTGTCCATGAAATCCTCCAGCCCGACCGCGCGCGCCAGATCGTCCACGGCGGCGCGCCGCGCGGTCTCGTCCAGGTCGGGGCGGAACAAGGAGGCGGCGTACGCGAGGTGCTCGCGGACGGTGAGCGACGCCCACAGCGTGTCGGTCTGCTCGACGTACGCGCACGTGCGGTCATACAGCGCGGGCGTCAGGGGCTCGCCGTTGACGTTGATGAAGCCGGTGGGCGTGCCGCCGTTCTGCTGCAGCGTCAGCATGTTCAGCAGCGTGGTCTTGCCGGCGCCGGAGGGGCCGAGGATGGCCAGCACGTGGCCCGACGTCACCTCACCCTTGATGTCCTGCAGAAGCAGTTTCGGCGTCGAGCCCTTCACCGGGACGGTGTAGTGGAGGCGCTCGAAGGCGAGGCGCACCTTCTCGCCCTTCATGGCCGCCATGCCAGCGGACGGTCCGGCGGCAGGCGCGGGCGAAGAAACAAACGCGAGCGCGGCGGGTGCTGCGCGGCGCGGGTGTGTCCGACCGCGCCGACGCCGCCGAAAACATAAACAGTCGCGTTATGGCATAACGAGAGCGCTCTCGTGATGTATTTTCAGCCATCAATCGCAGCAGGTCCCGCCAAAAAATGTTTGTCAGATGTTTGTCATCAGAGTCTTCAGACTGTTTGCCTGTGACCGACTCTCGAGTTTTTCGCGACCGAAACTGCAGAGCATCGTGATGATGAACAGGCGTTTTTTTCTCGGCGACGCGCGTCGCGACGCTTTTTGTCGCGCCCTTTGTTTCCCCCCCGCTCTTTCGTCATTGCGGTCGGCGCCGAGGCGATGGCCGCCGTGGACAACCCCCTATTCGCGGAGGACGACTTCTCCGCGTTCGCGCCGGAGGATGGCGTCCAGGCGCCCGAGCCTTCCGGGTGGCACGGCGAGCCGACCGGCCCCCTGCAGCCGCCGAGCCCCCTGCTCGACGCCGCGCAGCGCGAGAAGCTGAGAGCCTCGAGGCGCGATCGACGCGACCCCGGCGGGCGCGAGCGCCGCGACGGGCAGAGGCGACGCGCGTTGGAGGCGAAGAACGAGGCGTTGGAACAGGAGGTATCCTCGTTGCGACGCGCCTCGGAGACCCGAGCGGACGAGGCGCTCGCGACGCGCGCGAAAGCGCTGCGCCACCTCGAGGCTGCCGAGGACCACGTCGGTTTGCTCGTCGAGGAGAGCGCGGCGAAACTCGAGACGCTCGCCGCGGAGAAGGAAAACGACGCGACGCGTATTCGGCGCGCGACGGGCGACGACGTCGACGAGCTTTCGTACGAAGCTCGTACCGAAAGTACGTCGAAGAACACTCGACACGACTCGAAGTGTGTTCGAAGGCCAAAAGAAGAAGACGACGAGACCGGAGCGCTTTCGGAGGCGCGCGCGGAGCTCGCCGCCGTTTTAGCGACGCGGGCGGAGATGGACGCCGAGGCGGAGGAGCGAGAGAAGGAACTGCGCGACGCCGCGGCGCGCGTGGAGGCTCTCGAGGCGATGCTCAGGAAAGCAGGCGTCCTCCAAGGACATTGACACATTGACACATCGACGAGGGGTACGGAGAAACGTTTCTTCGATGTAGTGCGTATCTCTTCATAGGTAGAACACCACGCGGCGTCTCTCGTACCGAAGGGCGTTCGCGCGGCGGACCCGCCGTCGGTAATACGAGGTCGCGGCGAGCGCACGCAGCGCTGCGCACTCCGCCACTTTTCGCAATCTGCGCGTGCGGACACCTCGAAACACCTTCGAGCGCGCTCCTCCCGGTCACTTCGCCTTCCGCGTCGGCGCGCGACGCGCGCCCGCGGCGGGGCGATGCAGTTCCTCGAGTCCGCCGCGTCCGCGCTGAACAAGGTGGACGCGCTCGCGGCGGAGGTGATCCCGCCGCGGCGTCCCGGCGTGGACGACGAGCCTGGGGAGGACGTGCTGGAGACGGATCCGGGGGCGGTGAGCACCGCTTCGACCGTCGAGGCGCTCGCGTCGAGGCTCGGTTTGGGGAGGGGCGACGCGGTCGAAGGCCGCGACGGGGGCGCCGCGAAGCGCCCGGGCGAGGACGCGCGAGGACCCCGGGACGGGTCCGGAGCCGACCCCTTGGTGACGTCGCAGCGCGTGAAACTCGCGGGGCTCCTCGAGACTCTGCGCGCCGCGGAATCCGACGCCGCCGAAGCGAAGGCGGCTCGCGACGACGCGCTCGCGTCCGCCGCGGAGGCGCGCGCCAGGCGCGAGCGCGAGGCATCGGATGCGTCGGAGCACATCGAGGGGATCGAGAGGGAGATCGAGGCGGAACGTACCGCGCTGGAGGCGATCGAGACCGAGTCCGGAAGACGCGAACGCGACTCCGGCGCCGCGGACGGCGACGCCTCGGCGTTTGACGCCGCGCTCGCCGAGACCGAGGCGCTCGCGGCGAGCCGTTCGGCGGACGCGCAGGCGCGCGAGGCGCGCGCGCGTGAGCTGGAGGCTGAGGCGGACGCGCTCGAGAAGGCGGCGGAGGAGAGGCGAAGAGAGCGGGAAAGAACGTCCGCCGAGCCCGCCGAGTCGTCGGCGGCGGTTGCCGCCTCTCGACGCGCCGAGACGGATCGACTCCGCGACGCGCTCGCGTCGGCCGAGTCCGAGCTTGCGGCGCTTGAAGCGCGCGAGGAGGCGTCTCGGCCCATCGGTCGGCCGCGCGCGTCGACCCCGACGTCGGCGTCGGCCGCGGGGGCGCCCCGCGAGGCGGACCCCGCCGAGAGCGCCGCCGAGCTCGAGCGGCGTCTTCGCGGCGTTTCGGAACGGCTCGAGGCGAAAAAGGTGGAGACGGCGAAACTCGCCGTCCAGCGAAGCGAGCTCGAGCGCGTCGTCGCCGAGGCGCTCATGGAACGCCGGCGACGGGAGCGCGAAAGGAGAGCCGCGGGCGACGCGGATGACGAAAAAGAAAACGATAGTACGACGCGCGCGAAACGACTCGCGCCGGGCGGTTTGACCCGCCGCCTTCGCGAAGGGTCTTCCGCGGCGCGAACCGTCACGGGGCTCGGCGTTCGCGTTCGCCTCGCGTCCGCAGCGCGGCGCGTGGACGCGCTGGGCGTCCGCGCGGGGAGGCGCCTGCGCCGCTCGGGCGGCTGGCGCTCCGCCGCGCTGCTCTACGCGCTCGGGCTGCACGCGTTCGCGTTCCTCGTGCTGGCGCTGCGCGCGCTCAGCGCCGGCCCGGAGCTGAAACCCGCCGAGCGTCTCGGAGAGGGGAGGCGCTCTGAGTAGTCCCGCGTTTTTAGGATGCGCGATTCGAAAGCGGTCGGGACGGCGACGACGACGACCGCGCGCCGCGTCGGTTCTAGTACAAGTATTTTTAGATTGATGCTTTACGCGGAAGGTACCGACGCGCGCGCCGTCAGAAGCTGAGCCAGTCCTGCATGTACTGGCACGTCTCCGGAGACACGAGTCCCCCCGGCGCGCACTCCTGGAACACTGGGCACACCCCGCACGGGACCGCCGTGAACGCGGAGCTCTTGGGGATGGGTAAACTCGCCGGCCGGTACACGACGATGACGTTCTCCATGTAATCCAAGTCGTCGTCGTCGTCGCCGCCGTGTTCCCCCGCCGGGTCGTCCGGGTCGCGCTCCTTGTCCAGCTCCAGCTCCTCGTGCGCGTCCACCTTCCCGTCGTACACCAGCGTGTTGACGATCTGCAGCACCTCTTCCTGACCCAGGTCCACGTGCGACAGCTTGGTCTGCTTCACGAAGTCGCACACGTCCTCCAAAGTCACCTTCCCTCTCGCGAGGATGAACTTCACGCACTGCTCCCGCAGGACGTGGATGAATTCGGCGTCGTACTCATGCTCGGTGTACCACGCTCCCCCCGTGATCTCGCGGCTCGGCTCCAGCTCGTACAGCATGTACACCTTCCTGTTCTGCTGCGCGACGTGCTTCACGGCTTTGATCAGCTTTCTCGCCTCCAGCGACTTGAAGATCTTCCCGATCTGCGTCTGCGGCAAGTTACTCTTCTGCTTCAGCTCCTTGGTCCAGATGCCGGTGTTCCCGCTCTGCTGGATGATCTGGTACACTAGCAGGTCCTCGCTGCTCAGACCTTTGAACTTCACAGCCTCGTCCTGCTTCACCTCCTTGTACACCAAAGCATCGCCGTCTTTGAAAATCTGCAGCTTGCGCTGCGATAAAAGGCGGTTGATCGCCACGGCGCGGTCGGTCACGGGGATGTGCGAGATCTTCGCGGCGAGGTCGACGTCAGGGATGCCCTCGGGATGCAACTTGCACTGCTCGAGAATGGCGGTCTCCGCCATCGCGCTCGGTGGCGTCCGCGTGCCTCAGTGTCGTCTCGTGCGTGTTTGTTCTGCGCACTACGCGATACCGCAAAACGCCGCAGTGGGGTCGTTGGGGAGTGGTCCCACCGCGAAGCCGACGCGGGCACCGCACGTCCACCTCGCGCGCCCCGTGTCGGCAGAAACGCCGTGCCTCGACGCAGCAAAATGTGCCTCCTAGGGATTCCGGCGACGCGAGACGCGACGCGCGCGGTCGCCCGTATCCTCCTCCTCGATGGGGATCGCGGATGCGCGCTCCGCACACCTCGTGCCGCTAGGAGCTCCGTGCCGGGCGGTGGGATCGGCCGGCGTGCTGGTGACTGGGCCCCGCGCGGACGCCTTTTGACTCGCGCTTTTTGCGGCGGCGGTGGATGCGCCGACGCGGATTCCGCCGAAACGAAACTGACTTAGTCACTCCGTGGAAGGTCGTCGGGTGGGACGACGCCGCGACGCCTCACAGTCGGCGACGCGGGGCGGGCGAGGCCGCGCACGCGCCCGGACCTGTCGTCTGAGCTCTCCCGTCGCGCGTCCGGGCGGGGAGCGACGGCCGGGCGGCGGCCATGGCGCCCAAGCGCACGCTCGGGCGTCACAGTTTCTTCGACGCGCCCGCGTTGCTCCATTTCCTCGAAGATGGGCTGGGCCCGGGAAAGCGCGACACCGCGGAGCGGCACTGCCGGACCATCCAGGCGGCGGCAGTCGCCGCCGCGGACCGCGGGCAAAAGGAGAGCGTGGATCTGTCGGTCGCGGCCGTCCCGAACCTCCCCGCGTTCGCGCGCGAGCGCCTGCCCGAGGCGTTCGCGCTCCTCACCTCCTCGGTGGACTCGGTGGCCACCTCCGGGGACGGCACCACCGCGAAGTTCGTGGTGAAGTTGCAGGACGGCCACCGGGTCGAGTCCGTGCTGATGCGCCACGACGGCGGGCGGAACACGCTATGCGTCTCCTCGCAGGTGGGGTGCAAGATGGGGTGCACGTTCTGCGCCACGGGGACGCTGGGCGAGCTCGGGAACCTCACCGCGGGGGAGATTCTCGAGCAGCTCGCGCACGCGCGCGCGTATCTCGCCGCGCGCGCGCGGGTTTCGCGCCAAGGCGGCGCGAACGCGACCGACGCGTATCATCACTCTGATGACGCGTCTCATCATT
>Ga0181557_1005418_pt1 | contig 11498 bp, 6 predicted proteins | sample 011ome_23_FD_148632 | JGI IMG/M metagenome (GOLD analysis project Ga0181557, IMG submission 148632) | Coastal salt marsh microbial communities from the Groves Creek Marsh, Skidaway Island, Georgia - 011506CT metaG (spades assembly) | ecosystem: Environmental > Aquatic > Marine > Intertidal zone >... | reverse complement strand
CCGATGGGTATGATTTCGTCTTCTATAACCATTGTTTTGCCCGAGAGGACGACAAGGCATTCATTGATTCAATTGTAAAAGTTCATGAAAAAGGAGTGCCTGCGATTGCCATGCATTGTGCGATGCATTCTTACCATATTTTTATCAAAGACCAAAAGCCACTGGAGAAGAGTTGGAATCAACTCATGGGTGTGCACTCCCATGGTCATGGTCCCCATGTTCCTTTTGATGTCACTAAAGTTTCAGAACATGCAAACCACCCGGCGGTCAAAAATATGCCTGATCAATGGCGCACACCCAAGGGTGAACTCTATTTTGTGCTAGGAGTAGCTGAAAGTACCACCGTGCTTGCCCACGGTGATAATGGTCCCAAGCACAAACCGGAGGCACCCCAACCTTGTGTATGGATAAACCAGTATGGTAAGGGCAAGGTTTTCGCCACCACGATCGGGCACCATAACGAAACCGTATCTACCAAGGAATTTCTTGATTTAATTACCGATGGGATTCGTTGGGCTACATCCAAGTAGCTTTTACAGGAAGTTTTTTCTTTGAGGAAATAATCGAAAGTGAAAGGGGCTGTGACCCTTCCTATCTTTCTTTGTGGAATTTTCCACCACCTTTGAAGCCACCTCCAGATTTGGAACGGCCATCCCCTTTGCGGAATCCTCCACCCTTGCGGAAGCCGCCACCTCCCTTGCCTCTGAACTTTCCTCCTCTGCCTTCTTGTCGTGGTCTTCCACGATCAACTGAGATATTGAGCTGGTGTCCCTGTACCCAAACTTGCTTAAGGGCCTCATGGACCTCTTTGGGCATATCTTTAGGAAGGTCGATAAATGAGTGATCTTTGAACATTCGGATCTTGCCGATGAATTTTGAATCCATGCCGATTTCATTGGCAATCGCACCAACCAGATCTCGCTTTTCGGCACCATGATATTCACCAACCTCAACGCGGTAGCTTTGCAAATCGTTGTTATTTACATAGCGATCATCCCGGTCTCCGCCACGCTCGCGCCTCTCTCTTTTGGGACCTTTGGGTGCGGTGGGCATTTCATCGTAAAATAAGGGTTTTTTACCAGCATCCAGGTAGGCAAGGGCAGCAGCTACATCGATGGAATCCTTACCACTTTCTTCAAGAAATTTTTGAATAGCTTGCCTGTAATCAGTAAGATCATTGGAGGTTAGAGCTTCTTCCATTCGGGTGAAAAACTCCCCCAGTTTTCGCTCATTCATCTCCTCCAAGGTGGGGAATTTGTACTCGTCGCATTTGGATTTTAATGTTCTTTCAATGGCATTGAGCATTCTCATTTCCTTATTGGTGACAAAAAGGATGGCGTCTCCCTCACGGCCTGCACGACCCGTGCGACCGATTCGGTGAGTATAGGATTCTAGATCGAAGGGAGCATCATAATTGACCACATGGGTGATGACATCCACATCCAGGCCACGGGCCGCAACATCGGTGGCGACCACAACCTTAACATGTCCCTTACGAAGGCGATCCACCGTTTTTTCCCTTAATTTTTGAGGCATATCACCATTAAGTGCTTCTGCTGGATACCCTTTGGCCATAAGGGTCTCGGCAATATCTGTAGTCGCATTTTTAGTGCGGGCAAAGATAAGCATCGCACCGAAGGTTTCTATTTCAAGAATGCGACTGAGCATGTCGATTTTCTCATGCGGGCGTACTTTAAGGAATCGTTGGCGGATGTTGGGAGCATTTTCCCGCTTTACCTCAATCGTGATTTCAACGGGTTCATTGAGGTGCTTGTCGGCCAACTTCCGAATAGGCTTGGGCATAGTTGCGGAAAAAAGAGCGGTCTGACGGTCACTGGGAGTTTGTTCCAAAATCCACTCGATATCTTCGATGAATCCCATGCTGAGCATTTCATCAGCCTCGTCCAAAACCATGGCCTTAACCTGGTCGAGTTTCATGTACTTTTTCTTAACATGATCCATGACGCGCCCAGGCGTGCCTACCACAATTTGAGCACCCCGCTTGAGTTCACGAATTTGTTCCGTGTAACCAGTACCTCCATAGACCGCCAGAATACGTAGACCGGGAATATCTTCAGCAAATGTTTCCATAGCTTCAGCAACCTGAATCGCAAGTTCTCGGGTCGGTGCGAGGCACAACATCTGAACGACTTTCAGATCTGGATCGAGCCTGGACAGGAGCGGGAGAGAAAAGGCTGCGGTTTTACCAGTTCCGGTTTGGGCAACTCCTAAGAGATCACATCCCTCCAGCAAGGGAGGAATAGACCGCCTTTGAATAGGAGAGGGAGTTTCGTAGCCAACGCGGGCTACCGCTTTTTGGATTGCTGGGGCAAGATCGAAGTCCTCAAAACGAGGACCTTCCGAATCATGCTCCCCTTGGGGGAGTTCTTCTTCAGTCATAAGATAAAATTGGGGTATTGTTATTGGCTCTTAATGGCCAAGTTTGAACCTTTGCCCACTTTTCTTATGAATTCCATCCACTTGTGAGCCTTTGTTTCAAAGATTGGCTAAATTAAAGTTTACCATATCATGAATTCATCATTTGACGAGCCGAAACCATTCTCCTTTGAGTTCCCGTCGATCCAAAACCCAATTGCCTACAAATTTTAAAAATTTCGTGAAAGATACTTTCTGAGGATATCCACTTTACCTTTGCCAACGATCCTTAGATTGGGACAGAATTCATCTTACTATTATGATAATTGCTATACCAAAGGAAACCTACCCTTCGGAAAAGCGAGTGGCCATTGCTCCGGAAAATGTCGCAGCCTTTGCCAAGCTCGGATACGAGGTATTGATTGAAAGGGGAGCGGGCAAAGCGGCTAACCTAGCCGATTCTGCCTATGAGGAGGCCGGAGCCCGCATCGCTGCGGATGCCGCCGAGGTATGGAAGTGCGACCTTATTTTAAAAGTCACTCCCCCCTCAATGGACGAAGCGGGAGGAATCCGTGAAGGAGCCACCCTTATCAGTTTTGTCTACCCTGCGAGAAATGAGGAACTGATCCAAAAACTGGCGGATCGAAAAATCAATCTGCTGGCGATGGACTGCGTGCCGCGCATTTCCCGTGCTCAGTCGATGGACGCCCTTAGTTCGATGGCCAATGTCGCTGGATATCGAGCGGTAGTGGAAGCCTCGCATGTGTTTGGTCGCTTCTTCACTGGGCAGATCACTGCCGCTGGGAAAGTGCCTCCCGCCAAGGTTTTGATCATCGGAGCCGGGGTGGCTGGTCTTGCTGCCATCGGTGCCGCTCGTAACATGGGGGCGATCGTGCGTGCCTTTGATACCAGGCCTGCAGTTAAGGAAGAAGTGAAAAGTCTTGGAGCTGCCTTTCTTGAACTTGATTTCGAGGAAGATGGTGCTGGTTCCGGTGGGTATGCCAAGTTAATGAGTAAAGAATTTATCGAGGCAGAAATGAAACTTTTTGCCGAGCAGGCCGCGGAGGTAGATGTCATTATCACCACGGCGATGATTCCCGGCAAGAAATCACCCGTGCTTATCACCGAGGAGATGGTCCGGAGTATGAAGCCGGGTTCGGTGATCGTGGACCTGGCTGCCGAGGGGGGAGGGAATTGCGAGCTTACCGAAAGCGGCCAGGCCAAGGTCGCACACGGGGTCACCATAATCGGATACACCGACTTTCCCTCCCGTCTGCCCACCCAGTCAAGCCGGCTCTACGGGAACAACCTGGTCAAGTTTGTCCAGTTGCTTGGGCAGGCAGATGATTTTAAGATCAATCAGGAAGATGAGGTGGTTCGTGGAGCTATGGTTCTTGATCAGGGTAAATTAAGCTGGCCCCCACCACCGGTGGAAACATCGGTCGCCCCAACCAAAAAGCCAGAGGCTAAGCCGGAAGAACTTGGGAAAGAGAAAAAAACTAAAAACCCACTACTTTCCGGTGGGTTTTTGCTGGGTTTGCTCTCGTTTGCTCTGCTTGCCCTGGGCTGGAATGGATCGAGTGAATTTCTCGATCAGATTACCGTCTTTGTTCTCGCCTGTTTTGTGGGTTACATGGTGGTCTGGAATGTGACACCATCTTTGCATACCCCATTGATGAGTGTAACCAACGCGATTAGTGGAATCATCCTGATCGGTGGTATGCTCTTTGTTTCTGGGGCTAATCCCTGGCTTGCTGGGGTGGCAATCTTTGTGGCCACCATCAATGTGGCCGGAGGATTTCTCGTAACTCAGCGCATGCTGAAAATGTTCCGTAAGTAATGAACTCAGGAAATATATCATCTTTTTATCCTCTGAGCGATGGCTTGGTTACCATGGCTTACCTAGTGTCTGCTATCTTTTTCATTCTCAGCCTTGGAGGTCTTTCTAAACAGGAGACTGCCCGAAGGGGAAATCTCTACGGCATTGTCGGAATGACGATTGCCGTACTGGCTACCTTTTTAAGTGGTAAGGTTTCCAACTTCGAACTGCTGGTTCCCTTGATGCTTGGTGGTGCGATTATTGGTGCAGTAATGGCGAGGAGGGTGGAAATGACCTCCATGCCCGAGCTAGTTGCGATTTTGCACAGTTTCGTAGGTTTAGCTGCCGTGCTTGTGGGGATTGCCAGTTTTATGGATCCTGGTCATTCCGATCTCGTGGGTTCCGATAAACTGATTCATGAGATTGAAATCCTTCTCGGGGTATTTATCGGAGGGGTAACCTTTACGGGTTCGGTAGTCGCCTTTGGTAAGCTCAGGGGTTCTCTCAGTGGCAAACCTATTTTACTTCCTTTCCGGCACTTCCTCAACTTGGGCATGGTGGTGGCTTCGGTATACCTCGGTTCCCAGTTTCTCGGCCAGGAGCATGACGCCGCCCTGATCACCCTTTTGATTGTTACCGCCATTTCCCTCGTGCTTGGGGTGCATCTGATCGTGGCCATCGGAGGAGCGGACATGCCCGTGGTGGTATCCATGCTCAATAGTTATTCGGGTTGGGCAGCAGCAGCTGCCGGTTTCATGCTCAAGAACGACCTTTTGATCATTACCGGAGCCCTTGTTGGAAGTAGCGGAGCCATCCTCAGTTATATCATGTGCAATGCGATGAACCGCAGCCTCGTTAATGTAATCTTCGGCGGATTCGGTACCGGGTCGGGAGGTGGAGGCGGGAGCACGGAGATCGAGGGTTCTATCACCGAGATCAGTGCCCTAGAAGTGGCCGAGGAATTAAAAGAGTCCAAGGAGGTGATGATTGTTCCAGGGTACGGTATGGCCGTGGCTCAGGCCCAGCATGTGGTCAAGGAGATTACCGAGACCCTGCGGGGCAAGGATGTGAATGTCCGCTTTGCCATCCACCCCGTGGCTGGACGTTTGCCTGGTCATATGAATGTTTTGCTGGCCGAAGCCAATGTCCCCTACGATATCGTCTTTGAAATGGACGAAGTGAATGACGAACTTTCCGAGGTCGATGTTTTGCTGGTCGTCGGAGCCAATGACATCGTCAACCCTTCCGCCCTTGAAGAGGAAAATAGCCCCATTGCCGGCATGCCGGTCATTGAGGCATGGAAGGCGAAGACCGTGGTCGCCCTGAAACGCAGTATGGCTACCGGATATTCCGGGGTTGAAAACCCTCTCTATTACAAAGAGAACTGCCGCATGCTCTTTGGCGATGCCAAGGATTCTCTGGGGCAGGTACTCTCCGGACTCAATTAATCTTCACGCTTAGCCCAGCCTCAAGAAACAGGCTGGGAGGGTATTTGTGGACAAATTGTTGCACACCCAAGCTTGCCATGCTATTAGCCGCCTGTAGGTTATATCTTCCCTAAATTATTTAAATAGTTAAGACTTATGAGCTCAGAGAATGTATCAAATTCCGGAGGCGGTTGTCCCTTCGGTCACGGAAAACAAGCCCCGGTTACCACCATGGAAAAATGCCCGGTTGAACATGCAGCTGGGGGCGGTACTCAGAATCAGGATTGGTGGCCCAATCAATTGAAAGTGGATATTCTGCACCAGCACGATGCTCCATCTAACCCCATGGGCAAGGATTTTGATTATGCGGAAGAGTTCAAGAGTCTCGACTATGAAGGTCTGAAAAAAGACCTGGTCGCATTGATGACCGACTCCCAGGACTGGTGGCCAGCCGATTTCGGGCATTATGGACCTTTTTTCATTCGTATGGCCTGGCACGCTGCCGGTACTTACCGAACCGCAGACGGACGCGGGGGTGGAGGAACCGGTGCTCAGCGTTTTGCGCCGCTTAACAGTTGGCCTGATAATGGTAATCTCGATAAGGCTCGCCGCTTGCTTTGGCCAGTCAAACAAAAGTACGGCCGCAAAATTTCCTGGGCCGATCTCTTCATCCTAACCGGCAATGTCGCCCTGGAATCCATGGGCTTTAAGACCTTTGGTTTTGGCGGTGGACGTGCAGACATTTGGGAAACAGAGGACGATATCTACTGGGGAGCTGAGGGTACTTGGCTCGACGACAAGCGCTACACAGGCGAGCGTGACCTTGAAAACCCTCTCGCTGCTGTGCAGATGGGTCTCATCTATGTAAATCCCGAAGGCCCTAACGGAAATCCCGACCCAGTGGCTGCAGCTCACGATATCCGTGAGACCTTTGGGCGTATGGCGATGAACGATGAGGAAACCGTTGCTCTTATTGCTGGCGGTCACACCTTTGGAAAAACCCACGGTGCTGGTGACGTCTCGCATGTGGGGCCAGAACCGGAAGGTGCCTCGATTGAGGAGCAGGGTTTTGGTTGGACCAGTACCTACGGATCGGGTAGCGGAGCCGATGCTATTACTGCTGGACCTGAGGTCACCTGGACAACCACTCCGACGCAATGGGGAATCAATTACCTTGAGAATTTGTTCAACTACGAATGGGAATTGACCACCAGTCCTGCTGGAGCCAAGCAATGGGTGGCTAAGGATGCACCGGAAAGTATTCCAGATGCCTTCGATCCCAGCAAGATGCGTAAGCCAACCATGCTGACCACCGATCTCTCTCTTCGTTTTGATCCAGCTTACGAAAAGATCTCTCGTAGTTTTTTGGAAAACCCGGATAAGTATGCAGACGCTTTCGCCCGTGCGTGGTTCAAGCTCACTCACCGCGATATGGGACCCAAGTGTCGCTACCTTGGGCCGGAAGTTCCCGCAGAGGAATTGATCTGGCAGGATCCTGTGCCCGCTTGCGATCATCCCCTGATCGATCCGGCGGATGTTTCATCACTTAAGGCGAAGGTTCTTGAATCCGGTCTGACCCATTCCGAACTGATCTCCACCGCCTGGGCATCCGCATCCACATACCGTGGTTCCGACATGCGTGGCGGAGCCAATGGAGCACGAGTTCGTCTTGCTCCCCAGAAGGACTGGGAGGTCAACGATCCAATCCAGCTTGCTAAGGTACTGGAGCGCCTCGAAGCCATCCAGAGCGAGTTCAACGCCGGTGGGAAAACTGTGTCCCTTGCCGACCTCATTGTCCTTGCCGGTGGAGCCGCAGTGGAAGCCGCCGCTAAACAGGCTGGCGTGGTGGTATCTGTACCTTTCACTCCAGGCCGCACCGATGCCTCTCAGGAGCAAACGGATGTTGATTCCTTTGCCATTATGGAACCGGTGGTCGATGGTTTCCGAAACTTTGCCAAGAAAAGGTACAGCGTCTCAACCGAGGCTTTGCTGGTCGACCGAGCCCAGTTGCTCACTCTCACCGGTTCCGAGCTTACGGTCCTGATCGGTGGCTTGCGGGTGCTTGGGGCGAACCAAGGACAATCCAAGCATGGTGTGCTTACCGAAAAACCGGGTGTACTTACCAATGATTTCTTTGTCAACCTGCTGGACATGGCGACGAAGTGGTCCCCGGTCAACGAGGAAGCAGAAGAGTTTGAGGGTAAGGACCGTAAGAGCGGCGAGGTTAAATGGACTGCCACTCGTGCCGACCTAATCTTTGGTTCCAACTCCCGCTTACGTGCCTATGCAGAGGTCTATGCCTGTTCTGATTCACAGGAGAAATTTGTGCAGGACTTCGTGGCCGCATGGACAAAGGTGATGAACCTTGATCGTTTCGACCTGAAGTAAAGTTCAGACTACAACTTTAACAAATAGACCGTCGGGAAACTGGCGGTCTTTTTTTGTGCATGTAAAAGCAAGCTACTTGCAATAATGAATGGGGGTCTTTAATAGGAAAACGATGAGATTATTCAGAGTTTTTTCCCAGACTTCATTATTCATCGGAATGATTTCCTTTTTGTATGCTCATGAATTTGAAGCATCCAAGCCTTTCGAAAAGTTGCACCTTCATGACAAATTGGAAGTTCATACGCATTTTGGATGGGAGAGTAAATATGTGCTCGAAGGAAGGGATTCGCTGGATGGTGACTCCTTATGGTCATCCGGTGTGGAAACTGGATATGAGCATTTTTTTGGAGGAGTGTGGTACGGTCGTTCATCGAAGAATGATTTTCGTGAGCTAAAGTTCAATGCCGGAGTCGGTCAGGAGAATGATGCTTACACCTATCATTTAGCCTTTACTCATATTCGTTTTCCGGTGGATGATGAATCGGACGATGAATGGGAAGCCGGATTCACCTACACCGATCTTCCTTTTGATGGTGAAAGTGGCTTAACCTTGGTTTACTCCGAAGACGCGGATGGTTTTTTCATCGAGTGGGGGAATGCAATCGTTCAATCGGTTACCGAAGAATTTGAGTTGGAGTACACCGGAGTGCTTGGATGGAATGAAGGATTCGTAAGCGATGGGCATGATGGTTTAAATCATTTTTCCTTGGGAATGAGCACAGGGCGGGAGATAAGTTCTTTTGCTGCGTTAAGTCTACACGCTGTACAGACTTGGCCCATCAACCGGGATTTGAACAAAGCGGATGACCTGTTTTTAAGAGACACCTTTCATTTCGGGATTTCTCTGGAGGCCAATTTCTAAACCAACGCTTAGAAACTTAGAAAAAGAATTATTCAAGGCAATCACTCGCGGACAGAGTACTGGGAAGCATTTTTCCACCGTCCCATGCTGGGATTAATTGATTGTTTTGCCAGCGATTCACCCGGTAAAGGGTGGCGAAATCAAAGGCACATGCCTGTCCGCCCTGTCCACCGACCACTTCGCTTCCCCGCCGGACATTGTCCTGCATCCAAGCTGGCAGGCGAAGATGAAATGGATTTCGTTCGAGCTCACCACGATGATGGGAGAGGGCTCCGATTAATTCGGCCACTTCATCAGCGGTATTTTCCACCATCAGGTTGGGTTCTGGCATTTGTCCCCAGTATTCCGTCTCTATGATCCAAGGTGAAAACTCGCTGGATTGTTTGAGTGCAGATATTGCCAATAGATGAACCCCAAGATGGGTTTGGTTCCAGTCCTTTGTGTGAGGGGCAAAGATAGCCATGGGGTTATATTTAGAAAAAATTCCACTTAGGACATCCACGCATTTGTTCCAATGCACTGGGTCTTTCTCGGGAGTTTCGGGGCGGATTGGGTCCAGCCCGTTTTCCCCCGTTAATTCCAGATCAAAACCTATCCATTCACAGGCCTTGCTCAATTCGGTTAATCTCTCCTGCTTTCTCTGGGGATTACTGCCCAGTGTGATGGCCACATTTATTATGCGAATACCACCTTCTTTTATTAGACGAAGAGGTAATCCTCCAATAATGCACTCATCATCCGGGTGAGGAGAAAGGATCAAGGCAACTGGTGCATCTTTGGGAATATTCAGAGGAGTAGGCTTAGCGAAATTTCCATAGGGGAGAGTACGACCCTCCGCGAAAAGTTGCTGCACCGAGTTTACATAATCAAGATATGGGTTGGTTGACATTGTGGATACGAATTATTCTTGATCACCTTTAAATCGTCAACTTTTGCCTCTTTCGTTATTAGGGAATATTACATTGAATTACATTAATTAAACTTGTTTCCCAACTTTATGTTAATATGATAATAAAATATGTGTAAATTATCCTATTTTATGCCATTCCTCTTTTGCTTTGCCTTGTTCTTAGGCTCTACATGTTTTGCAGAAAACCTGGAAAAAATGCCCAACAAACTTGGCAACTTCAAAGGGGTCAGTTTACATGAGGCTTACCAAGGCTACACCTGGGTAGCTGCTCCCTATTTGAAAGGCCCTGCAAGTATGGACATCGATCCAAAGGGCAGGGTATTTGTCAGTGAAGCAAGAAGAATGGGGAAAGGTGTGCCCGATAATCGTCGGGTCGACTGGAGAATTTACGAGGATTACCGTCTCAAAACGGTCGAAGACCGCTTGGACAGTTATCAGCGAAACCAGCACCGTATGCCCATGGAATGGTATGAACAGGAAGCCGATCGGGTACTTCGTTTTGTCGATGCCGATGGTAATGGGGCACCCGATCAGTATTCGGTTTTCGATGACCGTTGCCGGGAAGCTGCAGACGGTATTGGATTTTCCCTGCTGGCGGAAGAGGATGCAGTTTATTTTACCTGTATTCCTGCCCTGCGAAAATTAGTCGATAATGACGATGATGGGAAAGCCGAGGAGCATCATAAATTAGTAGATGGCTTCGGTGTAAGAGTTTGTTTTAAGGGGCATGATTTGCACGGCATTACCCGTGGGCCCGATGGACGGCTTTACTTTTCGGTAGGCGATCGTGGATATAGTGTGATTAATAATCAGGGTGAGCGTCTGGCTGCTCCAAGCAGGGGAGCGATTTTTCGCTGCGATGATGATGGGTCTAATTTTGAGGTATATGCTCATGGACTGCGCAATCCACAGGAGATTGCTTTCGATGAGTATGGAAACCTTTTCACTTTTGATAATACCGGAGACTTTGGCGATAAGGCACGGGTGGTCTATGTGTTGGACAATACAGATTCTGGATGGAATGCAGATTACCAGTCCCACCACCAGCATGTCACTTATTTGGACTGGGGAGATTTTCATCTTTGGCAGTCCATGTGGGTAGGCGAATCCATGTTTGATTTACACAAGGAATCTTCTCCGCAATGGGTTTATCCCCCAATGGGTCATGTCGGCAATGGACCTTCCGGAGTCACTTACATGACAGGCCCTGCAGTACCTGACTCCCTCAGAGGACAATTTTTGATGTGTAATTATCGTGGTTCTCCCACAAGGTCTGAGGTGCTTGCCATTCCTATTGAGTCCAAAGGAGCAGGGTTTTCAGTGGGTGAGGTTACCCCGTTTATTTCGGGCCTGAACGCCTCCGATGTGGAACTTGCTTACGATGGTAAGGTTTATCTGGTGGAATTTGGATCGGGTTGGTCTCCGGACGACAAAGGAAGTGTACAGGTGGCACATCTAAAGGATCAGAACTTAACCAAAGAAGGAGCTGCGGTCGCCAGATTATTTAAGCAAGGGTTTAAGCATCGCACCATGGATGAACTCACTAGCCTGCTGGCTCACAGCGATCAAAGGGTAAGGCAGTCGGCTCAATTTGCCCTGGTTAAGAAAGGTGAATCTGTTCTTGCTGTCTTAAAAGCAATCATTGCACAGGCTAAGCCAGATGAAATAGCTCCCTTGCATGCCCTCTGGGGAGTCGGGCAGTTTGCCCGTTCAGAC
>Ga0181557_1005414_pt1 | contig 11509 bp, 3 predicted proteins | sample 011ome_23_FD_148632 | JGI IMG/M metagenome (GOLD analysis project Ga0181557, IMG submission 148632) | Coastal salt marsh microbial communities from the Groves Creek Marsh, Skidaway Island, Georgia - 011506CT metaG (spades assembly) | ecosystem: Environmental > Aquatic > Marine > Intertidal zone >... | reverse complement strand
GTTGTGTCGCTCGATGCAACGCGGCGAAAAAGCGGTGAAGGAGATTCTCGAAGCCGTGAAGCCTCGGCGAGCGAATTTACATCTGCACGTTTGCGACGTCGGATCGAACGTGGAAGTTCGAGCGTTTGTGGAAGAGTTTACGAGATCTGGACACCAGTTGCACGTGTTGGTGAACAACGCGGCGACTTTGAGCACTGCGCAGGTGATTGAGAGAAGCGTGGACGGGTACGAGAAATCTTTCGCGGTGAACACGCTCGGGACGCACTTGTTGACGAGCTCGCTGCGACCGGTTTTAGGAAGAACGAGCGAGACGCAGAGAAATAGTAGCGTGAGTGGAAAGAACGGAGGGTACTTTGGAGCGAGTAGCAATAGCAACGTAGGTGGAACTGGCTTGAATAGCAGCCCTGGATCTATTTTGTTAGACGGCGGAATTGAAAGCGGAAGACTGAATGCGTTGATGTACGTGCCGAGAGTGATTACGGTATCCTCGGCGGGGATGTTAGCGGAAGAGTTAGTGGTTGACGATTTAGAATACACGAAACCGAGGAAATATTCCGGCGTAACGCAATATGCGCGAGATAAGAGGCGACAGGTGGCTTTGACTGAAAGATGGGCGCGATTGGAAGCAGAGAAGAAACTGCGGGGAGGTTGGTCGCCGGAGAAAAAGGAAGTAGGTGAGAGCGAGAAGAAAGATAGAAGAGATGTTGCGAGCAAGAGAAATAACGGCAGCAAAAAAGGAGACGCCGCTGGGAAGCGCGCACCAGACATCGTGTACGTGTCCATGCACCCAGGATGGGTAGACACGCCCGGTTTGCGCTCCTCGCTACCGGGATTTTACAATTCCATGAAAGGCAAACTTCGAACTCCGGAACAAGGCGCGGATACCATCGTGTATTTAATCTGCGAAGAAGCTACGAAATTGGAACCCGGCGCGTTCTATTTCGACCGAAAACCGACCGCGAAACACATTAAAATGGGGTTCACTCACTATTCAGAAGGAGACGTGGAAAAATTGGCGAAGAAGTTGGACGCCATGGCGTGCGAAGCGAGCGTTCACGGCAGTTTTCGCAGCGGAAGAAACTTTCATCAAACGCACGCCGCGGGCGGATGGCGATCGGGGAAATCGTCCGACAATCGAATGATAAGTGGCGACGGGATTGGAAGTGCGGGAGGGCGAACGAGAAACGGCGTCGGCCCGGGAGGCAAGGATAGTAGCAACAACAAACTAACCGATGAACTCTTTCGCCCGAGATCCATCGGCGACGACTTGGAAGAGTTGGACGGCGACGACTCGATGAAGAACGAAGTGTTTACGCCGAGAAAATGGAACGGCTTTAATATTCGATAAAATAATAACTTTGTACATATATAACGACGCTGATGAGACTACTTGCATGTATATAATTCGTCTTACAAATACCTATCAGTACATAATATACTCTTGCGCTAATATCTTTCTAATTTTCTATCAATACATTGTTTTTCTTTTATTCTCTAAAGGATTCGGTAAGAGCATCTTGCGATGCGGGCTTTGCTGATGTCTCTTTGACGGTTGCTCTGCGTCTCTTCTCTCGCCAAGTTCGGCTAACTTATGCGCGCGTTCTCGTTCGTTCCCGAGCAACGAATACTTACTGAACCATTCGTCCAACTCGTCGCCGTCAGTTGATTGGTTCAATCTGTCTTGCTCATCCTCAAAATCGTACCGATGACGGCCCATGTACGCCTCGGTCACTGGATTTTCAGGCGCCGCTTCCTCAACTGCTGCCGGAGCTGTCTCTGTCGTCGGTACCGTTGCGACTTCTTCTGTAGATGTTGCTACTTCTGGAGTGGCCGTCGTGGTGACGCTTGTTGTCGATGTCGGCGCGGCTACGGTTGTCGTCGCCACTGGAGCGGGGACAGTTGTCGTCGCCACTGGAGCGGGGACAGTTGTCGTCGCCACTGGAGCGGGGGCAGTCGTCGTCGCCACTGGAGCGGGGGCAGTCGTCGTCGCCACTGGAGCGGGGACAGTTGTCGTCGCCACTGGAGCGGGGCCAGTCGTCGTCGTTGTCGCTCCTGGTGTGGCAGTCACGGGAACTGTTGTTGTTGCTGCAGTCGGAGTAGCCGTCGTTGCAGTAGCAGTCGGAGGAACCGTCGTCGACACCGCGGCATCCTGCGCCGCGTTGGAATATTGATCAATTTCACTCTTCACGTCGTTGTACTTTTTCAACACCACCGACAAACCAGTCGCGTCTAAAATCTTCGTTTCCGTTTCGTTCAACTTCTTGTGCACCGTTTCTTCTAAGGTATCCAAACCAACCGCGTGTTTTGCGTACGCTTCTGCGCCCGATATTAAGTTTTCGCGCTCAATTTCCATCTCTTGTTCCATCGCTCTTTTTTCGTTGATAGTCGCCGTGATCTCCGCGTCTATGATATCGTTGATGATGAAAAACGCCGACATGACGAACATGTACAACGAACCGAGGATCAAGACGACAAATATGACTTTCTTGACCATATCGGGGCCCATGATTAATGCCAGCGACCCTAACGGGTTCAGTAAGCTCAAGTGCGCTCGATCGGGCTCTTTCAACTCTGGATCTCGATTCGGTAACTCTCTCGCTTTACCAACCGGTCTCTCCTCCGCTTGCTTACGGGGCAACAAGGTGATCATGATCTCAACTTCGCCCTGTGACTCGCCCGGTAAAGTCGGGTGGAACATTTTCAACCACTTGCCTAGCGTTGGTCCCTCCATCATGTTTTTGAAAGGGTTGAAGGAAAATGGTTCTTCGTTCGCGTCGTACTTGTGTTCGATGACGCACTCCGGCGACATCTCACCAAACGTTGCGACGTTTCGAACCAACTGTTTACACATTTTCGATAAGTTTATACTACCTTCACCGATGTTATCATCGCCCGAGATTAGATCTTTATCGTACGCAGAAACTCGCAAAGCAATGCGATTGCACGGTAGAGTCAACTGGAAAATATTTCTGTAATTGAACGAACCGACGCCGTCTCTGGCGAACCAGTGGATGTCCGTGGATTGCGTTTCGGAGAATCGAGCGGAAGTTCGATCGAGACCGATAACATTCAACTTGAAATACAAATCATTCTTACCACCAACATCTTTATTCACCATATTTCGCGCTCTAAACACGCAGACGCGCATTTCGACTTCAACCACTGGTGGCGGTTGAATCACCAACGCTTTCGGAATGTTGTCGTGACCGTCGTGAATTTCTACGATGACTTCGAGCTCACCGAAACCAGCGTTGCCGTGTTTGTCCAAGAGTTGTTTGATTTCTAACGGAGGTTTATCGACCATCTCCGTAGACCATCGTTCGGAGAGCAATCGCGCTTCCACATCAACTAAACAATGTCCGAGGAATGCATCCGACGAATATTTTTCGTAATCGAAGACCTCAAATTTCAATAGACCGTTGCCGGGTAACTCCGTTTTGTACTCAAAGGTCTTGTAAAACCACGGCATACACGTGCGATTGATTCTATCCTTCGAGTTACCGAACTTAATATTTGTTCCTGGCACGGAAACCACCAAGTACGGATCACACAAACCGGATTGATCGATTGGTCGTAAATCTTTCCCTCTGATGACGTACACTCTCACCGTCACCGGTCGCGGTTGTTCGCCCATCAACGGCTGATTGTCGTTGACGTATCCGCCGGCCTGCTTTTGGATCTTGAGAAACTCTTCTTCACTTATTGTCGCTGTGGTCTTATCCGGCGTCCAAAGAGTGTTTTGCATGATGGCGGCGTTTTTGGCTTTCTTAGCCGCCACCGCCGGCTTGTCTTTCTTCGGGTTGCCAAGGAAATCAACTTTGACTTGCTCTTGTGAGCCGTAAATGTACTCGTGCTCTTCTTCGGGAGTGCCGAAATATTTTCGTCTCAGTTCAGACACCGAATAGCAAAACTTGACATAACCTCCGACTTCTCTCTTCGACGAGTTGTCTTCGAAACCTTCTGCGCGGTAGATCGGGACGTTGGTCATGGCCACGTCGCCGAGCTCCTCCTCTAAAGTACCGATTGGTAACAGCATGCGGTCGTTCATCCATTCTGGAACGTTGCCAGAACCGTCGTCGAACGTGACAATTTTCTTTTGCTTCTTCCTAGAATGTTTCGACTCTTCATCGTCTTCGTCGTTGCTAGCTTTTGCCTCGAGCGCCGCGGATGCTTCCTGCTCTTCGCTCTTCTCTTGCTCTTCTTGCAAGCGCTTTTTCGACTCGTTTTCATCCACAACGTTCATATCGCCGTCAACAGACTCTGGTTCGCTGTCTGTAGCAACACCAGAACCATCGATAGTTTCTGCATCCGAAGAATGCGCATCGGAGGAGGACGACTCCCCGTACTCTCTTCCTTCCGTGAGCGTTTTCATCCGTGTCGATTTTGATTTCGTAAACCTCGACATCATGTCATCAATTTCTTCTTTCGCTTTGAGCGACTGCGATTTGTACGAATCGACGCCATCGCGCAACAGTTTGCGTTGTCGACGAGTCTCTTCTTTGCGCCTTTTGAAGTCCGCTTTTCGCGCTTTGCGGATTTGACGTAATGATTGGCCCTCGCTCGTCGATACCCTGGTGTTCGTCCCCTGCGTATTTTGATCGTCTTCGTACTGCTGAGCGATGGATTGACTCAATGCTTTCCGCTTTTGCTTCGCAGATTGGAGTTGCATCGCTGTGGTCGGATTCGTGCGGTTAGTACCACCGTAGCCGCTTTCGATGTCGTGTTGGTGATGCTGTCTTCCCGATGGATCGGATCCGCCGACGACTCCACCCAAGAGCTTGGAAATGGCAGATTTTCCAGCTGAACTTCTCAAATCGTCGTTATGTCTCGAATGCTCCCGCAAAACTTCATCTCTAGCTCTCGCGATGTAATCGGAGGATACATCCGTCATCGTGTTCGATTGTGAAATAATCGTCGCCGTGCCGTCGTCAATGTCGAACGAGAAATCCGAGATGGTCTCGTCTCGAAGGATTTCCAATAACTTCTCTCGTTCGTCTGGGGTGGTATCTTTTCGCTTGACGGAGACTAAGTTCGAGCCTTTCTTTTCTATTAACGCGAGTTCGTCTCTTCTCAAGAATACTTGATGCTCAGCCGTTCCGATTAACCGTTTTATTGGTCGGGCGTCGATGACTCGAATGGATAACGAGGTATAAATCTTCGTCAGTTTCGGCACTAATCCTCTCAACGTTAACGTTTGACCGTTAAAGTTTGCGTTCGGGCCGTTCGGTAAATTCCTAAACGCGCTCGATTTCACGTGCTCGGTGGAACCTTCAAACAATGGAACGCATCCAGTCAACTCGAATTCAACCTGCGGCATGTGCGCGGCAAACTGCTTATACGGCAACAGACCTCTGACGCCCATCAAACACACACTCACTTCCACGGCTTCGAAACCAAAGTAATCTTTGATTTGTCTCGTAGCTACGTGCTCAGGTCGTGGTTTCACGTTTTCCCACTGGACTTTGATTTGCGGACCTAAAACGAAGTTCGCCACGCCCATGATTGGCAACGGCAACACTTCGTAGTGCATGAGCAACTGGCCACCATTAGCGTTCAGATCGGAGCTGTTCGGGTTAAGTTTCACCATTTCGTACCATTCCGGGGACGGATGCTTATCTTCGGCAGCGTGTTGCAAGTGTTCCAAGACTTCGTCGTACCGATCGGGTCTGGCGGGATCGAGAGAAAAGTTGCTGAAGAAGGACACCGAGGACGCTAAACCGGAAAATCCACCCAAAGATCCAGCGTTTTTCGCGCGCATCTCGGAGGGGTGCAATAACGGCACCATCAAAACCGACAACGGGTCGATGTCGCCGCTGGACAGTAACGTTTCTTGATCTTCGTCGAAAACTAAAATGGTCATCGCAGGTGCAGCCCACCACGCTATACCTTCGAGACCTCGCAACGCTCCGCCTTTTCTTCCTCCGGACTTGCTCTTGTTCATTTTCCTATAATCTTTCATTCGTTTCTTGAGCAATTTGGATTCGAGCTTATCTTCGTCCGAGGAAGAATCGTCGTCTGCATCTGAGTCTGAATCCGAGTCTGAGTCTGAATCTGATCTGGTGGGATCAATCGCCGTCGGTGGCAACAAAGGCAACTCAATCTCCACGAACAAGTCTCGAAACCAAGACGGTGAGACCGTACTTCTAAGCGTTTGCGTTTGGACGACCGCTCGGCCACAACGAACGACTGCGACTGGATCGCTCGCGCCGTTTGGATCTGCAGCGGGTAAGTTCATCGCCTGGTATGCTTCCACGTGCAACATAAACTTCCGCTTCTCCATCGGTACCAACGGTCTCGATTCTAACCCGTCCACCGCGCCTTTCATTTTTCTTTCCATTTTCTTTCTTCGTTTTTCTAATTCTTCTTTCTTTTTCTTATCGGCTGGGTCTAAATTCTTATACTCTTCGTCCAACGCTTTCGCCTCGGCTTCGCCGTCTTCCTCCGCGCCTTCCTCGGCAGCCATCTCCGCTTGACGCTTCAAGTTTGGATTACCTCGTAAAATCATTCGAACCAAAACTTGTCCAACCGGTTTGACGTGCTCGAGAGAACGCGATTGGCCTCTTTTGTGATTCGTCAACGCGTCCGCTTGCAACTGAAACCACCCTTGAACATTCCATCCGTTCGGGAATTTTGCCTCCTCTGGCGGTTTCAAAGGACCCATGGTTTCGTCTACGGGAGTTAACCTTTTCGCGGGAACGCGAGCAAATCCGATCGACTTACCCGAGACGCAAACGCGGATAAACACGTCCGGAGCACCTTCTCCGGCGTGCGGTCCATCGAAAGGCATCGGTAAGTTCACTTGCAGCGGAGCCAACGCGGTGTTGATATCGGCGTAACACTCTCTCACCAAAGGTTCTTTCTCGGACTTTAGCGTCACTTTCGGCGACGCGCGCTTGGATAATCCCATCTCAACCTCCACGTGACACATTTTTCCTTTCGCGTTGGTTTGAAACAACTCGACGTCCAAGACTTCCGCGTGCAATATGCACGGCCACTCTCGGCTCAGTTTATCGCTAACTTTCGGTATCCGAGTTTTCGCGCGACCGGCTCTTTTCCCGGTTTCCTCTCGAGTCGCCTCGAAGGACATCAACACCCTACCTCTATAAGCCGAGCCTTCTAAGTACCCAGCATTCATTCTTTTCGCTAATTTCGAGACGTGCCCTCGGAAAGAGGACTCTAAGTTTCTAGTGCCTCCGTAGAAGCAATACCATTTCGGTCTGGCGTACGCCTTCGGTTGCGCGATGATATCTCTGATCAACAGCGAAGTAGACGCGACGTGGTCGTCGCTGCCGGCCAAGTCGTAATCCATCACCGATAAACGCAGTGGGGGCAACGCACCGACGCCACCAAACTTACCTCCAGCCACTCGCGCTCGCATGATGATCTCTTGATTCCATTCTGGATTTTTCGACCGACGCACTTTCGACTTTGCGGGAATGGCGCTCGACCCGCACGACAGCTTCACGTACGCATCAATCCCAGCGCCACCTAGATTCGGCCAATCCATTCTTGGTAAATCTTTCCCGATGTAAACTTTTGCTTTAACCGCCCAAATCTCGATTTCGCCTTCCTCCGCCGGAGAATCCGTTTCTTTCGCCATCAAAGAGGCGAGGAACGACTTTTTCGCCAGTTTGTTTTTAGCCTTGTCCGCCTTCTCTTCTTCGTCGTCACCATCGCTATCGTCGTCGCTGTTCTCGTCGTCTGAATCCGAAACTTCGTCCATGTTTGCCATCATCGCCTCTTCGTCGCCTCTCCTTAAAACTTGCACGCTAATCTTCACCTGTCCTTGACTCCCTTGCCTCTTCCCGCTCGGATCCGTCAAATGGTACCACCGGTTCCAAACCTTGTGCCCATTTTCATCGAACACTTTCGAACACTCCAACTCCACGCTCCCAATCGTCGCGTCCTTTCCAAACTTTCTCGCGTCCGACACCTCGAAGTTCACCGTGCACCCGTCCAACTCGCCGTTCGCCAACTCCATCCCTTCGAAATAAAAGCACTGATTCCACAACGGCTGCGACGTTTCTTTCTCCACGATCGTCTTCCGCTTCTGCGTCGGAAACCCAGCTCGATGTAACTTCACCTTCGTCGTCACGTTCGGCAGCGCGTCCGCGTCTTCCGTCTGCGCCTTGAACGAAAAACTCGTCAGCGTTTGCCACAAGTCGAAAGATTTAATCGAAGCCAAATCTTTCGCCTCGATGACTCTCGCGACGATGACGTAATGTCCAGCTGGAATCACCCGGGGATGTTCCTCGTACATGCGCAAGTGCGCGTCGTCCGGGTACCGGTCGATTTCCTCCTCGGAATCGGAGACGACGAACCAACCCATCGTTTATTATTGTGTGTGTTTATGCGATGATGATGCTCACAAATTCCGCGGGGGCCGCGCTTTCGTCGTCCAAAAGAAGCGGCATTTTTTCTCTCGCACTCGTATCGCGTTCAAAACAGCGCGCGCGGTTTCTTCTCCTTTTAAATGTTACTCTCGAGAGCAATAGCAGCAGCAGCAGCAGAGATGGCAAAAATCGGGATTTCTCTCTCTCTCTCTCTCTCTCTCTCTTTAGCGCGCGCGCGCAGTTGGTTGTTTTTCTGTCGTCGACGAAGTGAGAGAGAGACGCGAGGAAACGACTTCGTGGTTGACACCCTAAATTAAATAGAGTAAAACCCTAAATTAGGGAAAACCGCCCTCGTGCGAGCGGCACGCTTCTTTCTCCTCGCACAAACACAAACACGCGCACACACACACTAACACACACGCACACACGCAACGCGGATGGAATCGATAAGAGCGACGTGGTCTGCAACGACTGCCTCCTCCTCCTCTACCTCCTCCTCGTCGTCTATTTTGCGGCCACTCTTCGACGCGTTGGCGCCCAACGGCAGATTGGACGTTGTTCGTAAAAAAAATACCAACGACGACGACGACGACGAGGTGATGAGAGCCATGACTTTGGAAGGCTTTCTGGACGTTTCCGCGCGAGAAGAACTCGAAGAAGGCGGCGACGCGTTCGTCGTTTTTTCCGGCACCAAGCCCGGATGGGAACGAGGGGCGAAGTTTACGCTCGAGAAGAAGAAGAAGAAGAACACAAAGACGAACGAAACGAACGACAACAACGCGAACGGATGGGAAGACGAGGACGAGGAGGAGCTGATTGACGAGGACGCCTTGCTCACGGAGGAGGACAAGGAACGACCGAACAAAGAGAGCGCGGCAGGGTGTCCACCGACGCGCAAACCGTGCAAAGATTGCACGTGCGGGAGGAAAGAGGAGGAAGAGATGAAGGAAAATATCGTCAAGATGGATTTAGAGAATGATCCGAACGACGCGACGTTTAAAAGCGCGTGCGGAAACTGCGCGTTGGGAGACGCGTTTCGATGCGCGGGATGTCCGTATTTAGGACAGCCGGCGTTTAAGGATGGGGAGGATAAGGTGATGCTAGACGATTTAGGGAAGGTGGATTTGTAACGTTGTAAAGATATATATATATGTATATACCATATACTACTGTGAGTAAGTAATAACATTTAATTTTTATTCGCAAAGCTGCCGTGCTGCTTAAGAATCGCCTCGGCGACGACTTTGACGCCCATCAAGACCAAGGGAACTCCGTTCCCGGGTCTCGTGCTCGCGCCGACAAAGTGCAAACCAGACACGCTCGGCGTGTCGAGACTTTTGATTCCAGTTCGCGTGGGCGGTCTAAACGCGGCTAGTTGCAATAAGCCGTGCGATAAGCCAAACACGGCGCCGTTTTTAATGTTGTACAAATCTCTCCACTCCGCGGGAGTGCGAACGTCCTCTTTTTCGATAATCTCGGACAATTCCCCGTGTCCAGCCTCGCGAAATCGTCTAAACAACGCTTCGCGCGCGGCGTCGACCATTTCTTTTTCCGTGGGAACCGGGACGCCTCTTTTTTTGCAAATGTCGATTTGTTCTTGGATGTTCGCAACCGGAAACTCAATCATCAACGCAGCGCACCCGTCCGGCGCGCACGATTTGTCCGTGTACACCGGGTTGCAGCAGTAAAAGTTGTGTTGTTTCGGTGCGGCAAAATCTTCGGGCGTCGCTGGTCGATTCCATCCGGATTCGTATTCGCCAGATAAGAAGACGTTGTGATGTAACAAATCCGGAATCTGTTTCTTTAAGCACCAGTTGAACTCGATGATGGAACACGAGTAATCCATCTGTTCTTGTCGAGAAGCTTCCGCGGCAGCCTCGGGGACTGACTCCAACAAATCATCAAACACTCTGGGAATATCCGGGTTCGCGACGACCACGTCGGCTTCTAAAACCGTGCCGTCTTCGAGTTTTACCCCGGTCACTTTCCTCCCGGTGGAGCTAAACTTTTCGTCCACGGAAGCGTCCTCCGCGGTGCAAATCTCCGCGACTTTCGAGTTCAATCTCGTCTTCACGCCAAACTTATCGCACAGCGTTTGCAACGCGTTGCCGACATTTTTAAAGCCACCCATTGGATACCAGACCCCATCGGTTAATTCGGTCGCCGCTAACAGAGAAAACACCCCGGGCGCGTTGTACGGCGACAAACCGACGTACAAATTCTGGTACGTAAACAAAGCTCTCAACCTTTTATCCTTGAAATACGAGGACATTTGCCTGTGTTGACTCAACAACAAATCCACCGGATTCACCCTCAAAGCCAACGGCACCACTCTCCCTGGATTGACGAAATCCAACACCGAATTCGCGTCTTTATCGATAAAAGCGGCTACCCCGTAATCTAAACTCGCTCGCGCTCTTCCCAACCAATCTAAATACGCGCCGCCGGCGCCTTCCTCCACGTCGTCTAATTGTTTCCTCATTTTTTCCGCGTCGTACATTAAATCCAGCGTCGTGTGATCCCCAAAGTGCGCTCTGTACGCCGGATCGCACCGTTCAATCGTCACGTAATCCTCAAACTTTTCCCCGACTGCTTTAAACTGCTCGCGATATCTGTCCGGCAGCAAAAGCAAAGAAGGCCCGGTATCGAATCGATACTCCGAGTCGAACTGTTCGGACCGACACCGACCGCCGACGGAATCGTTCTTTTCCAAAAGCGTCACCTCGTACCCGGCGTGCGCCAATCGCGAGGCCATGCCTAACCCTCCAACCCCAGCGCCAACGACGATCGCTTTATTCTTCTTCTTTTTACCATCATCGGTACCACTCGTCGACGTGCCGACGTCCGCATTATCCATCACCGCCGCTCGAGAAGGAACAGGAGCAGAGCGTAAACTTCTTTTCTTCAAACCGCTTCTTCTTCCACTTCGGAATTTTAGCGAAGAAGACGAAGAAGAAGACGCGTGAGCCATCATGTTTATGTGTGTTTTGTCACGTAAAAGTATCTCTCCGTTGATGATGATGATGTTGCCGCTCGCTTTCTGAAGAAGAAGAGGAGATGTGATTACGCGAAAGCACACCGGAGTCAAAAGTCAAAAATCCAAAAAAAAAAAAGGAAAAAAAAAAAAGGAAAAAAAAAACTAAAAAAAAAGAGAAAAAAAAGGGAAATTTGAGCAC
>Ga0181557_1005413_pt1 | contig 11509 bp, 10 predicted proteins | sample 011ome_23_FD_148632 | JGI IMG/M metagenome (GOLD analysis project Ga0181557, IMG submission 148632) | Coastal salt marsh microbial communities from the Groves Creek Marsh, Skidaway Island, Georgia - 011506CT metaG (spades assembly) | ecosystem: Environmental > Aquatic > Marine > Intertidal zone... | reverse complement strand
GCTGCCTGACGTTCCCGGTGCCGTCATCAGCCTCGCCGGGAACTACCCTCAGCGAGGCTGAGCCGCGCCCCGGATCCTCGCCCCGCACTCCATGCTCCCCTGATTGACGCGACAGATGTGTGCTCGGCGGGGACCCTCAGCGCCCTACCGCTCCGATAACCTCGGGGCATTCACGCCGGCTCAGGAACAGGTGCCCCAGTCCCATGACGCAGACCACGATCGCTGCCCACTTCACTCGACGCTTTCACGAACTGGGGGTCACCAGCGGCTTCGGGATCGTGGGCGACTTCGCCCTGCGCATGTTCGGGGCACTGGACGCCGAGGGATTCCCCATCCTCGTCACAACTGACGAGCAGGGCGCTGGCTTCGCGGCCGACGCGTACGCCCGCCTGCAGGGCTTCGGCGTCGTCGCCGTGACCTACAGCGTCGGCGGGCTCAAGGCTGCGAATCCCGTGGCCAACGCCTGGGCGGAGCAGGTGCCACTGCTCCTCATCAGCGGTGCACCCGGAGTGGAGGAGCGGGCGAGCGACCCGATGATCCACCACCGCATCAAGGACTTCGGAACCCAGATGCGCGTCTTCTCCGACCTCACCTGCGCTCAGGCCGTCCTGGACTCCCGCCACAACGCCGCGGATGAGATCGACCGGGTGATCCGGACCATCCTGTCCGAGCAGCGCCCGGGGTACATCGAGGTGCCCCGCGACATGATCGGCGTGACGATCGACGGCCCCGACGGCGGCATCGAGGCGCACCTGCCTCCGCTGGATCCCGAGGCAATGCGGGAGGCCATCGAGGCCGTGATGACGGAGTTCAAGGGTGCCCGCACCGCCGCGATCCACGCCGGTGTCATGGTCGCCCGTCGAGGCCTGCAGTCGGACCTCTTCGACCTCGCCGTCGAGGGCAACATCCCCGTCGCGACCAGCTCACTGGCGCGTGGCGTCTTCCCCGAGCGTCACGAACTCGGCCTAGGGCTGTATCTCGGGGCCTTGAGCCCGAGCAGCATCGTGCGCCCTGTCGAGGACTGCGACGTCCTGCTGAGCCTGGGGGTCCTCCAGACTGATCTGACGCTGGGGGCCTTCACGGCCAACATCGACCACCACCGCCTGATCCTGGCCTCAGACACCGAGGTCACCGTCGGCTACCGCACCTACAAGCAGGTTCCACTCTGGGCGTTCCTGCCCGCACTCACCAAGGAGATCGCGGCGCAGAAGGTCTCGATCGCCCACGAGCCCATCGCCGACCACCCTCCGTTCGTTCCGGCCGAGGTCGATCTCACCGTCGAGCGCACCGTCGCCGCGATATCGGCCCACATCGACGAGCGTCACGGGCTGCTGCTCGATCCGGGCGAGGCCCTGTTCTCATCCGTTGACATGCGCCTGCCGCAGTGGGGTCTCGCGAGCGGCTACTACGCCACCATGGGCTACGCCGTTCCCGCGGCCCTGGGTGCCGGCGTCGCCGACTCGACCGTCCGACCCGTGGTGATCGTCGGTGACGGAGCCTTCTCCATGACCGGCCTCGAGGCCGCTGCGTGCGCGTTCCACAAGGTTCCGGCCGTCATCATCGTGCTCGACAACAGCGGCTACGGAACCCAGCGGCCGATCCTGGACGGCCCGTTCAACGACATCCCATCCCTGGCCGTCGACCGCCTTCCCGAGGTGTTCGGAACCGGTCTCGGCTTCAACGTCAGAACGGAGCAGGAGCTCGACGACGCACTGACCGCCTCGTTCGCGTCCGACCAGCTCTGCATGCTTCGGGTGCACCTGCCACGCGACGGACGCAGCGCGGCCCTGTCACGGCTCGGCGCAGCCCTGGCCACGCGCGCCTAGGATGCCGGTTCACGGTCTGAGCTTCGCGTCAGTCCTGACCTGCCGCCGACCGGAGAACTGCAATGTCGATACGACTCATCGGCATCAGGGCGGGCCAGGCGCCCTGCGAAAGCAGGTCCTGAAGGTCCGACGGCACCACCTGCCACGACACCCCGAAGCGGTCCTTGCACCACCCGCATCGGCTCTCCTGACCCCCGTCGGCGACGAGGGTGTCCCACACGTGGTCGAGCTCGTCCTGAGTGTCGCAGTGCACCATGAAGGAGATGGCCTCGGAATGCGGAAACTGCGGGCCGCCGTTCAGGGCGACGAAAGGCTGCCCGAAGAGGGTGAACGAGACGCTCAGGACGCCGTCGGCTGGCCTATCGGGTTGCTCGTCCGGATACAGGGAGACATCACCCATGCTCGAACCCGGAAAGAGGTCGACATAGAGGGCGGCCGCTTCCGCCGCCTGGCCGTCGAACCACAGGAACGTCGTCATACCCGTGACTGCCACAGGCGCAGTCTTGCACGCGGCCTACCCCTGGACGGGCAGCGTCATCCGAGCGTGCGGAGGTAGGCGAACATCACTGCACCGGCCCGATCGGTGTATTCGTGCAACTGCTCGGCTGACGAGGTGATCTGATCGCCCTCGAGTCGGTTGAGCAAGGTGGTGCAGATCATCGCGAACCGACTGAAGCCCCACGTGTTCATGTAGGCCGCGAGCATCGCGCCCTCCATCTCAATGTTGCGCACGCCGTTCTCGTCCAGCCAACGCAGCCACTCCATCTTGCGGTCCGGCGAAGCCAGGCGGATCGCACCGTCGAGTCGGAACTGCTCGAGGAAGAACTCGTCGGTGGCAACGGTGCGCCCAGGGGTGATCGGGATTCCGGTGCCCTCGCTCGCTGCGACGATCGCGTCGACGACATCCTGCGGGTAGGTTCCGTCGAACCAATGAATGCCCTGCCCTCCGTCAAGGAGTCGGTAGGGCTTGAGGTCGGCCATGATCGACTCGGTCGTCACCACGATGGTGCCCCCGGGCAGGCCAACGCCACCGCTCGTCCCGACGCGGGCCCAGAAGATCTCATCGAGGGCATCGAGGTCGCCGCCCTTGAGGAAGAACACCATCCGCATCAGTTCCTGAATCGCGATGGAGGCACTCGGCATCCCCATCCCATGCGATACGAACAGCACACCCGCGCAGTAGCGGGTGACGAAGCGCTCGTCCTTGGGAAACACGTCGATCTCGGCATTGTCGTTCTCGGCACTCCACTGCCGGGCGAACGTGTCGATGCGCTCGCCCGAGCCGGCCATGATGATCGCTCGAATCCCGCGCATCCGCTCGAGGACTGCGTCGTCACTCGAGACGCCCAGGTGGTGGTAGTTGTCGACGTGCTCGCCCGTCAGCACGCCATCGAGAAAGTCATGGTTGATGTTCTCGGTCTTCATGGATGCTCCAGCGCTCTCGGGTCGGTCACAACTCCCTGATCATGCCGCGTGCCGCGCCCCTGACACTGCAGACCCGGTACGGAGACGTGCCAGCGTGGCTCAGCCCTCGTGGGCTGAGAGCGCGAACCGATCGCCCCAACGCGGGATCGCCCGTGCCACGATTGCCGCCAGCAGCGCCGCAGGCACGAGTGCCCAGCTGCCCATCGCGAAGCCGATGACGATTCCCAGCAGGATGGCGATCGGCCACTTCATGGGCGCCGTGGCGATGACCGACGCCACGACTCCGATGATGATGGCCGCCTCGACCGACGGACCGTCCGGCAGGACGAGCGCGATCAGGAGACCCGATGCGGCACCGATGAACATCGCCGGGAAGAAGGGGCCACCGCGGAAGCCCGCACCCATGGACACGGCGTATGCGATGGACTTGAAGATGATGATGGCAACGACGGTCGACACGCTGGTGAGCGTCGGCAGGTCGGCGATCAGCTCCTCGCCCGACGTCACCACGTACAGCACGGGCTGGCCCGTGCCGTAGTGCATGAGGATTGCCGTGACGCCGATGACGAGCGCTGACCCGACCAGGATGCCCAGGTGAGGTCCGGGTCCGGCTGCACGGGCGATCAGGAATGCGACAAGCCGTGCCAGAGTCACTGCCACGGTTGCAATCACGGCGACGACGATGGCCCAGCCGAGCTGGTCAACCTCGATCGACGTGGGAGCGCCTTCCATGCTCATGCTTCCCGCGAGCAGCGGCCCGACGAACAGCGCGAGGATCGCACCGAGGGCGCCGAATCCGACGACCTTCTTCTCGTTCTTGGGATCGGTGAACTTCATCCCCTTGGCGACGAGGCCGCCGACGACCGAACCGGATGCCACCAGGGCCACCTCGGGGCCCAGGACGATGCCGCCGAGGAGCGAGGCGAGGATCGCCAGGATCGCGGCCACGTACTCCCCGGGGGTGAGGCTGCTGACGGCGATGCCGCCGAGCGGGGAGTGACCGGTGTCGCCCACATACCGGCGGATCACATAGACGAGCACCGCCGCGATGACCAGAACTGCGAAGACGTACCAGATCGGAGTGGTCTCCCACGTCTCCGGAACGGTCTCCCACAGCAGCGCGATTCCCGCATTCACGATCTGCAGGACGACGAAGCCGAAGACCAGACCGATGACTCCGGCGATGAGCATCGCCGGAAGGGGACGGCGAGAGGTGGCCACCGATTCGGTGGAGGCAGTAGACATGGCCCTATCCCACCACTTCACCGGCTGACAGGGAGCCAATGTCACATTCGTGATGCAGCGCGGCGCTACCGTGAGGCATGGCCCAACCCCGTGTGAATGCCGCTGGCGGTCTCGCCGCCATGCGCTACGTCCTCAAGCGAGGCCGGGACGTGGGGATGCTCGACCTCTACCAGCGCATGCGCAGCCGCAATGCCTGCAAGACCTGCGCCCTGGGCATGGGCGGGCAGGAGGGCGGGATGGTCAACGAGGCCGGCCACTTCCCCGAGGTGTGCAAGAAGTCGGTGCAGGCGCAGGCCGGTGACATGGGGCGAACGATCAGCGAGGAGGATCTCGCGTCGCACGACGTGAACGCACTGGCAGCCCTCACGAGCGCCCAGGCCGAGGCCCTCGGTCGGCTCACCTTCCCGATCATCTGTCGCGAGGGCGACACCCACTATCGGCGCGCCCCCTGGGACGAGGCCCTGGCCATCGCGGCACAGGCCCTCTCGTCGACCGAGCCCGACCGGACGTTCTGGTACGCGAGCGGCCGGTCCAGCAATGAGGCCGCGTTCCTGCTGCAGCTCGTCGCCCGCGCCTACGGCACCAACAACGTCAACAACTGCTCCTACTACTGCCATCAGGCGTCGGGCGTGGCACTCACGAGCATCTACGGCAGCGGCACGGCGTCCGTCGAGCTCGACGACCTCGCCCGCACAGACCTCGTCGTCCTCGCCGGCGCGAACCCGGCCAGCAACCACCCCCGGCTCATGACCCAGCTCATCAAGCTGCGGCGTCGCGGCGGCAAGGTCATCGTCATCAACCCGCTCTCCGAACTCGGACTGCGCCGCTTTCGCCTTCCCTCGGATGTGCGGAGCCTTGTTGTCGGGTCCGAGATCAGCGACCTCTACCTCCAGCCCCACATCGGCGGTGACACGCACCTGTTCACCGCGCTCGTCAAGGGCATCATCGAGGCCGGAGCCCTCGACTCGTCATTCATCGATGCGTCGACGTCAGGGTGGGACGAGGTCCAGCGCCTTGCCGCAGAGACATCGTGGGACGACCTCGTCGCCGGCAGCGGAGTCTCCCGGGACCAGATCGACACCACCGTGCGACTGCTCGCGGATGCCGGAAACGCGATCTTCATGTGGGCAATGGGACTCACCCATCACACCAACGGGACCGATGCCATCCGGGCCCTCGGCAACGTCGCCCTCTCACGAGGCTTCCTGGGTCGACCGGGCAGCGGACTCATGCCGATCCGCGGCCACTCCAATGTGCAGGGTGTCGGGTCCGTAGGCGTCTCGCCCAAGATGAAGGACGCCTTCGCCGAGCGCCTCGCGCAGCGCTACGGCATCGACACCGAGCGACCTGCCGGCTACGACACCTACGCCGGCATGGCGGCCGCGCACGAGGGTCGCATCGATGCTGCGGTCATGCTCGGCGGCAACCTGTGGGGAAGCAATCCCGACTCCGCCTGGGCCACGACGGCCCTCGGATCGATAGGCACCACGGTCTCCCTGACCACCAAGCTGAACCAGGGACACTTCCAGGGCCGCGGCCGCACGTCCGTCGTTCTCCCCGTGCTCGCCCGCGATGAGGAGGATCAGGCAACGACGCAGGAGTCGATGTTCAACTTCGTGCGCGTCTCGGAAGGCGGGGAGCCGAACGTCGACGGCGAGATGCGCTCCGAGGTGGCCATCCTGGCCTCGCTTGCGCAGGGGATCCTTCCGACCGACCGCTTCGACTGGGACGAGATCACGTCGCATGAGGCGCTGCGCGCTGCCATCGCGGGCACCGTCCCCGGATACGAGGAGCTGTCGAAGTCACCGTCGCGGGAGTTCACGATTCCCGGCCGCGTCATGCACGCACCCTCGTTCCCCACGAACGATTCGCGAGCCCACTTTCAGCCTGTCACGCTCCCTTCCCGGACAGGCGACACCTCCTTCACCATGATGACGATTCGATCCGAGGGCCAGTTCAACACCGTCGTCTATGACGAGGAGGACCTCTACCGGGGCAACACTCGGCGGGACGTCGTCATGATGAGCGCGGACGACGCACAAGCGCTCGGAGTGGGCGAGGGCGATCCCGTGATCGTGAGCAACACGATCGGAACCATGCGAGTGCATGCGGCCATCGTCGACATCCGATCGGGCAACCTGGCGATGTACTACCCGGAGGCGAATGTCCTCGTGGGCCATGAACGGGACCCGGAATCGCTCACTCCCGCGTTCAAGGCCGTGCGGGTTCACCTGCGACCGGAGTGAGCACCCCGGTCGGGACCGAGCACACACCCGCGACACGGGCCCTCCACGAAACTGCGGACCCCCAGCAGGGTGAGCGTCTCCATGCACCACCACCCTCGCGCAATGCACCTAGGCTTTCGCCATGACCAAGGGCGCCAACGTTCCACTGACCGCGGCCGGCACGAGACGGCAGCAGTTCCTCGAGCGGTACACAGCGCGGACGAACATCGCCCTTTCCGCGCTGGCGCTCGTGTACCTCCTGACCTTCTCCATCCAGAGCATCTGGTACCAGCCTCAGGCGACCTGGTTCGGGTGGCTCGTCCTGTTCGGCTACGCCCTGTGGCTGCTCTTCGCCATCGATCTGGCGTTTCGCTTCGTGGTGTCGCCCATCAAGCGACATTTCTTCCGCAAGAACTGGTTGGACACCGTCACGGTCGTCATTCCTCAATTCCGGGCCCTGCGCGCCCTGCGGGCGTTCATGCCCAACGGGGTCCTCGCCCACGAGCGCAGCCGCGGAGTCATCACCGGAGGCGCCGTGACGACCGCCGCTCTCGGCGCCATCATCGTGGTGTGGGTCGGCAGCCTCATGGTCCTGAATGCCGAACGTGGTGCCCCCGGCGCTGACATCACCTCGGCCGGCGACGCCGTGTGGTGGGCATTCGAGACCGTGACGACAGTGGGCTACGGCGACTTCGTGCCGGTCACCTGGAACGGCCGGGCGATGGCCGTCCTGATCATGCTCGTCGGCATCAGTGCACTTGGCGCCGTCACCGCGACTCTCTCGGCAACTCTCGTCAAGTCGAGGCAGGGCACCCCGGCACCGACTCCGGCGTCGGCCACCGACACGGCCCCGAGCCCGGTCCAGGCAGCGCACACAGGTCCGGAGTCAGTGGACGACATCAAGGCAGACCTCGCCGAGATCAAGGCCATGCTCACGGCGCTCCAGAACCGACTCGACCGGGACGATCAGACGGGCTGACATCCCGAACGCATCCCATGGAATCCCCAGGAGATTCCCAGACTCCCTCCTGGCCTGCCGACATGACCACACAGGACGGACACCTCACCGAGGAGTTCCCCGTGATTCCCCACGCCCTCCGCGGATCACTCGCGGGTTCGTTCGCCAATGTTGGTCCCGGCAGTGGCGGACCAGGCGGCAGCCAGCGTCCGTCCGGACCCCCGCCCGGTGGCCGAGGACCCCGCCCGGGTGCATGGTCGACTCAGATCCGCCTTCAGGGCGACTAGGCCAGCGCGCGGCGGGCAATGAGCGAGATCAGCGCATTCCAGTCGTCGGCGTCCATCGGATCCGGCGTGATGTCGTCGACGATCTTCCCGAGGGTGTAGGCCTGAATGAGCACAGCTCCCGCGCGTGGCCGGAAGTCAGAGTTCAGGAATCCACGGGCCTGGGCCGTGGCGAAGCACTCCGTGAGCGAATCCGTGAGCCGCTGCTGCACCTCGCCCAGAGCAGTGCGAAACCGCTCGTTGTTCTCGGCCTTGACCAGGATGCGCGCGCGCTCGAATCGCACCGGCATGCGCGCAGCCTTCTGCGTCTCCGCCGTCACATGCTCCAGCCTCGACAGGAACTCGTCCGGGTTCGCGGACTCGTCGACGATGGAGCGGATGGCCGACGCAGACGCCTCCACCTGCTGGGCGAAGCGGGCCAGGTACGCCGCCTCGAGCAGCTCGGAGAAGTCATCGAAGAAGTGGTAGAGGGACCCCCGGGTGATACCCGTCCGCTCGAGCACGAGATCGACCTTGATGTCGTCCGCCGGCATCTGATCCATGAGAGCCACCGTCACATCGAGCAGCTTCTGCCGTGTGGCGTGATCGACTGAACCGCGTCCCATGGCCGCCATCCTAGGCCGTGGGCATTCGGAGATCCGAACACTCGAACAGACAACTGCATTTCCTTTGCACCTGCCGGAGGGGCTGGTCATCGACCGATTGCCGTGCCCGAGGCTCAGCTCACCAACAACGATCCCGGCTCCCCCGAGTCCGGAGAGAGGATGTCAGATGAGCGTCACTGACGAGTACCTGAGCAACAACGCAACATACGCCGCGTCCTTCGAAGGACCCCTGCCGCTGCCGCCGTCGCGTGGCGTCGCCGTGGTCGCCTGCATGGACGCCCGCCTTGATGTCGCCGCTGTTCTCGGCATCCGCGAGGGTGAGGCTCACGTCATCCGCAACGCCGGCGGCGTTGTCACACCCGATGAGATTCGGTCCCTGGCCATCAGCCAGCGACTCCTCGGAACACGAGAGATCATCCTGATCCACCACACCGACTGCGGGATGCTCACCTTCACCGACGACGAGTTCCGGGAGGCGATCGCCGACGAGACCGGCGTCAAGCCCGAGTGGGCCGCAGAGGCTTTCGACGACCTCGCAGAGGACGTGCGGCGCTCCATCGCCCGCATCACGTCGAGCCCGTTCGTGCCCCACACCGATCAGGTGCGCGGGTTCATCTTCGACGTCGCGACCGGGCAGCTCGAGGAAGTCACCGCCTGATTTCCCGCTCAGAGCCACGTGAGGGGTGGCCACCGCTGATGCGGTGGCCACCCCTCACTGTCGTCCGTGTCAGCCCGCAGGACTGGGTGCTGCTGGTGCTGACGGGGCCTGGCCGAAGCCCTGGCCGAATTCCTCCTGGAACTGCTCGAGCAGCCTCTGCAGGTCCTCCGGGGTGAAGTCGCCGCCCATGCCGGGGCCGAAGCCCTGACCCGGGCCCTGGCCCATCGAGCCGTCACGCCCGCCCTGGCCGTCACGCCCGCCCTGGCCGTCACCCTGGCCCTGGCCTCGACCCGAGCCGTCACCCTGACCGCGACCCTGACCCATCCGGCCGTCGTCGTCCCCGAAGCCCTTCGAGTGGCCTTCGCCCCTGCCCATGGAGTCGTCGTCGGACTGCGCTCGCCAGGCGATCTCGCCACGGCCGCCCTCACGATGATCGTCGTCACCGACGGCCATTCCCGCAGCGAAGCCACCGGCGCCCGCCACGATGATCAGCCCAGCGGCCACCACGCCGCCGACCACCTCGAGAATCGTGCGGGTGTGGTTCGCCACCGGCGCGGGAGCCTCAGCGATCGATGCGTCGCCCGTCAGCGGCTGCTGATCGGCCAGCTCGACCGGCTGCGTCGCAGTGGTGTCGGGTACGGCGGGAGCGTTGGGTACATCGGGAACTTCAGGGTTGCTGGGATCGGTCATCAGGTGTCCTCCGTGGTGTCGTGCACGACGGTCCTGGTTGCCATCGTGGCCGAGCGATGGCCTCATCATGGAGCGAGCACATCAGCAGACCATCCATGCCATGTTCGGGGAATGTCAGGGAACTACGACGCGCACGCAGCCCACAGCCCCCGGTCGTCCTCGATCGCCCTGCTCTGCGCCGACACGAAGGCGTCCTTCCACGCATACGGTCCATCGGTGTACTGGCGTTCCTCCGCGAAGCCGCCGGCCACGGCCTCCTCATTGAACAGTCGCAGCGATCCGTCCGGCAGCACCCGCCACACGTAGGCGAGGACGCGGTCGTAGCGGTCGAAGTAGCCCTGGGAGTCGTCGAACTCGAGCACGATCCGCTGGCCGTCGAGCAGATCCTTGGCGAACTGCGAGGCCTCCGGGCCGAAGCACTCCACGGGAGATCCTGGTTTCACCGTCTCAGGGGTGTTGATGCCGATGAGTCGCACGGACACCTGCGCGCCGTCGAGTGTCACCTTCACGGTGTCGCCGTCCACGACCCGATCGACGACGAGCCCCTCACGCACCTCTCCGCGCGGCGCCTGAGCCACACTCGGCACGGACGCCAGGGAGCTGGCGATGGCGGCGCTGTCGACCGCCCCTGAACTCCCGGAGCAGGCCGCAGCCAGGGCGAGCAGCGCCCCTGCCGGGACAGTCATCCATGGCCTCATGCCCCGACGCTAGTCAATCGCCAGACAATTCGGCCTGCATCGAGCGCACCGCGACTGCCACACTCAGGTCATGACCCACAGGGACGAGACCCCGCATCGACGGGCCACAGACAGGCCCGTCATCCGGATGCCGAAACCCCTGTATGAGAAGGAGCTCTTCCGCCTCCAGGCCGAACTCGTGGAACTCCAGGAATGGGTTCGAGCCGAGGGCGCCCGTGTTGTCGTCATCTTCGAGGGCCGCGATGCGGCGGGCAAGGGCTCGACGATCAAGCGCATCACGCAGTACCTGAATCCGCGGGTCGCCAGCATCGTCGCCCTGCCGACTCCCACCGAACGCGAGCGCACCGAGTGGTACTTCCAGAGATACGTCGAGCATCTGCCGTCCGCCGGCGAGATCCGCCTCTTCGACCGCTCCTGGTACAACCGCGCTGGCGTCGAGCGGGTGATGGGCTTCTGCACACCCGACGAGCACCGGCGCTTCCTGCACCAGACACCGATCTTCGAGCGCCTTCTCGTCGAGGACGGCATCATCCTGCGCAAGTACTGGTTCAGCGTCAGCGACGCCGAGCAGGAGAGGCGTTTCGAGTCGCGCATGGAGGACCCCATGCGCCGGTGGAAGCTCTCCCCGATGGATCTGGAATCCATCACGCGCTGGGAGGAGTACTCACGGGCCAAGGACGAGATGCTCATCCACACCGACATCCCTGAATCCCCCTGGTTCGTCATCGAGGCGGACGACAAGCGGACGGCCCGGGTGAACATGATCAGCCACCTGCTGTCGACGATCCCCTACTTCGCGGCAGCTCGGCCTCCCCTGTCCCTTCCTCCGCGACCGAAGTCCAGCGGCTACGAGAGACCGCCACGCGAGCTGAACCACTACGTGCCCGACCGGGCC
>Ga0181557_1005398_pt1 | contig 11530 bp, 5 predicted proteins | sample 011ome_23_FD_148632 | JGI IMG/M metagenome (GOLD analysis project Ga0181557, IMG submission 148632) | Coastal salt marsh microbial communities from the Groves Creek Marsh, Skidaway Island, Georgia - 011506CT metaG (spades assembly) | ecosystem: Environmental > Aquatic > Marine > Intertidal zone >... | reverse complement strand
CAACGCAGATGCAGCACAGACCTTTGCCCAAAGGGACCTTATTGTTGAGGTGCGCGAAAGCCTCGCCATGCTGTGCAAGAAAGAGCTCGAGAGTCTTGGGCGATGACGGCAGACGGGCTTTGCACATACGACGCGTTGAGCGCCGGCGAAGGTGGCGCAGGGGCATGCGGGAGAGCTGCCGCAGAGGCAGCGGCGCCGTGGTTCGAGTTGAGGTGTGGTTTTCGAATGACCAAAATCTGAATCTTAGGAATGGCCAAAATCTTAAGTATCGTGGTCACTAAAAAACACGTGGCGGAAATCGCGGAAATGGCGGTATCAAAGAGGAAACGTTTTAGAATGTTACCGTAAGGGCTACGTCAAGGGCGAATCCCATGTTTGGGGTCGCCCTGCGAGTGACCGGGATATTGTTTGAAAAATAGGAAAAGGAACTTTGGAAAATGAGGAGATTCTTGCGTCAACTGGCGGTTTGCAATTTGCAAAAAGACATAAAGGTCATTCGCTGGCGCCTCCCCGTAGTACGGCAGAACCCCACAGGGTGCGTTCTCCAACCCTCCATTTTGGAGGGTTCACCAGTCTGATTTATGTCCACGTGAATCACCAGTATGGATGCCCAGACCATGCATGCCCTTGGTGCCTGCACTGCCTAGGAACGACTCCGATCTGTGCCTCACAAAGTGGAACGATTCATGCCCGGTCCTCGAGGCTACGGCGCACACGCCCGGCTAGGTTCCCCGGGGCTTACCGGTCACCGTGAGTCGAAAACACTCCCGAGTCTAAGCGTCAACATGGTGTGAGAAATTTATGCGTGTGTCTGAGTCGCCGCACGCGCAGGCAGCGTCAGAGATCCGCTGCCTGCGCGTGCGGCCACATCGAGTGCGCGAGCGTCGCGACGCCCATCGCGTCCGTCTTGTACAGCACGCACAGCCACGCGAGAAAAACAAAGAGCGAGACGCACGCCAGCACGTAGCTTAGCACGCGCGTGCACCAGTGCTGCTCGGACGTCACAATACACACGCGGAACGAGCTCATGTTGTCGCACGCGTCCGTCGGCTGCGAGTACACGTTGAACACGAGACGGTCGTCGCAGCGGTGCATCAGCTTGACCTGGTACGCCCACAGCCACTCGTCGAGGTCCTCGAGCAGCACGGTGTCGTCGTCGAGCTGCGTCACGCGCATGCCGCGCTGCTTCAGAAAGTGCAAGTCGCGGTCGAGGGCCCGCCTGAGAGCCTTCATGCACGCCATTTGTTTTGGCGAATCTGAAATTATATATTCCCGCGCCGGACGCTGCTGCGTTCACGACGAGACGCCGCTTCTGCATTAGGCAGTAGTCAGCATGATACGAATAGAGTGCATGAGACACACATACACAGAATCAAACTCATAACGCAAGCAAACGGTATAGGACTTAGCAGTGTTTTCGACTCACGGTGGCCGGTAAGCCCCCGAAGGGAATCCGCGCAGCGGGGAACCCAGCCGGGTATACAGCAGCACAGCTGTGCTGTAGTTATCAGCATCGAGTCTCTGCTGCGTATACAAATACAGCGCACTGCAAAGTCCCCCGGGACGGTATGCAGCACGCGCCCGGCTTGCGGTCCCGTCCGTCGCACGCAGAACACCGCATCGAGGTGCACGCAAACTTGCGCAAGCCGCACGGCAGCAGGCGCTTTTTCAGTGTGCACCGAGAAACTGTGAACATCTGGTCGCACGTGCTTGGGTGCGCCGTGTTTCTGGTGCGCTGCGCCGCGCACTTTGGCCAGCATCGAGCCATGCATGCCGATACCGTGATCATCGGCGGGTACTTGCTGTCGGCGGCCGCCATGCTGGCGCTTTCTGCCGCGTATCACGCCCAGTGCGCGACACTCGCGCACGACTTTTTGGGCATCAGCGTTTTCGTGGCGTACTCGCAGGCCGCAAGCGTGCACTATGCGTTTTACTGCAACCCAGCAGGGTATGGAGGCTACCTGATGGCCGTGGCCGGGCTCTTCACGGCGTGCATGTGCACGTGCCGCAGCAGCACGCCGCGCCGACGCCGCCGCTTTGCGCTTGTGGCGGCGTTCGGCGCGGTGCCTTTGGTGCACCACCTGCTCCTGCTCAGGGCCACCGGCGCCCCGCTGCAGCGCGCCGCCTGTGCCGTGTACCTGCGCGCCATCGCATGGTACGCCGTCGGGTTTGTCTTTTTTCTGACCAAGTTCCCGGAATGCACGCGGCCAGGGGCCTTTCACATTGTCGGCAGCAGCCACCAGTGGTGGCACCTGTGCGTGCTCGGAGGCGCGCTCGAGTTTCTGCATGCCCTGCAGATGTCGGCACTGGCGGTCGACAGGACATGCACTGACACACTTCCGTAACAAACACTGAACCCCCGCACGCCTGTACATAGAATGCTACCAATTCACTGCACCTAGGCCCGAGCCGTTGTATGCACTAACACAAGGTGCATTCCCGCACGCCCTGCACACAGCAGACTACGCAATTCGTTTCTGCTGGAACACGGTCGACGGCCTCCTGCGCAGCGTTCACTCAGTCGCTCTACAGAAGGCCGCCGACGGCGCAAAGACGCCCGGAATGTGCGCAAGGCATACATGCCGGACACTCTGTCCGCAGAGGTCTGGCTTCCCCACCGCCGGAGTTCACACGTATGATAGAGTCTCACTCTGAATTGACTGAATTGAATGTAATAAACTCAAGCATAAAAACACCGTCTGGAAATAAAACGCACATGCGCTGAAGCGCGACATCAGAGCCCCCTGCGCAAAAACTCGAGCATCTCGCACCGAAGCTCGCTGCGCAGGGCATTTTCGTCGAGCACCAGAGCCTTGCACTTGCCAAGCAGGGCGCAGATATGTTTGTGGGGACCCAGCACCGAGCCTCCCTTGGCAAGCGTCCTCGACGCCTTTTTCTGGCACGCAACGCCGCAGAACTTGGCGACGAAGCAACCGCTGCAGGTCAGCATGCGCGCGCATGCATGCTGGAGCTGGTTGCACCCGCAGCACTGCGTCTTCGCGTCCTGTACCAGAAAGCAGAGGTACCGCTCGAGATGCCCCAAAGCCTTGTCGTGCGCGCCCGCGTCGAACGCCAGAAAGGCCAGGCGCAGATGTGCTTGCTCAAGTCCAAGGCGCACAGCGGTGAGCAGCCATTTTTCGGCCTGCACGGCATTGGCTACCTCAAGCGCATAAGCGTAGCCCATGTTCAAGGCAGCCTTGGCGGCCTCGTTCCACACCTCCATCTCCTGCGCAATCTTGTACGCTTCTTTGAACTCTACCAGCGCAGACGATGCGCACCCCATCGCCATGTAGCAGCTGCCGAGGTCCTGGCAGGCCGCCAGAACGGACGGACGCAATCCATACAGCGTGCACGTGTCTTTTCTCTTCAGAAACAATTCCGCCGCCCTTGCATAGTTGCCCAGCCCAACCTCGCACATTCCAAGGTTGCCGCACATCACTTCATCCTCCTGCAACCCGCCGGCGGCTTCTACGTACTTTCTCTGCTTCAAATGCATGTCTTTTGCCTTCTGGAAATGGCCTTGCTTGCTGTAGCACTGCGCCAAGTTGGAGGCGGTACATGCGAGGGCTATCAAATCGCCCTTCTGCTCGACGACGCAAAACTGCTTCTCGTGCATCTCCAGTGCGCGCACGTAGTCCCCGAGGTTGAAAAAATTGATGCCAATGACACCATACGTGCGCGCCAATTCGTCAAGGTTGTCCACACGCCCCAAAATGCGACTGGTCATGCGGTACGAGTCTTGCGCCTTCTGCAGGTCGCCCGTGCATGAGCAGCACATGCCGACCATGCTGTACGCGTTTGCGAGCGACGCTTGGTCCCCGCTGGCCGAGAAAATGCACACGCCCGTCTCGAACCACTCTTTCGCAGCTTCAAACAACCCAAGTCGATAGTGGCTGTACGCGCACCCCAGGCTGGCTTCGCCGGCGCACTCCTCGTTGCCTTCTTTGTCAAACGTTGTCCACGCACGTCGGAACAAGTCCTTTGCTGTTTTGAAATCCCCCGTGCGGTAGTCGCAGTCTGCCATGCGCAAAAGCGCCTGCGCAGCGTTGTGCTCGTCCATGAGAACCTCAAACTCGGCGTGCGCGCGCTCGTGCATCACCCTCGCCGCCGTCGTCTCCCCGCACTCGTACTTGCACTGCCCAATGTAGGCGCAGCACAACGCCGCGTTTTTGTGGTCCGCACGCACCGTGTAGACGCCGAGTGCCTCCTCGTGCATCTCGCACGCCAGCTTGTGCTCTTGCATCAGCTGCAGGCACAGCCCAAGCAGCTTGCACGCCCTGGCGAGCTCGGCCTCGTCTCCAAGTTTGCGCCAGGCCTTGCGGCACCGCTTGCCCATCTTCGTCGCGAGCTCGTATTCTCCAAGCTTGTAGTACGTCGTGAGCAGGCTGCTGCACGCCAACGCCGCGCCGTGCTCGTCCTCGAGCTCCGTGCACGTTGTGAGCAGCTCCTCGTGTACCTGCATGGCTGCGGCGTGATCCCCCATCGCTGTCAGCGTTGCCCCTAGGTTAAAACATGCCTCCGCACGCCACTGCTCGTCGCGCAGCTGGACGCACAGCTCCCGGTGCCGCTGGTAAAACTCGCGCGCCCGCTCAAAGTCTTTCCTGTCGTGATGGCACGCCCCAAGCTTCGAGCACGCCGTCGCCATGCTCTGCAGATCCCCAAGCTCCTCCGCAACGTGCAAGCACGTGCCGTACGTCTCCTCTGCCCGTTCCACCACACCCGTTTTCTCCATTGCTTGCGCCAGCACGTGCAGCATCAGCAAGCCGACACTGTCCCCGCTCGCGCGCTTGGCCTCGGCAGCGGCGCGCAGCTCGTGCTCCATGCCCACGATCGCAGCCCAGTCCTCGCGCGTCTGCCGCTCCAGCAGCACCTCCACCGTGCACGCGCGCCGCACACACTGCGACTTGTGCCCCGCCTTCCAGGCCGCCGTCTGCCACGCACAGGTGCGTTAGCTCGTACGCGCTCGCAGCGCACCTCACACCGCGCACCTCACACCGCACACCGCACACCACACACCGCACACCAGCAGCGCGCGCAATCGTGCCACGGCTTGCACACCTGACACGCCTTGCTGCAGTACGACGCGTGCTTGCATCGCGAGCACAACAACGGCACGCCCAGCGCCTGCCGGCACGTTGCGTTCTCACAGACGCGTGGCATCGCCTCGTGGATTCTGATCTCGAAGCAAAGTCTGCGCAATCGGTATTTATGAACCGAATCTATTTTCGGCGAATTTCGTCTAGGTTTTGATTTCAAAACACCCGCAGCAGCAAGTCTACACCGCACCCACGGCGTGGCTCAAGCAAGGGCAGAGAATGCACAAACAGACGATCGTCGAGGTATAAAATGCTTTATTTGCACACGCACAAATGGCCAAGCGCGCGCGCAAGAAACCCACGCGCAAGAAAAACACGCGCAAGAAAAACACGCGCAAGAAAACCACGCAGCCCCCCCGGCGCATCGCGGGCCCGGGCTTTGTGTACATCCTGCAGTCCAAGGCCAACCCGGCCAGGACCTACGTCGGCGTCACAAATGACATTGGGCGCCGCATCCGACAGCACAACGGGCACCTCGCCGGCGGGGCCAGGAGCACCACGGCGTTCCGGCCGTGGTTTGTGCACTCGCTCTTCCAGATGCCGACCCGCCGCGAGGCCCTGAGCCTCGAGTGGCAGATAAAGCACAGGCGGAGACCGAGCGATGGGCCGGGCGTCCTCGGCCGCGTCGCCGCCGCCGAGCGCCTGGCCCGCGGGTTTTGCACGTTTCGACGCGTGTTTTGACTTGTAACGATCGGCACGAAAGCACGTGCGCGGGCTAAGACGTACGCATCGCCGGCCTACGGGACTTGTATTAAATGTCTTAAAGAAGTCGATCTCGCATGATGCACTCGGTCGCTTCCTTGCGTAGCTCCTTTACCCGTGCTTGCAGTACTTCCGCCGCATGCTTGCTAGCATCCTTGGCGGCGTTGCGCGCCGAGGCGCGCTGCCGCAGCTCCGCGACTTCCGCCGCGGCCGCATGCTTGGCGGCGTTGCGCGCCGAGGCGCGCTGCCGCAGCTCCGCGACTTCCGCCGCAGCCGCGCTGCTCGGCGCCGCATGCTTGCTAGCATGCTTGGCGGCGTTGCGCGCCGAGGCGCGCTGCCGCAGCTCCGCGACTTCCGCCGCGGCCGCATGCTTGGCGGCGTTGCGCGCCGAGGCGAGCTGGCGCAGCTCCGCGACTTCCGCCACGGCCGCGCTGCTCCCCGCGCTGTGCACAGGAAGTGTTTTGTTTGTAGATTCCTGGTGCGGTTCCACGCTTGCTGGTGGATTCTCTCGTGCAAAGTACGCACTTGCGTCGCCGTGGGCGGCCGGCTGCTGCGGTGTTGACGCGAGTTGCAGTTGTTTACTCCAATTGAACATGTCCGAAATGCGATTTTCTTGGACATGTGGATTCACCGGGCGCATTGCCATGTAATGATTGCCATTTTCCGTCCGGCCTTGTTTTAATAAAAGATACATATTGTGTATTCCGAGGACAGTTTTGTATTTGCTTACAAGATAATTTTGAATCTTGGCCAATTCACTGTCCCATGTTTGTTGTGTTGATTGATTGAACAGTCTTCCACATTTTGAAGAATGACGCAGACACGATGCTTCATTGTTAATCAACCGAATGCCTTCTTTGATATTCAAAATACTACACAACAAATCCCCAAAGGTATGCAAGTCACCATATCGATTGTATTTTGGGTCGATAAAATTGTAGTAAACGGCGTATACCTTTTGCAATTTGTCTATTCCAATTTGGGTATCATACAGTGTTGTGTACTTTGAGTCTAATAACTCTACCCGTGCACGGGTCATGAAACGTTCATCTGGCCAATGATCCTCATAATTTTGCACCAATATTTCGAGAAAAGAAGTTGATTTTTCTCCAGTTAGAATAGAAAATTTTTCAGGTTCCCACGTGTCAGTCAAAAACTTTAACATAAAATCAAGCATTACCCTTTTTAGCGTCATACAATAATCTTTGAAATGTTTTGTGTAGGCATTTCTCACATTCGAGTTTTCATTCTGCTGGTCCACTGGCATCGACATCCACCCGATAGTATAGAAAAAGCAATTTCCATCTGCTTGGACATTTTGTAGTTCAAGTTGGTTTTCGAATGCAAATGCTTCGACTGACCAAGAAACTGGCATCAAAAAACTGTCTAGTTCAATGTTTGTCTCTTGCGTCGGCCAGCGCCGGAGCATTGTAGTAATCAAATTTTGAAATTCAGGCTGTGTGTTGCATCGCGACTTGAGGGCGCCTGCAAAGACAAACGGAAATGGAAGGCGGTATGCATTCTCCACCCCGAAGTATGGAAGGAACTGGTGGAATACACGCAGAACCGCTTCAGTAAAGCTATTGTAAATGCCGGCAGCTTGACGCTTGTGTTCCAAACGGTTTTCATTTGTAAGTATTGAGTAGGATTGATTGTCACCCGTGGGGAAAATACAGACCGCTTGATTATGTATTGTACTTTGTCTGATTTCGTCTTCGCTTAACATTAGTGCCTCTATTTGTATCGTGTGTGGTATTGTGACTCCATTTCCCGTGTCATAGAAAGTGTGCAAGTCATTTCCAAACCATTCGGACAAGCAGTATCGTATCATCAACGCCTGTGCAACAATGCCACAGTGTGCCTTCTCATGCACCGGTACCTTGTTCAACTGCTTAACAATTTCTCGCATAGCCTCGAATAGTCGGCCATAGCGCCTGTCTTCGTCCGTCGTGGCTCTCGACCCTTCCTGTATTACGCCTGCCGCGGGTAAGGCAGGCGTGATCTTGTCGGTGCGAGCAGCGTTTCGCCCTGCCGCGGTAAGCACACTTGGTTGTCCAAGAGCACCTTTTTGCACACGTGATGTCCAGCCGTTCTTTGTGTACACACTTTTCGCTTGCGCGTCGTCTGCAGCAGCACCAGCAGCACTAGCGGCACCAGCAGCACCAGCAGCACCAGCAGCACCAGCAGCACCAGCAGCACCAGCAGCACCAGCAGCACCAGCAGCACCAGCGGCACCTGCCGCATCGACGCCACCCCCTTGAGCTGCGTTGAGCACGGGCGGCCGCGGTGGCATGCCGTGCGTCTGCTGTTTAGCCTCCCCGTTGGCGGTAACAGCGTCTGACCTTTGCAACAGCACCCGGGGCGATGCTGCTAGCGCGGCCGGCACTTTTTGTGGTTCAGGAGGACCTGCTTGCACAAGTGATGCCCAGGTCTTCGCTATGCCCGCACCCTGCACAGTTACTGCTGTATGCGGGATCTCACTGGTGCCAGCAGCATTCTGCGGTTTCTCGGCGGCACGCTTACCGCTGTCGTCCTTATTTGCCCTTGACTCCAGCACCTCGGGCGCTGTGGTAGCCTTTCCGTTGGCGGCCGCAGGCCCGGGCGCCGCGGCGGATTTCCGAAACAGGTGGAGGGGTGGGAAGCCGTACTGTTGTTCCGGCCAGGCCTTCAGTGCCGCATCGAATGTGTTTTGCTTAAGGAGTCTGTTGAACTTTTCAAGCATAGAGAGGGGGGTTTTGAAGTCACTTGGTAATCTTGTTGTGTTCGAAATCAAATTTAACGAAGTTTGATTATTTGTAAGCATCTGCCTGTAGATTTTTAGCATCCATTGGTAAAAGTCTTTGAAATAATCCATTTGATATTTTTCATATGCAAACGTACAAAGTTCATAGTTGACCTCATTCTTTTTCTGTATTTGGTCCATCTGTCGTATCTTCAATCCGTCTTCGTTCTTTACATGAAACAAACGAACCGTTTGTTTGTGTCGGTTGTATTGTTGTATAATTTCATCTGCAGAAAGCATAAACATGCCTATGTATAGAATTGTCGATGTTCTGTTCGAATTACCCATCGAAGATTTCACGTTTGTCCGAATACCATTTGGAAACCATACCTCTATGCAATACCGTAAGCAAAGTGTGTCTATCAAATCTGTTTCCTTTTGAATGATTTTTTTGTCTCTTTGTTTGTCTCTTTGTTTGTCTTTTGGCAGTTTTTTTTCAATCAATTGTTTGATCCTAGACAGCGTGTGCTGGTGTTGTTTTGTGATTGTATCGTTGCTCGTCAGATCGACCGCTGCCTCCTGCACGGTGGGGGCTCCCGCGACGGCTGCAAACGACCGTGTTGTGTTCGGTGCAGCTTCCGTCGGGTTTTTCAGTAACTTCTTTAAGCCACCTTCGTCTAAGTTGGCAATGCGCGCTTGCACCTTTGTCATTGGATCGCTATGCACATTGCCATGTGGATCATCGTTTATCGAATTACGAAAAATTATGTCGGCAGCTTGAATGCGAAGCAGTTCAACTGTAGGAAAAATTTTTGTGATGTCTTCAACATTTTCTATTGTCTTGACGTAACTATATGCGTCTTTTGGCCTATTCCCCGCACTGATCGAGTGCCACCGACCCAGAGTCTTTTCCGTATTCCTTTCGTAGTCCAGCATCATGACCAACGCTAGGTGCACACGCTGCGCTTCCGGCAATACAAAGCCTTGCTTCACGATGTAGTCAAGCATCACAAAAAACAAAACAACCTGCATGAACGCATCCGGCGTGCTAAAACTTTGATCAGAGACGCGTGAGAGTGTGTGTGGAAAAAGTTTTCGCAATAATGTCTGTTCCACATTGCAATTCTCGCACACCTCATTAAACATGTTCAACATTTCTGTGTACACTGATTCGTTCTTGTCGTTTGGAGACCTTTGCACTGCCATGATAAATCGTGCTTTGATCTTATCGAGTACGCGTTCGACATGGTCATCGAGGTTGGTAAAACGGTGCGTACGGACGTAGTCCTCGAAATTGAGGGCCTCGATGAATGCCGAGTCGCACTTTGTGTGGAGCGTCCATGTAGCCATAAAGACACTATTCAGTGCAGAGTCTGTAAGTGCATGGATTAATCTGTGTTCATTTGGTTTGCCAAATAAAAGACGCTGGAAGTGCGATTTAAAAAAACCCATACTGTTCGATGCACTTTTTATGAAATAATCCAATTTTTCCCATGATCTTGGGGTAACATTCATTTCTTCAGTGGTGTCGTCGTCATAATCTGCATCAGATGTATCGACTTCACGTGTATCAAGACTTGGTGTTGCATAAACCTGCTCAAGAATCGCGACGCATATGCACTCGTAGGCGTTGGTAAATTCTTGTCCAGCAAAGTACGCCCAATCGTCTTTTGAGTTGTCCCAGTTCGATATTTGATCACAACGCGCATAGACTTTTTGCATCAACTCGAGAATGTTTGCTGTGATCGCTTCCTTATTATCATTCGATTTGGTTCTTTCTGTGTCCAAGATTTTGACCAATTGGTCGGTGGTACACACATCGAAAACATCTAAAAGCAAGTAGGGCAGATAGGGGTCTGTGTACACGCGTTTCGCGTTATCGCTTGTCGAATGTGTTAGTTTCATTTCTTGGTTTGTATGGCCGTCACGCATCAAAAAATCAAAAAGCGTTGCACGCACTGTGCGGTTTCGCTCCGATTTCCGCCAAATCAAACGCCACTCATGTTGCAATTTGTGTTGGTCATTGAAATCACTGCCATTATCCTTGACCTCGTCCAACTCTAACAATCGATACCGCAATCTTTTTTTCTCGGGCTCGTGCAAACCCAAGTTTTCAATCTTGAGTTTTTCATACAACGTTTTTGCGGTGGACTTTGAGATGCCATAATCTTCCTGAAGCATGCGTAGTAGAAGCTCCTTGTCATATGCGCCCAGAAATTTTCGCATTTCTATGCGGTGGCCACCGCCACGTGCCACGCCCCGTTCGCCGGTGCACCCCTGTGCAAACCATGGTTCCTGCTGACGCAGGACCGAGAGTGTGTTGTCAGCTTTGCGTGCTTTGAAATTTCCACTTGCAAGGCACTCGTTGTACAAAACACCAATGTGCTTTCCGTCAGGGGGTTCTGTTTCTTCACTTCCGTCCTCGTGGTTTACGTGCGTGCCGTACAAACTGTGCACTTTAAACACGGGCGAGTTTGGGTACACTTGCTGTGTGTAATCGTAGAATAATGTGTACTTTGTACAGCAGTGTGTGCCCTCGCCACCGTACCATCGATCCAAAACAGTAAAACTGTCATAAAATTCAGACATAGCCTCTTTTCGCCTCGTTTTGTCCGGGGCATTCTGGCTGATATATTTGCACGTCTTACGCACAGACTTGACAGCCAAACACTCTGCAACCTCGTTGCCTGGTGTGGTAGCATACATGCGCACGTTCTCGTCTGTCATGTACGAGTGCACCAGTAGTTCCGGACGCTGTGTTACATCTATCACGTTTGAATCGCGCATGTCCGAGGCTATGGCAACTGCTCGGAATGTGCGTCCTTCGTTGCCCGTGTTAAATTTTGCCACAGAGCCCTTTGAAATCAACTTCCATTCTTCTGGCGTCAAGTCGTGTTCGTCAAGATAATATTCATCATTTATTGGAGTATTCGAGATGAGTTTTGTCGCAACCTTTTCGCTCAAATGTGAGTCTAAAAAATTTTGACCATCGGTGTTGGCTGGGAAAGCG
>Ga0181557_1005391_pt1 | contig 11543 bp, 18 predicted proteins | sample 011ome_23_FD_148632 | JGI IMG/M metagenome (GOLD analysis project Ga0181557, IMG submission 148632) | Coastal salt marsh microbial communities from the Groves Creek Marsh, Skidaway Island, Georgia - 011506CT metaG (spades assembly) | ecosystem: Environmental > Aquatic > Marine > Intertidal zone... | reverse complement strand
TAGGAGTCAGTGTTACGCCCAATGAGCGCACACAGGACACCTACAGTTATGAACGCTAACCCTGTCCTCATAATGCCACCACCAAAAGTGTCACACCTGTCAGAAGTGCTGCACCTGCCAAACCAATCAGCAGAGCACAACGGTAAGTGAGTCGCTTAGGTTCACGCAGATCCCTACGCGACACCAAAGGAACCTGCAAAGCCACATGCTCACTAGCAGGCTTAGGAGCAAACCTTTCGTTATCCCACACAGTCACAGCCTTCTGAAAGAACTCATCATCAGTGAGGATAGCCCTCATTAGCTCTGCAGGGAGTTTGTCAAAGTGTGCTCGATACCACGCCACAGTGTCAGCGAGCTCTTTGTTTTGTGAGGTCATTGCAAGGTGCATGGCCTCCTGGAACTGCACATCAATTTGCTTCATAGCACCCATTTTGTTTCCACCTTTCTCTGGGTTACTCAGAGTGTACCTGTATCCACAGAGAATCTGCAACACATTTATATATCGGCGTGTATAGTGGTGTGCATGATGATTCCAGGGAACTACGATTTAGCTGATCAGACCATAGAGCAACTCGCTGACCTCAGAGCATGGCAGCTCGCTCGCGTAGAAAAGGTCACAGCAGAGCTCAGAAGCCGTGTCAGAGACCAATACCGCGAGGGAGTGACCATCAAGGTACTCTCCAAGAAAACAGGTGTCACAAGGCGAACCATCTACGCATGGCTCAGTGAATAGAAGAACCCCCCAGCCGGTGGAAAGCTGAGGGGTTCATTCAAGAGAGGCACATGGCCTACTCAAAGTGTATCACTGGCAAGAGTCACACTGGAGCAAATCCATAGGATCTACAGGGACCTCAAACCCCTCAACCCTGTCAATGTTCTCAAACAAATCAATGTCAGCCATTACTCTGCACCTTTGTCATAGGTCAGCACTGAGGTAAGCAAAGACATCACGCCAGCGAGCGCTGAAACACTTGCAACATTCACCCAGTCCACATCGAGGATGCCCACAGCACCCACACCGATTGTTGCAATCGCTACCTGTGCACAGGTCTTGAGAGCACGCTCGCCAGAAAATGACCAGTAATTATTCCACTTCTCCATCAGGGTTCCTCCTCTTTTGTAAAGCATCGTCAGCCACTACCCCCCCAGTGTAGGTCGCAATAACAAGTGTTATGAGTGCAACCCCACCAGTAATCAGGTCTACAGCTCCCATCCTATCGCCCCACACAGCAAGCGCACCCAGGGCAATCATGACAGCACCAATTCCCCAGGAGGCTGCCACATACCTCCTGCGGATCCTCCAGTTAGGGTTAGACCTCACGCTGTTATCACCGCCACCAGTGGTGACACAATCGCAGCCAGGAAGCCAAAGATACCTATGACCTGCCACATGCGTTGCTCTAACTTCCTGATACGCAACTCATGGTCCTCAACCTTTGACTCCTGATCAGGCAGAGAGTTAGCAATCTTCTCCAGCAGTTTCCCCTGCCGTTGAACCTCAGCATAAATATCGCGCATTGACACCTTCACGCCAGCTGTTTCCATGTTGTCCTCAGGCATCAGATAAGCCCCTCATTGAGTTGCCTCTGTAGTGCTGAGATAGTAAGCCTGCCCCACACACCATCAGGTTTCACACCGAGCTTCTCCTGCACAGCCCTGCGAGTGACAGGACCAAGCACGCCATCCTGTTTCACACCAGCCCACGCCTGCACAGCCCTATAAGTCATCACACCAGGTCTACCATCAGGCACACCCTTATAGAAACCCTTATCTTTCAGCGCTGTCTGAAACGCTTTCCAAGTGCCCCTGCCAAGTTTCCCATCCACCTTGAGCGCTGCAGGCACAACAGAGGGAGCACCCTGAAGGTAGGGCACAGGATCTACAGTGTCACCCCAGCGCGCAGACTTCCGAACCTCCCAATGCAAATGAGGGCCAGTGCTCGCACCAGTGTTACCGCTGTGAGCAATCACCTCACAACATTCAAACCTCGAACCCACCAGCAAATGAGAAGGCTTAGCCAAGTGATAGTACACAGTGAACACATCATCAGCGTGCTTCACAATCAGAGTGTAACCGCCAGAAGCTCCAGAGCCTTTCTTGACAACAACCCCATCAGCAGGAGCACGCAGCTCAGTCCCCACAGGGAGCGCAACATCCACCCCATGATGGAACTTGCGCCTCCCAGCAATAGGATGCTTGCGCCACCCATAAGGGCTTCGAGCATTGATGTTGTATCCCTCAGGCCAGGGCTGTGAGAGCTTCACGATCTACGCCTCGATAGGTTCTACAACAGGTGCAACAAACTCATCAAGGTCAGCATCATAAGTGAAACCCAAACCAGGGAACACACCCCTCATGCTCCCGTTATAGGAGCACTGCAACCAGGTCCCCTGCATCCCAAGTGAGGCAATGAAAGCCTGACCGAGCGCCTCCTGCTCAACACCCTCATCATCCAGGAGCACATCATTGTTCACGACAATGACTTCCTGCACCTTGTTCTCGGAATCTATCCGCGCAAAATGAGCCATTAGACTACTACCCTCACAATCACAATACCTGAACCACCTGAACCAGCAGTTCCTGAGTTTGTTCCTCCACCACCAGATCCAGTGTTAGCAGTCCCACTTACTGCCGTTGTGGAATCAGAGGCATCCCCACCTCCGCCAGTTCCACCAGTGCCAGCATAAGAACCCCCACCTCCGCCAGCTCGTGTCACAGAGGTTCCTGTGATTGAGGAGGCTGTGCCGTCACCGCCGTTTCCTCCAGTTCCACTGTCGTTAGCGCCAGCGGTTGAGGAGCCACCGCCCCCACCGCCATAGTTATTTGATGTGCCACCAGCGTTGCCGATAGGTGAAAAGCCCAAGCCCCCAGATTCACCGCTTCCAGTGTTTTTTCCTCCAGCGCCACCACCTGATGCACCATTGAGCCCAACGGTTGAGTTTTGTGAACCGCCTGAGTTGCGAGAGTACGCGGCTCCCCCACCACCACCAGGCACATAGAAGTCACCTAAGCGTGAGGAGTTACCGTTATTCCCATGCTCTCCCTCATTGCTTTGAAGAACAGCACCAGCTCCACCAGCACCAACAGTAACCGTATGAGTCGCAGCGGAAAAGTATGCGCTAGAAACCGGCAAATATCCACCGGCTCCACCACCACCACCACGGCCCTCGCCACCACCGCCACCGCCACCAATCATCAAAAGCTCAGCAAACCCAGCCTCACTGAAAGTAATCGAACCAGACCCAGTGAACGAGTAGACATTGTAAGTAGTCCCACCAGAGGACACCGTTCCCACAGTAGGTGAACCAGTTGTGCCAGATACAACCGCAGCACCAGGAGAAGTTGAAAGCTCGACCCATGCTGAACCGTCATAGAACTCCAGACCGTCACTATCCTTTAGGAACGAGAACTGCCCCTCAACAGGTGTGCCAATAGCTGAAGTTCGAGCAGCGGAATCATCAAAAACCAGAACACCCTGCATCAAAAAATCATTGATTTCATCCTCGTCAAGGGTTTCCCCAGCAACGAACTCTTTGAAACCGCCTGCAGCCATTAGAAGTCCTGCCAATCTGATCCATCGTAATAAGTAAGCGTGTCAGTGTCCTTCATGAACGCGAACATGCCCTCGCTGGGAGAAGCAATAGCGCTAGCTCTCGCAGCTGTCCCAGCAAACACCATAATCTGTTGCTCCATCATGTAAGTGTTCACCTCAGAAGCCAGCAACACACTACCGTTCTGGAAAAGCTTGAACCCAGCACCAGCCAAAATCCATGCCTCCTAGAAACCAAGAACGCCAGGAGCGTTCTCCCCTATTGTACCGAACTCTGAGTCACCAATGACAAAGAGAGAGGTTTGCAGGGAGCCCACCCCAATAGTCATGATGTGCTCATCAGCACTCACACTATGCCCAATGTTTATGACCAGACCATAACGCTCAATGGCATCACCCACACTGTTAGGGGTGAACTTCACCTGGATAACACTGCCCATGTCTAGCGCAAACATGGAAGCCTTCTGTGCCGAGGACAGGTTGCTCATGTCAATAGCGAGGCGTGCAAACCTATACTCAGGCTCATCGTAACGCCCCACCAGAAAATCAGCGTAATCCTCAACCTGAGTCTGTGTAGAAAGCAAAGTCTGCACATCGCGCTCCAGGATCCCATACCGAGTCTGAGACAGCGCACCGTTAGCTGTGGCAGTCCCAAAGTCTGAAGTCACTGTTATCTGGTTATAGAGTTGCTCAGTCCCATACTCCACCAGGGCCGGTGCAAACGGAATCCCAGAACCGTCATCAGCAAACACCGTCACACTGTCAGTAGTGGGTGTCGAGAGCCGGTCTCTGAAAGCCACCCTGCCCTCTTTGTCAATGAACAAGAGCCCACCCTCAGAGAGCTCCACCTTCTGCAAATAGTTGAGCACATTCCCCTGGAACACATCAGCACCAAGCTCAGAAGCTCCAATATCAATGTCCCTATCCTCAACAGGCCAATCCACAGAAGCCTGCGACAACACCGCACCCACACGCGCCCCAGAGGACTGCACTGAAGCAGTCCCAGGAGTCAGGAGCTGTTGTGCAAGGAAAGTGAAAGCATCAGCAGCCTCAAGCGCTGCAATAGATTGCCCTGAAGGGTCATAACCAAGGTTCCAGTCAGTGACCTTCCCCACATACTGTGCAGTCCCATCAGCGAGCACACGCACATCACGCCGAGGCACAATATCCCCAAAGAAAGGTGACGAAGTGTAGAGAGGGTCAAACGCCCTGTCAGTGTTATTGAACTCCACACTCAAAGATCCTGCGTTGAATCTGTCCAGGTCCCTGTTCTTACCGCGAGCAATACTGATAGAGCGCACACGCGAGGTCACATCCTCAAACGCCACACCACCAATAGTGAACTCTGTGGAGCCGATAACACCAGCCACAGGGTCATCAAGGGTGAAAGCTTTGCTAAGCCCTAGCTCTACTGTGACAGCCATTACGCGCTCGCAAACACAGGACCGCTAGTGCGCTCATACCGTTTGATAGCCGTCACAATCTGCTCACCAATCTGAGCACCGTTAGCACCCATCCCAGCGTTCACAGTGATATTGATTTTCGCGCCCCCACCCATCTGATTGTTAGGGATGATAGTGCCACCACCCTGATTAGGCACAAACAACTCAGGACCCATCTCGCCAACCAGGTAAGGTCTGCCACCAAGAACAGGACCACCCACAGCTCTAGTGGGCACAGGTCCCACAGACAGTTGATCAAAACCAAGAACAGCGTTCCTGATTCCTTCACCAATAAACTTACCTAAACTGTAAGGCAAAACCTTTTGAACATCGGTGCCTAGCTGTTTCAGTTGCTCAATAGTGGTAGTGCCACCCTTACCTTGCAGTAGATTGATGGTGTCATTGATGATACCCAGGGCAGTACCAATGTTCTCCAGGTTTCGCCCAAGCTGGCCCAAACCATTGAGCAGACTATTTTTCGTCAAGTCTGCAAGGAAGTTACCCACATCAGACTCCACAAAACGGTTTGCCTCAGCAGCAATTACACCAAACCCTGCCGAGATGGTAGCCATGCCCTCTTGAAAACGAGTGTCCTCAAAGATTTCCTTGACAGCAGGGAGAACCTTCTCGCCCAGCAGCTCCTCAATACCATCAACGATTTTGTCAATAGAGTTGAAAATTGCAATGAAGCCCTGCTCAATCGGCTCTTTGTTCTCATTCATCCATTCAGAGAAGTCCTCAAGCCGAGGATTGATGTGCTCAAGTAGCGCATCACCAATAGGAATAAGGCTTTCTTTAGCCGTCTCCATCGCCACAGCAAACTTATTTGCTGCGGTGTCTTGGACAATCGCTAGCGCCTCATCGAGAATCCCCACATCATCAGCCATCAAGCGCATGATTTCTGCGTTGTCCTCAGCGTTAGCGCCCATAAGGTCAAGAACACCCATCAAGGCGCGAATGTTGCCAAACACAGATGAGGCAGCTTCCTCGTTATCCCCAAATCTTTCTTTCAAAGTTTGTAGGGTAGACAACAACCCTTCCTCGCGGATTTGGTCACGCAATCCTTGAGCTGAAAGACCCATGTCTGCTAGTGCTTCATTTGCTCCTACGGTAGGGCTCAGGATGGTTGCCATGACCTGTCGCAACTGAGTAGTCGCAATCCGCGCATCAGAACCAGTCTTTGACATGGCAGCAACAGAACCGGCAACCTGATCGAATGAGATACCCATTTCAGCAGCGATAGGCAACACCATGCCGAGCGCATCTGCAAAGTCAGCAGGCTCAGCTTTACCCAAACGCACAGCTTCAGCCAAAATATCCACAGCCTTAGTACCGCTTAGGTTTTCAGCACCAAAGGCGTTCATTGCCGAGGTTGCAAGATCCGCAATAGTCTTGGTCTCACCCAAACCAATAGCAGTACCCTTCAGGGCTGCCTCTAAGACTTCTGTAGCCTGAGCGCCACGCAAACCAGCAGAGGTGATGAAGAACAGCGCCTCACCGGCCTCATTAGCGCTAACACCAAAAGAGGGTCCTAGCCTTCTCGCAGCCTCCTCTAGTTCGCCAATTTCATCAGCGGTAACACCCACCAAACCTTGAATCTTGGCAAAGGTGGACTCAAAGGTTGCAGCTTCACGCACACTAGCGACACCCACCGCAGCGATAGCACCGGCAGCAATCCTGCCCACATCTACTGCAAAGTTCTGGAAGTTAGCCAGAGCTCGCGTAGCGTTGTTTAGCCCCTTACCATCAAACTTAGTTACCAGGGGAATAAAGATAGCCATTAGAATCCTGCCTTACGCATTGCTAGTTCTCTGGTTGCATCCTGCATAAACTTCTTGATTGCTCTCTCACCGATACCCTCAATCTGTGGATAACGCTTCACTGCGGAATCATAAACAAAGTATCCACCGCGCCCCCTGATTGGTTTATACGCCCTAATGCCTTTATTGAAAGCCTGCCCCTGCCCATTTATTCTGTGCTGTAGCCCAGAGTATCCTCCGCGCTCATACACTCTTGAGAAGCGTGCCCCTGGTCTCCTGGAGGATCCTGCAAGCTCAGCGTAATCAAAACCGATACCGCCACCAGCGCGAGTGCCCCCAGTGAACTTCATTGCAAGTAAGCGACTAGCGCCACCGCGAGCACGCCCAGGAGTAAAGGACACAGAGGAACGCACAGTCCCAGTCCATCGAGTCACACCGTCATGGTTCATCCCAGATAAAGGAGCCTGCTCAGGGACATCCCCAGCGATAGCCTTAGCTACAGGATTGATGCTCCCACGCATCTCAGCGCGAAGTTTATTTATCGCTTTCCTGTCAAGGTTTCTGAGCTCTTTAGTCACATCAGCGACACCCTGAACGCGCATCTGAGTAGAAAGCAAGGCAGACTCCAATCCTGCCTTCTATTCTATCGCCTACGCTTACGCGGTCTCTGAGCTGCTTTAGCCTTCGCCTCCAGCACCTTCTGAATAGTGAACAACATGCGAGGGTGCAAGTCAGCAAGATCCTGTGGGCTGATACCAGTCTCCACAGCAATCTGTGCAATCATCCAGTGAGCTGAGGAATCCCCCAGCCCCTTGATTATTTTGGGGAGCCTGCCTCAACGCCTTCCACAGACTCAACCCACTTAGGGAACGCATCTTTGGTTTCTCCAGTGCGCTTCAGCACATGCCAGCCCAACCAGAGCAGGTGTGTGATTTTCATGTCCTGGTTTAGGCGCGACACAGACAGATCGTATTCTGCCTCAAAAGCCACAAGGTCAGCAGCAATACCAGTGACCTCTTTGGAAGTACCGTCAAGGAAAGTAAGTAGGAGCGTAAAGTTCATGCTCCTGATACTACCCTAATTTAGGCAGTACCGCGTGTGATTGCACCATCCACAGGCCAGGTCACATCCTGCGTGGCGAGGTCCCCCACATTACTTGAGAAAGGGGTTGTCTGCACACAGAGCGCGTTGAACGAGAAGCTCGGATTTGAACTGCTCACTGCACCGCTAGTGGGCTTGATGACGATAGCCACAGTGCCACCCAGGTTGCTCCACAGGGTTTCATCTACTGAGCCAGTAGCGAAGTCCTGGTGGAAGCTGAGGGTAACGCTGGAGTCCTGCAGACCGCCAATGTATCGGCGTGCAGAGTCACCAAAAGCGGTAATCTCAAGCTGTTCTCTGGAGACATCCAAAGTGACTGCAGCGAGGCTGTCACTGAAGTCAGTGCCCCCAATGGTAATGTCAAAATCAGTAGCTGCGAACTTGGCCACTTTTTCTCCTTATTCCGCGTAAACTATGGCAGAAAACTCAGCTGCCAAGTATTGTTGCTCTCCTAATGTTATCGCACCAATGTTAGTCATCTCCTGCAACCTAACATCAAATGCGTTACCGCCCAGAGTCTTATCTGACTGTAGGGCAGCCTTCACGCCACCAGCACCTGTGGAGGCGTAAGCGTTCAACCTGGTTTGTGCAGTGCGCTCAGAAACGCGCCCCACAATCACAGTAATAGTGAAAGTATAAATAACCAGCCCACCCTGGAAAGCCTGATCGTATTGCACATTGTTTAGCTGTACGACAGCGATAGGTGGTGAAGGGTTGTCAGGGAGCTCAGCGCTAGTCCTCAGACCGCTAATCGTTGCAAGGTTAGTTGCAATCCCATCCCTAATATCTGAGATGCTCACGCGAACGCCATTTTCCTGAAGGGCATGAGGAGCTTCTCAACATCAGGATCCACGCGACCCACACGCATCACACCCAAATCTCCAAAGCCCATCACACCAGTAGGACTGTCGTAACGCTTGAACTGTCTCATCGAAAGAATGATGCACGCCTGCTTCACTGCTGTAGGGATAGAAGCCCAGCCCCACACACCATTGATCTGAATGGATGCCTCATTAGCGTTCACATTGCGTGGTTCGTAAATGGGGAACAGATACTCACCAGTAGCGCGTACCTGTGTGTAAGGGGTGCTGATACCACCAGCGATACCGTTGAGAGGGTTGAGCTGGTAGTCAGTTGTCTCCCAGGTCACATCGAACACACCGTCACCATCAGAGTCTGTCTTGAGAGTAGTGATGGATTGCAGGTCATCCACATCCACACTGAAAACATCTGTGGGCCTGTAAATGCGTGTTGCTGTCGAGCTCGTAAACACACGCTCACACCAGCCGTCAATCTCGCGTGAAGCAGCCTCAATGCTTATCTCAAGCAGGCTGTCATCCACATTGTCTGTAATCCTGAGCGCTGCTTTCACATCGGAAAGAGTCGCGTACCCATCTGTAATCGCCACTAGAAACCTCCAGCCTCTAGTTTACCGCGCCAGGTGTGCCTGGTTTGTGATGAAAAAAAGTTTTGAAAAAGTTTGTGTTTGGGCTTGCACTTTCTCTGTATACCGGTATACACTCTAAGTATGAGTTACCCCACAACCCCCAGTGCTGGACCTTCCAGCAGAAAGGAGTCCATCATGGACTTGCTACTTCGCACCACCATCATTCACCCAGATCACGGTGTTGTGACTGTCGAGATTGATGACAGTGACATCTTCCCTGGTGTCTACCCTTTGACCCAGTGCTGTGAGGCAGCTGCCTCTGGCATTGCAGACTATGTTGGGTGCAAGGCTTGCTACAAGCCAGTGCCTGACTGGTTTGGTTCTTTCGCTAAGGACCTTGATGGGCTTAGGGCAACATTTGCCTAGAGCTCAGATAAAGAAACCCTCACTCCAGGTGGGGGTTTTTTTATGCCAGATAATCTTTGAGGAACGGTAGCCAATAATCGCTCCAGACAGTCTCAGTATCGAACTGCAGGGCAAATGACCTAGCCACGCTAGAAGTCCCTCTATCGGCGTTGTACGCCTCCTCAAGGGCTCTTACGAGGTCAGCGAGAATAGGGATTTGATAGAAGCTTTTTTGGGGCTCATCCCAAAATGGTTGGCCGGAAACCTTTATGCCATCCTCAGCAACCAGGTCAGCAGTCGCAGCCCAATCAGATCCGATGACCTTAGTGCCACACGCTTGAGCCTCGATGATGGGGACACCAAACCCTTCCCCATAAGTTGCCATCCACACCACATCAGAGGCTGTGTAGATAGCAGCAAGCTCAGCATCTGTGTAACCCACCCTCAGCTCATCCCTGTTAGCGAAAGTCACATTCTTGGCAGGGACACCACAGGACTGCATGAGATGCACCAGATGGAAGCCACCCACAACAGGCAGGGTGTCAGCGTGGATATAGAGGTGTGAGTCAGGGTGTGATTTGAGGTGAATCCCAAACGCAAGAAAAAGCTCTGCATAACCTTTGCGGTGGACAATGCTATTGGCTTTGTTTGCCAGGACAGCAGTCACTAGGAACACATCATCAGGGATACCCATGAACTCCCTGGTGGGAATCCCTCGAAACTTAGGTGTGGGCTTGAAAACATTAGTGTCCACCATGTGAGGCGCATAAGGTGCATCAAACCCTGCACTCGCTAACTGCCTCTGACCATGAGGAGCCATAGCCACAGGTGTCACATTGTCACGCTTCAGAAACTGCTTCACCATAGGAGGCATCGTCACATGATCAAGAGGAACCCAGGACACAATAGGTGTCTCAGTCTCCAAGTCCTTATACACCCACACATCGTAAAGAGTGAGCAGGAAGTGAGGCAGGTCTAAATTGTTCTCCCTGTGAGTCTCATGCCACAGATTGATGACATCATCACTGTAAGGTTTCAGCCCTTTAGGGTAGACCGGCACATCACCATACTTAGTGCGATGCTTACCAATGTAACCCTCAGTGCCATAGTTAGACAGCACCGCCACATCCAATCCATGCTGTTTCATCTTCTCCACCAGGAGACCAGCCTGCACACCATACCCTGTAGCCAAACCAGGACTATTACTTACTAGGGACACAACCCCTTTGAGTTTCTCCAAAGCCATACCCCACACAATAGCGGAAACCCCCACCACTCGCGAGGAATGGCAGGGGTTTCTGCTTAGTAGCTAGATGCTTATGCAAGCTCCAGGTACTTGATGTGCGATGCACCGTTAGCAACACCAGCGCCGAGGCGGTAGGTGAAGCGGTAGCCGGTGATGTCGTTTGCAAAGTAGGCATCCTGCGAAACCGCAACCTGCAGTCCAGTGGTGCTCACCTTGACAGAAGGCCAGTGTCCGAAGAACACAGCTTTCTCACCAGTTGCAATGGAAGCCACTGCAGGGTTTTCGTAGACAGGCATGCCCAGGATGGTGGAAGGTCCTCCAACAACAGGGTCAAGGATGTAAACGCCGTTACCATCCTTCAGCTTACGGATTGCACCCAGAGTAGAGGTGTTCACCATGTAGCCAGCACCTGGCAACATTCTGGCCTGCCCATCCACAGCGAATTGCAAATCTATCAATTCGTCAGTGGTGATTGCGTTAGTGGTTCCAGCGGTAACACCGGATCCTGCAACAGCAGTAACTGCAGCGTGGATGACAGCGTTAGCGCGAGTACCAATAGCGTTACCAGCCTGCTCAGCGATGTTTGCCTCGATGTCGAAGCCTGCATCGGTGATCAGCTCGTTAGCGAGCTTGGTGATGAAGCCCTGCTTGC
>Ga0181557_1005385_pt1 | contig 11552 bp, 8 predicted proteins | sample 011ome_23_FD_148632 | JGI IMG/M metagenome (GOLD analysis project Ga0181557, IMG submission 148632) | Coastal salt marsh microbial communities from the Groves Creek Marsh, Skidaway Island, Georgia - 011506CT metaG (spades assembly) | ecosystem: Environmental > Aquatic > Marine > Intertidal zone >... | reverse complement strand
GTCCGGCAGCGGCGCGTTTGACATGCACGCCGCGACGTCGCTCTCGGAGTCCAACGACGGGTGATGCAGAATCGCCGCCGCCGCGGGGCACCGCGCGACCACTGCCCTCGCGACGCCGTCCTCCGCGGGGACCTTCGCGTCCCTCGCGGCGAGGATGAACCGCACCGCGAGCGGCGGCGAGTGCGGCAGCCACGCCACGGTCGCGGCGAAGTTGGACGAGGAGGGCGGATTCGCGCGAGACCGGGCCGCCGCCGTCGCTCTCTCTCTTTCGGCGCTCATCACTTCGCCGTCGTCGTCGTCGACGACGACGACGCGTCTCTCGCGGCGGTCCAACCCCGCGGTCGACGCCGCGGCGAACGACGCCAACGGCGCCACCGTCGCGCACTCGAGCCCGTCGACGATGACCAAAATCTTCCTGAACGTCGCCGCGTGCTCTAAGAAGGACGCGAACGCCGCGGGAAGGTCCCCCGGGTCCGTCGGCAGAGGCTCGTGAATGTTGAATCGCGCCCTGAGCTGCGCGCACGCGCGCTCGAGGAAGTGCGCGACGTCGTTCCCGAACGACGCGTCGCCGAACGAGTGATGGACGACGTACGGCGCGCGTCTCTGCGGGAGCTGCTCGGACTTCTTCCGCGCGCGCGGGGAGACGTCTCCGGCCGCCTCCGCTTCCGCGCGCGCCCTCTCCTCGCGTTCCTCCTCCGCGTCCATCGCGCGCAGATTCTCCGCGAGAGTCGCGAGCGCGGTGGACTTCCCGCATCCTTCCTCGCCGGCGAGGACGAGCGTGTGCGGCAGCCCGAGCGCGTGGACGTGCTTCTCGAGCGCTTTCCCGACGGACCGCCACGGCGTCAGCCCCGCGACGGCGACGGACGACGATTCGACGACGGACGAGTCGGCGTCCGCGTCTCCGAGGACGACGTCGTCGCCTCGCGCGCCGGGATGCAACAGCGCGCGGGCGCGCGTCTCGTGCGCGGAGGACTCGAGCCACAGCCCGCGAGGGAGGTGGAGCTCGTGCGGCGACGTCATCGTCGCGAGTCGAGCGTGGCGTGGGTATCTATCGCGGCCGCGTCATCGGTCGCGGCGTGTCGATGGGAGCGGCGCGTCGTTGCTTTGCGCGTTGTAAACGGCCAAGTCTGAAGAGAAGGCGTGTCATCGAGCGCGAGCGCGAGCGCGAGCGGAAAATGAAAATCTCGTCTCGTGTGTCATTCATCTCTGAGATTTCGCGCGAACCGCCAAGCTAAAGCGAATCCCCGCGTCCTCCGCGATCGACCACGAAACAATCGTCGCGCGCGCGACGATCGTCTGCGTCTCGTCGCCCGCGCGGCGCCGCGTTTCCCCCGGTCGGGAGTCGCGGCGTCGGTCATTTTTTATTTACGAGTATTTACCGTCATCGATCGTCTCTTCACGAACTCACGCGTTCGTCGCGTCGCGTTCACGCGGACCAGTCGATCCAGTCGGTGTCGTCCTTCCAGTCCGGGTACTGGAACGCGTCCTGGTTTTGGAACGACGCCCCGGTCGCGTGCACGCCGCATCCGTCCGCGCCGTGCTGGTACTCCTCCTGGAAATCCCCCGGCAAGTTGCGACGACGCAACTTCGCGTCCCAGGTGCGGTTCCACATGTTGTACCCGCCGCGGAGGCCGACGATGTTCACGTAGCCAGCCTCGTCCAGCGCCTCGAGCGCCTGAATCGCGCGGTTGCGGCCGTCCGAGCAACAGATGATGATCTTCGCGTTCGTGTCCGGGAAGATCTTCTTCACCTGGTTCATGAAGTCGCGGTTGGGCTGCTGGTCTTTGACAACCTTCTTCCCCGCGTCCGAATCGTACTGCGCCCTCGCGTTGATGAGCGGCACCGTGTAGATCTTCGCGCCGGACTTGTGGTCGGACGGGAGCTCCCTGGGGAAGTTCCCAACGGAGTCGATCTCCCACTCGGAGCGAATGTCCAGGATGTTGTACCCGAGTTCGCTGAACAGGCAGCGCGCTTCTTCCCAGTTCGCGATCCCCTTCTCCGGGTAATCCGACGCGATCTGCTCGATGTAAGCCGTCTCTCCGGGGAAGTAGAGCGCCGCGCGCGCGGCGACGGTCACGCCGCGGCGGGCGCACTGCGGGTGGAGGGAGTGGATGAACGAAGGAAGGGGGAACGGACGACGTCAGCGGCGCGAGCGAGCGAGCGACGACCACGACGGAAGACGCTCGAAAGAAAGATTCTTTCTTCGCGACGCGATAGGTTTAGGTCGCGGCGGTTCGCGCGCCGGCGAGCGCGACGGTGACGACGCGCACCGTGGGCTTGATGGCGAGGGCCGCGCGGGAGGGCGCGATCGCCTTGGTGGAGCGGACCACCTGTAGATCGAGACGGAGAATACGGAATGGGGGAGGGCGTCAGCGCCGAGGCTCGGCGACGCGCGCGCGACGCGGAGGCGGGTCCGAAAGATCACGTGCGAGCGCGAAGAATGCTCGCTCGGATCGCGGGCGGAGGCGACTCCCGCGCGCGAGGGAGGGGACGCACCTGGGGCGCGACGGACGCGGAGGAAGCGATGGCAGCCATAGTGATCGAAGGTGACGACGCGAGGTTGATCGGTCGGTGCGCTGGTATGGTGTGACGGCGACGCGACGCGAGCGGCGCGGTCGCGCTGCTGACACGGCAATCCGCAGATAACGTTGTTGGTTTAGGGGCGGCCAGCTGCCACTTGTCCGTCGGTTTCAAACGAGTCGGGTCAACTCGAAGTGAACCCGCGTCTTCCCGATGGGGGAATTTTCATCGGAATTTTCATCGGTGATTCCTTTTTTCAGCTCGCAGTGCTGCCGGCGCACTCATTCGTTGTTATTATCAGCGTGAGCAGCCGCAGCGGCGCAGGGAAGGATGCCCTCCCGACGGACCGCGCTGCCGTTGGACGACTCCGCGCTCGAGTCCGCGAGGGAGGCGCGACGGAAGAAGCTCTGCGAGCTCCAGGTCCGTCGCGCGTCTCGGTGCCCGACGAGCGTCGTTCGTTCGTCCTCGCGCGCGAATGCGATCTCGCACGTCTCACCCCGTCGCGCCTCCGTCGCTCGTCTCGTCTCCCCGCAGCAATACGTCCTCGCGTCGATCATCATATCGTCGGTGTTCTACGTCATCTTCGCGTCCGCGTGGCACATGGCCACGAGCGACAGACCGCCAGCGTACAAGCCGCGGCCGTACTTGGGAATCGGCGGGAACTGAGGCGCGTTCTATGCACTGGTCCCCATACGACCGCGTCGGCGTGGTGGACGCCGATCCTTAAGGACTTTGCCCGTCGCATCTCTCCGCTCATCCCTCGCTTTCAATCCCCGCCCTCGACGCCTTTCAACTCCACCTGACGCCTTTGAACTCCACCCCGACGTTCGCTTATATAGAACGCCCCTGACCTCGAGATCGACGACGACGGAGAGGAGGAGGCGAGAGTAGTCCACTACTAGCTAGAGAAGACATCATGCCGAAGCAGAGCGCCGTGGAGGAGACTTTGCGCGCGGTGCTGACGCCGCTGCTCCCGCCCGGGGTCGTGATCACGCACGTCACGAGCCACGGCGCCGCGAGGTTGGAGGACGTGAACGACGAGTCACCGCTCGGGGGGATCCCGACGGAGGTGTCGGCGTCGGCGTGGAGCGAAGGCGAAGACGGCGGCGCGGCGGCTGATGCGGCGGCGCCGGAGGCGAGCTCGGCCGACGCCGCGCCGACGCGCTCGTTGGCCGCGTACCTCGCGGAGCTGAGCGCGGACGACGGCGACGACGGCGACGGCGACGGCGTGGTGGCGTTGTTCGACCACCAGTCCTTGGATTGGCCCGGCGTCGACGCGTATCGAGCCCCGCCCCAGGACGCGGCTGCGCTCAGGCCTGACGCGGCGGCGGCGCGGCTGCGCGCGTTCGCGCCGGCGGTCGCGCGACCCTCGCGCGCGACCCCGGACGCGATGAAGCGCGCGCTCGAGCTCGCGGCGCGCTCGACCTGCTCCGGCGTCGTCGCCGCGCTCGTGGCGCCGTCGCCCGGGCCAGACGACGCGTCAAAGTTTTTCCTTCTCGCGGTCTCCGCTGCGCCGCCGTCGCGGGTAGACCTTCGCGCGCTGCTTCGACACTCCCCTCGCGCGCTCGACCTCGAGTCGTCGCGGCAATTGGTGTGCTATCAGCTCGCGCGAGAGCTCGCGCGCGCGCACGCGAGCGGGTTCGCGCTCGCGCCTCACGGCGGGTTGGACGCGAGAGACGCGTGGGTCGAAGGCGCGCCGCGGAGCCCGATCGTTCGCGTCGCGGCGGCGCGGTCCTCCTTTCGGTGCTCCTCTTCCTCCTGTTCCGACGCCGACGCCGTGCGGGAGGCGACGATCGCGTGGCGCGCCGGCGTGTTGAGCAACCTGGACTACCTTCTCGAGCTGAACGCGCGCGCGGGTCGGACGCGCGGCGACCGCGCGTTCCACGCCGTCGTCCCTTGGGTCGTCGACTTCGTGAACGACCCTGATGAGGCGACCGACGAGGCGCGTACCTCCTCCTCCTCCTCCTCCTCCTCCACGTCCACGTCCACGTCGTCCCCGCTCGGACGCTGGCGCGACCTCACGAAGACGAAGTGGCGGCTGTGCAAGGGCGACGCGCAGCTCGATCACGCGTTCGAGCACTCCGATCACCACGTCTCGGACGACTGCCTCTCCGAGCTCGCGGTGTGCGTCTACAAGAGCAGGGTTCTACCCCTCTCTGTGTTGCGTCGTACGGTGCGTATGAACTTCGTCGCGGACGAGTACCCTCGGACGATCGCGCGCGTGTTCGAGTGGTCCCCGGACGAGTGCGTCCCGGAGTTTTACGACGACGCGAGCGTGTTTAAGAGCGCGCACCCCGAGGACGTCGGCCTGCGCGACCTGGAGGTGCCGAGCGGGTGCGACTCCCCCGAAGATTTTGTGGCGAAGCACCGCGCCGCGCTCGAATCCGACGTCGTCTCGAGAGGACTCCCCGCGTGGATCGACCTCACGTTCGGCGTCGCGCTGCGAGGCGAGGACGCGATCAGGGCGAAGAACGTCATGGTCGAGCCCGCGGACGTCACCGCGCCGAGGGGGTTCGGACGGGTCGCGTTGTTTCGAACGCCGCACCCGGCGCGAGGGCTCGCGGCGCCTCGGTTGTTAGTACCCGATCGGTCGCCGTCGCCGCCGCGGTCGTCGATCGACGCGGACGAGGACCCCACGCGACGCGCGTCGCACTCGTCGCTGCTCGGCGACGACCGCATACCGTTATTGACGATCGCGCCCGCGGACGTGCTCGAGGCGCTCGATCCGCCGCCGCCGCCGCCGGCGGCGACGGAGCGAGAGACGCGCGCGCGGACGCTTCGCGACGCGGCGCGGGAAGACGTCCGCGCCCTCGGCCGCGTCTTCGCCGCGGTGTACGCGCGCGACGTCGCCGTCCTGGACATGCCGATTACCGAGGTGGAGAAATCCGTCGTGCCGTCGCTGCCGCTGGTCGTCCGCGCGACGGTCGCGTCGATGACGTCGACGCGCGCGTCGGGGGGCGCGCCGACGGCGGCGGCGGTGCGCGATTCCACGCTCTTTCCGCGACGCGTCCGCGTCGCCGCCGACGCGCTGGCGACGATACGCGCGGCGCGCGCGGGGATCCCTCGCGCGACCGCCGCGGCAGCGGCGCTGCGGAACGGCGCCGCGACTTGCGGCGTCGAAGCCGCGGAGCTCATCGCGCCGGCGGCGATTCGCGCCGTCGCGGACGCGCCGTCGCCGGTGGGCGCCGTCGCCGGGGAGATTTTGTCGCTCGTCGCGAGGCGCGCGCCCGCGGAGGTCTCGACGACGCTCCTCGCGCCGTGCATCGCGGACGTCCTCGCGCTGGGGAGCGTCGGCGGCGGCGGGGGCGGCGGCGGTCGCGGAGAGACCGCGGACGACGCCGACGCGGAAGAAGACGCCGCGGACGCCGCGCGCGCGTCCGCGCTCGCGGACGACGTCCTCCGTCCCGTTCAAAGGGCGCTCGGCGCGGCGAGTTTCCGGCTCGAGGTGGTTCCGCTGCTCGTGCGGTGCGTCGTCTCGCGCGCGGCGAGCGCGCGCGTCGGCGCGGCCGCGTGCGCCGCGCTCGCGTCGCTCGCGTCGAGAGAGCCCCTCCCCGTCGCCCTGCGCGTGATCGTCCGTCCGCTGCTGAAGGCGACGTCGCGGCGTCCTTCGAAGACGGACGGCGGCGGCGGCGGCGGCGGCGGCGGCGGCGGCCCCGCCCCCGACTCCGCGAGCGAGCGCGCCGCCGTCGCCTTGACGTCGATCGCCGAGGCGTTGGGCCCGAGCGTCACCGCGCGGCACGTGCTGCCCGCGCTGGTCGCGACGGTCTTCAAGCCGACCCGCGGCGGCGGCGACGTAGACGACGTCGCGATGACGCTGTACGCCAGCCTCGGGGACGTCGTCGGTCTGGGGAGATTGCGCGACGTCGTGCGCGACGCGTCCGCCGTCGAGGCGTCGCTCATCTCCGAGCGGCGGTGGAAGCCGTCGAGGGAGGCGCTCGCCGCGGGAACGCCGTGGGAACAACGCGAGGACGCGGCGGCGAGCGGCGCCGCGCAGCACGGCAGCGGCGGCGATCGATTCGGAGGGCTCGTCGGTCGCGGGCTGAACGGTCTCCGCGACCGGCTCAAGGAGGGATGGCAAGGGCTGGGGGATTCTTCGGATCGCGTCGCGACGGCGGCGGCGGCGGCGGCGGCGGCGGCGCCGGCGCGCGACGACGCCGACGCCGACGCCGACGCCGACGACGAATACGACGACGCGCACGACGCGCGCGCGCCGTGGGGATGGCTTCCCCGCGTCGGGTACTCCCCCGCGGACGACTCCGAAGCGCCGTGGGAGTTGCGACTGGAAACGTTGACGTCTTGGCGCGCGCACCGCGAGCGATGCGCGTTCGTCGCCGCGTCCGACGACGAAAGTTATCTCCTCACCGGCGGCGGCGATGGCGTCGTCCGCGTGTGGTCGACGGGCGGGACGACGAGCGGCGGTCCGATCGCCTCGCACGACACGCACGGACCGTTCACGCCGACGTGCGCGACGTTTTTGGGGGGCGCTAAGGTGCGTTCTATACACTGGTCCCCACACGACCGCGTCGGCGTGGTGAACGCCGATCCTTAAGGACTTTGCCCGGCGCATCTCTCCGCCCACCCGTCGCTTTCAATCCCCGAGCTCTGTGCCTTTCAACTCCAACTGACGCCTTTCAACTCCACCCCGACGTTCGCTTGTATAGAACGGCGCTAATAACCGCGCGGCGTCGTGCGACGACGGCGGGAACGCGCACGTCTGGCGCGCGGACACCGGATGCGAGCTGGCGCGGATGCGGGAGCCGGGGAACGACGGCGTCTCGCGCGCGCGCGTCGCGGCGGCTAATGCGGCGGCGGCGATGGCGATGTCGATGCCGCCATCGCCGCGCGGCGGGGGGTTCAGATCGGCGTCGAATTCGTCCCCGTCGTCGCCGAGCGCGGGCGCGGGCGCGGTCGGCGAGCGGTTTTCGCGGTCGCCGTCGTTCGACGACGCGTCGCCGTCCGCGAAACGCGACGGCGCCGACTCGCGTCGCGTCTCCTTCGAAACGACGAGAGAAAGACCACCGTTGTCGACCGCTCGTGTTGTCGGCTTCACGTGCCTCTCCGCGACGTCGTCGTCGTCCTCGATCGTGATGGGGACCGCGGACGGTCGCCTGCGATTCGCGGACGCCGAAGTCGGGACACTGGGCGCGTCGTGGCGATGCGCGCCGCGCGCCTCCTCCTCCTCCTCCTCCGACGCGACGGCGACATCGACGGGCGGCGGGATACGATCCGTGGCGCAGATGCAGTCGTGGATCGTCGCCGGCACCGGGGACGGGCACGTGAGCTTCCTGGACGCGAAGGGCGGGAGGCTCATCGCGGGGTTTCCCGCGCACGACAGCGCGGTGACGTCGCTCGCGAGCGGCGGAATAGGCGGCGGCGGCGAGGGCGGCGGCGGGCACGGGCACCGCCTCGTGACCGCTTCGGACGATAAGACGATCGCGGTGTGGGACGTTCGGAAACTCACGAGCTCGATGACGACCGGCGGCGGGTACCGCGCGGCGTTGCTGGCGTCGTTCGTGGGGCACAAGGACGCCGTGGGCGGCGTCGCGCTGCGCGAGAACGACGCGTTCACCGTGGGGGGCGCCAAGGTTGCCGTGTTTTCTCTCGACGCGCGCGGCGGCGGCGGCGGCGGCGGCGGGGGACGAGGGTCGTGGACGTCGTCGAAGCAGACGCACATCACGCCATTACGTCTGCGCGGTCGCGCGACCGGCGCGGAAGAGACGGTCGGGCTTTCCTCTATCGCGGTGTTGCCGCAGTCGAGGCTCTTCGTCGTCGGCGCGGACGACGGCGCCGTGAAAATCTGTCGCTGATGCGTTTTTCTCTCGGAGCCGAGGCGTCGTCGCGTCGCGGAATAGCACATAGCACTCATCACATCACGTAGCGAGTATCTTTCATTATAAGGTGATGATTATCGAGTCTCACCACCGCACGTCGCATCGCGCGCCCGTCCTCGCGTCGACGCCGCGCCCCGTGAGCTCGCACGCGCACCCGTCCCCGCCCTTCCACTTCCCGTCGCCGTCGCAGCACTTCCGCGCGTCGACGCCGTCCCAAGTGAACACGTCGGAAGCGCCTTTGAACTTCCCGGTCGGATCCAACGCGTTCACCGCGCACCCGAACTCGCACCACGAGTCGCCGTACTCTCTCGCGCCGTCGAAGCATCCTTTCTCCGGCCACCCAGCCTTACCCCAGTGCAGGCGGCCGCGGCAGTCGCCGCCGCGAAGGATCGACATCGCGTCTAGAAACTCCACGTTGACGCCCTCGGGCGCCGTCGCGTGCCGCTTGAAGTCCTCGATGTTGACGTACACGCACGCGCCCGCGGCGTTCGCGTTCGCGGGTGATAACAGCGCGGTCTCGGGTTTCATGAAGCGAACTAGCCCTTGCGATCGAAATCCGCGCGAGAGCCCGCTGGGACCGATGGCGTCGGCGAGCGACTCGAAGCACGCGCCCGCGCGCGCCAGCGGGACGCACACTTCATACTGATGGTCACGTCGGGGTGAAGTTGAAAGGCGTCAGAAGCGGAGTCGTGAGGCATCTCGGTGCGGTGTGTCGGGATCGACACCGAGGGGTGGGCGGAGAGAAACGAACGAACGCCGGGAAAAGGAAGCCTCTTAAGGAACGGCGTTCACCACGCGAACGCGGTCGTATGGGGACCAGTATGAGAAGGACGCACCTGATCGTACCCGAACTCGTCGTGCGCGTCGTACTGCTCCTCGCTCATCGTGAGGTACGCGTCTCGAGCGTCGTAAACGCCGCTCTCGACGTTGAGGCTCGTGCTTCGCTCCCACTGTCTCGCCCAGAACTGCGCGAGGCCGTTGTCGCCCATGATGCGGAATCGTTCGGTGACGTCGCGCGGCGCGTCCGGCGGCTGCGCTTTGACGATGTCGCGGAGGTCGGCTGGGAGATTCGCCGGTAACGTCCGTCTCTCGTCCGTCACGGAATCCCAGCCGAAATCGCCGCGACCGGGCATGGCGCCGCCGAGTAAGTTACGACGCCGTCGGCCGCCGGTCGCGCGGCCGAGCCTCGACGGGGTCACGCCTCGCGGCAGCGCGTCCAGGTGCGAAAAGTCCACGCGAACGACTTTGTTCAGAGGGAAAAACCAAAAAAACTGCGTCTCGTCGAGGCCTCTCACGGCGTCGTCGTCCATCGCGCACGCCCACGCGCTCTCCGCGTCGTCGCCGTGCTTCCTCTCGCACCGCCGCATCGCGTTCGACGCGGCGACGATCGCGCGCACGAGGTCGTCCGGGGACATCGTCCGCGACGTTTTACGCACCGGCGCGTTTGGAACGATCCGCAGCGTGACGTCGACGACGGCGCCTACGTCGGGGTGGAGTTGAAAGGCGTCAGTGGCGGAGTTGAAAGGCGTCGAGGGCGGGGATTGAAACCGAGGGATGGGCGTAGAGAGACGCCGGCAAAAGTCCTTAAGGAACGGCGTTCACCACGCCGACGGGGTCGTATGGGGACCAGTGTGAGATGGGACGCGCCTAGGGCGCCGACGTTGGCGCGCAACGCGTCGAAGCGCCACCCCGGGGTCGTCCGCTCGTCGAACGACGCGACCGTGCCGTTCGCGAGGACGATCGTGAGCCCGACGAGCTGCGAGGATAGAGACCCGTGCGTGAGCGAGCTGCCGTGCGTCGCCGTCGCGACGGCGCCGCCGACGGTTTGATCGATGAACCACGGCACCGCGGGGAGGGTGTACCCGTCGGACCGCGACAGAAAGGCGTTACTTTGACCGTTACTACTTTGGAGTGCATCGCCGTCGCCGTCGCTGTCGCCGTCGCCGTCGTACGACGCGAGGTAGTCGAGGAGGTGGCGGAGTTTCAACCCCGCGTCGACTCTCACGGTCGCGTCCGCAAGAGAGACGATCGAGCGTTCCGCGACGGGAATCGTCGTCGGGTCGCGTCTTCTCCCCCCTCCTCCCTCAGGGCCGTTCCATACGAGCGAACGTCGGGGTGGAGTTCATAGGCGTCAGAAGCGGAGTTGAAAGGCGCCGAGGGCGGGTATTGAACGCGAGGGGTGGGCGGAGAGACACGCCGGCAAAAGTCCTTAAGGATCGGCGTTCACCACGCCGACGCGGTCGTATGGGAACCAGTGTATAGAACGCGCCTCATCCTGTTTCACGGAGCGCGTCGCGGTCGTCACGACGTCGACCGAGCTCGCGTCGGACCCGGCGCAGAACAGACCGGCGTGCCAGCTGTGCCCGACGCCGACGGCGCGGACGCGCGCGAAGGCGGCGATCACCGACGCCGTCTCCGCCGGCGTCGCCGGCGTCGCCATGAGGACGTCGCGCGAACACGCGTGCTTGCCCTGGAAGTTGGACAAGTCCCTTCCCGCGTCGTTCAGCTCCGCGGTGACCGCTTTCCACGGCCCGAGCGAGAAGAGCAGTCCCCAGAGCATCGAGAACAGCAGCGGGCGCGGCGCGGTCGTGAAGCGCGTCCCGTCGTCGGCGCGGCGGCGGCGGGGCGCGCGCGGCGTCGGCGTCTTGGACTCGTCGTCGTGGAGAGGGTCGTTCGACGCGCACGAGCTCTGCGCGTCGTGCGTCGCGTCCTCCTCTTCGACGACGGCGTCCGCGACGCCGTGCACGAGCGCGCGGACGCACCTGTTCGCGAGGTCGTCGTCGTCGTCGTCGCCGTCCTTCGCGCGAGGCGTCATCGTCCTCGTCGTCGCGCCGCGCGCGCGCGAGTGACGCGTCGCGCGCCACGCGGACGCCTCCTGTCCGCGCGGTTCTGTTTTTATCTCTCTCGAGGCGACCGAGAACGGCGCCTCGTGCCGTCTCGGGAGCTCCGAGGAGCTTCCGTCTGTTTCGACGAGAGGGCGAGACGGGCCGTATCTCGCGTCGAGGCGATTTCTGCCTCTCGTCGCGCGCGCGCGACACGTCGCGCGCGTCCAGTCCGCTCGCGTCCCGCCCGCGTCCCTCACTACCGCACGCGCGCGCACGCCGTCGCCCTCGACCTCACCGCCCGCCCCGCTCTCGCCTCCGCGCGCACGCCTCCGCGACGATGATGCGCACCGCCTCGCTCTGCGACGCCGCCGCCGAC
>Ga0181557_1005382_pt1 | contig 11555 bp, 6 predicted proteins | sample 011ome_23_FD_148632 | JGI IMG/M metagenome (GOLD analysis project Ga0181557, IMG submission 148632) | Coastal salt marsh microbial communities from the Groves Creek Marsh, Skidaway Island, Georgia - 011506CT metaG (spades assembly) | ecosystem: Environmental > Aquatic > Marine > Intertidal zone >... | reverse complement strand
TACGGCGTTTCGTCGTTATTGCATAAAGACCACAAGCGATGGACGCTGGATTTACGTTCGGATTGGCGTTTCTTTCACGTGGTTTCCTTCGTCGTGAACTTTAGCGCGACGTTGTTACTGCCAATATTCAAACCGGAGGAGTTGGAGCGAGGTTTGCTTTTCCCGGAGGAGTGTTCGAAGTTGATCGAGTTGATGTGTCGGTTGATGTTTTCTTCGGGAGAAAACGACGAGAAAGAAGGCGAGAAGGAAGTGGTGAAGGAAACGCTGACGATTGGCGATTGGGAGGGACAGTTGATTTGGTTGTGCGGCGAACTCGCGGATGAGAATCCGGACGAGTTTCCGCACGGGAATCCGTTGGATGAGCAAAACGCGTTCGTCGATGCGAGCGAAGCGAAGATGAAAAAGTTGAAGACGTTTTTCTCGGTCGATCCGATGACGCGATTGGATATCTTGTGCGCGTTGTGCGAAGATAAAGCGGTTCAGAGTGAAATTGTGAAAGAAAACATGGAGGATCGCGCCGAGCGCGCGAGAAAAGTCGCCAGAATCTTGGAAATGGAAAACGAGAGGAAAAAGAGAAAGGAGAAGGAGAAAGGTCAAAGGAAGACCGATTTAAAAGCATCGACTGAAACGTATTTCACCCACGACGCGACGGCGGAAGTTCTTCGAGACAGAGACGTCCACGGAAACTCTGTCGGCACCGACAGCGAAGGTCGGTATTACTTCACGCTCGGCGACGCGTCTCCGAGAGTTTGGAGGTGGGATAAGCTGAAAGAGGCGGACGCGAAGGAGGTATTTAGTTACGACGGCGTCGAGCCGGCGTGGCAAACAATTTCGTGCACGTTAGAGGAAACGGAAGCGTTAGCGATAGTATTAGAGAGATCCTCCGGGAGTGAAGATCGCGCGTTGGCGAGTTACTTAAAGAACGCGTTCATACCGCTCCACGCGAGACAACGCGCGATCGACCTGGACGCCAAAAAACGGAGAGAGGCGAAAATGAAAGAACAAGAAGCCAAGGAAAAGCGCGAAGCGGAATACCGCGCTAGAGAAAATAGAAAACGGTCCGGACGAATCGCCGTCAAAATGATCGAACAAGAACAAGCTCGGTTAGAGAAGATCAAACAGGAAAAGTGGGAAGCGGAAAAATTCGAACGACGGCGAGAGGCGTTGATTACCATGAACGACAACGCTCGTCACTGGATGTTTTTACCGTTGCGATTGAGAGAAAAAACGGACAAACCAGCTGGTTTGCCCGTGGATGCGTTTGTCGTGCAAAAAGGCAAAGGGAAACCCAAAGCGGTGTTAAACAGACCAGACTTAAACGCGACGTTTGTCAGTTTGAAAGATTTGAACAAAACGACGATTACGAAGAAGAATCAACGCCTGTTCGGTATGGCGTGCGTGGATAAATTTTTTTCAATCTTATGGCCCGAAGACGGAGGTTGGTACGACGGGTGCGTCGTATCTTACGACGAAGCGACGCGAGAACATTTCGTCGCGTACGAAGACGGATCGACGGAACACGTCAACTTGGATAAACAGAGAATCAAGTATAAACACGACGTGGTCGTGAAGAAATACGTGGACGAGGCAACAAACATCACGAGCTACTCTTGGTACAGAGCGAAGAAATCGGCCGCGGAGAAGGAACTTACCATCGACGAGCTGATGTTAGAGTACGTGACTGGTCACCACCCGGGAACGGTGTTAGCGCTCGATACGAACGTTTTCGACGTGAGAAAATTTCATCGCCACAAACCGACCGGCGGCGAAGACGAAGAAGGAGCAAAAGTCGAGAGGGAAGAAGATGATGACATTGGAGGGGACGCGACGACTTTTACTACGTTCCCAGAGCGAGGCGACGATGAAAACGATGATGAAAACGACGGCATCAACGAAAGCGTCAAAGTGTCGACGTGACGATTGACGTCCGCGCGAAAAACGTATAAAGTAAAACTTTATAAGAAGAAGAAGAAGAAGAGCAAAAAAGAGTGCAAAAGTCAAGAGAAACGCAACGCAATAAACGCTTAGAAATGTAACGCGTTTAAGAAATAGAGAAAGATATGCGCGTTTACTGCTATACAACCGCCTCGTTACGGATGCGCTTTTACGCGTTTTTCGTGACATTTTTATCTCAATTTTGGATCAAAAAGACCTGCCATTTTCGGAAAATACTCCTGATTAATTTCTCCGTCTTCTTCGTAAACACACGCGCATACTTTTCGAGTCACTTTTCCTCGCGCACGATACACACGCATCCAAATAGCGTTGTTTTTCGTCGAGAGTACACTTTTTTACGCTGATTAAGAATACACACACATCATGAGCGATTTAGATTGGGACGACGAGGAGTTCGAACCATCTGCGGTCGTCCAAGAGAAAGCGCAATGGGACGACGAGGAAGAAGAGGAAGAGGAAGAAGTCCCGGTGGTGGCAAAACCGAACACGAAGAAACCAACGAAAAAAGCAGAGGTAAAAGCAGCGTACGTGGACGAAACCTTGGCGGACCCGATCGCGGAAAAACTGAGGCAGCAAAAGCTCGTCGAAGAGGCTGATTTAAAAGCCGCGATTGAGTTGTTCGGCTCCGAGGAGGATTTCAAGGACTTCAACTTGGAAACGTTCGAACCAAAAAACGCGAAGGATTTTGAAAAGCTCGCCACCGCATCCGTAAAGAAACACTTTTATACACACAGGAACAGTCCTCACTATAAAGTGGCCGTGAAGACGTTCATTAAAGTTGCGTTGAGCGAGTTTCCGGGAGCGGATGTGAAGGAGATTGAGTCGCACGTCGCGGCGCTTCGGAACGAAAAGATTAAGAAAGAAAAAGAGATGCAACAAAAGAGTAAGAAAGCGACGAGTGGGAGTAAGAAGAAGTTTATCAACACCGGGAGCACGAAAGGAGACGCAGGGTTGGACGATTATAAGTACGAGTATCAAGACGTGGACGATCAGTACGATTTCATGTAGACTTTTTTATTAGCGCCGTATTTAATTCATCACAAACATTTTTGGATACTAATGTAAAAACGAACGACTTTTACGACTTTTGTGTGAAGAATGTTCGATCTTATTATATGAGTATTGTACACATCTAAGTACGCGTGCTGCGATGCTATTTTGCTCTAATCCTAATAATAGTTATTGTTACTCTATTGAACGGTTTGCGCCCATTTTCGTCGAAGTTCCGCGAATTCATTCTCCCAAGTAGAAGCGTTTACATCCGTACCGCCTCGTTCCATCGCGCGGTCGATTAACAGGACGCCCCCTTTTGCACATCGTTCTGCACCGTGCATATCGCCATCTTCAATGCGCTTTTCGATCGTTTTCGTAATTGCGGTAGATGCTAATCGAATGCCAGAGACGGCATCATCCCCTAAAGCGATAATCGCGTCGCATATTTTCTTACGCGTCTTCGCGGCGAGCTGTCGCGCGTGCGTTTGTTCTTCCAGTGATTCCGCAAAGGATGGACCCGCAAGAAACGTGACGAGTAACGATACGACCAACGCGAGCTCGCAATTGTTCTTAAACCGAAACGAGACGAGATCGACGACACTTCCGACGATCGTTTCGCCGTTTTCTTCCTCCTCGTCTTCTTCTCCGTTTGCGCTCGGAGCGCCTTTAAACGGTTCGAGCAAAGCAGCCGCCGCGAGCGCTTTAATGGTAATCACCGATATTGACGGCAGAGCACCAAGCAACGCCAACGCTTCCAATTGAACATCTTGCGGAAGTTTAGTGAACGGTCCAGGAATCGGTTTTTGGCCTTGGACGCAAACGGCAAAGAAAGGAGCAATTTCAGATTCGATCTTGCGCATCGCTAGGAGTATCCCGGCGTTATCGTCGTTTTCGGTTTCAGTCAACGCGGTGTTTGCCAATCGTCTCGCGGCGTTTAGCAATTGATACGTCGTTTTCGGCTCTTTGTGCTTCATGGTCCACAGCGCTCTCGAGGTGAAGGAGATCCATTCCAGCGACGGTTCGACGACGACGACGTCCTTTCTTCGTCCTTTCTTCGCGCTTCTCTGGTCAATCATTTCAGAAAAGATTTCCACGCACGCTTTGCGTTTAAGTCCCGCGATTTCCTTCGCGTTTACATTCCCACTGCTCTTTTTTTTATTCAAAGTACTCGACACCGATGCGTTCCCGGAAGCCACTTGGTTCCACACTCGCGCGATCGCAAATCGAAGATGCTCAAACGATACATCAACGATTCCTTCGTGATGTACTAACAACGCATCTTTCGCGACGCGTAACAAATCCGCGTACCACTCATCTGGGGTTTCCACTTTGTCCCCAACTTCACCTCCGTCTAAAACAACTCCTGGAGGCGTAATAGCAGACGCCAACCACATCCTCGACGAGTAGCCGATACCTGGATACGCCTCTGAAACCAATCGGCGTTTCGAGATGGAAAGTAGAACTTTGCACGCTTCGACGTTATGTTTTGCTAAACTCGCGCAGACTTCGTTGTTACTCGTCGCGGTAGTATTTTTAGCGTCTCTTCTGTTGCTTTTGTTTTGCGCTTGTTTTTGTTTCTGCGAAGCGCCACTGCCGGCGCTCCCGCTGCCGCCCGGCGCCGATGCCGGAAACGCGCGGGATACTAAAAGAACTTTTTCGACTTTCTCCGCGAATTCAACCTCAAAGGCGTCGTTTGTGGTTGCATCTTGTAAGCACGCGCTGCTCGTTAACAATCGAATGCACTCCATCGCACGAATCATACATTCGACGCGTAAAACGTCCACGCCGTGTTCATCCCTCAAAGTCTCCGCGCAATCTTGCCACACTTTCAAGCAGTTCGCTCTGAGTTTACGAAAAGCAATCCTGGTCTCCGAAGACTCGGTTTCTGAGTTCGCGTCGAACGTGGTCGATTCGTTCGTATTCTTATACAAACGATTGGAAGAAACCGAAACTCGTGGATATTCGCGCTCGTTCTCTTCGTCGTCGTTTCGAAAGTTTACTCGAAAACCACCACGACTTACTGACGTCATCTTTATCTTACTCGCGCCAAAACTATTTTCCTTCTCTAAAGCTATTAAAAACGCAGCGCAACATTCCAACGACGTAATTTTCCCTTCCACGTCCCTTTTGGTATCGATATTTCCACCCGTGGATCCTTTCTTCGCTCTTTCCTCGCCTGAATCCAACAACGCGGCGTTAAACCGACCTAAAGTCTCCCTCGGCGCACGTCTCGTCACCATCGCTCTCGGCGCGAAATCAATCACCGCCTTCAACGCTTTCGGCGCGTCTTCTCTCACTCTCGCGTCCACGTGCGTCAACGCTGCCCCACACCTCAAGATAATCGAATCCGCGTGAGGCGAAATACCGTTTTCGTTTTGAAACGCGGGTAACAACCCATCTCTCAGGCACTCCAACGCGCTCTTCCTCACGTCCGCGTCCGCGTCCACGAACCTCGCGCACACCGCTTCGCACACCGCGTTCGCGTCCGCGCTCCCGCCGTTCCTCCGACTGAGCAAAGCTTCCTGCTTAAACTCCGAAAGTAACTCCAACATCCCTTCCAACGCTTCTTTCCTCGTCTTCCCCGCGTGGTGCGTCGTTCGATTCACGAGTTCTTGCATCCCCGTCCCTCTTTTCGTTCGCAACGTCCCATCGTTCGATGCGTTCGCCGCCACGGATTGTTCCAAAACGTTCACGCGTTTCGACGTCACTTTCGCGTCCGTGTTCGTGTTGTTCGTTTTCTTGATCTTCTTCCCGACTTTTCGTTTCGTTTTCACGAAATCAATAGAAGAGGTTCCTTTGGTAAACCGCTTCGTCAAACCGGTCGATTCGCGTCGCTTGTCTTTCTCGAACGTTGGTTTCCCGGCGGCTTTCGCCGAGGCTTTTTTCGGGTTGTATCTCGGCATCGTATCGCGCAGTAGTGCGCGTATAAAAAATCACCCAAACGCGTTCTCAGGTCACTCTTCTCGCGCTTCCTCCTCGAGAAAGAGAAGCGCGCTTTCTCGTACGTTCTCGCGTCTCCTTAGCGCACGCTTTAAAGAACTTTTCAACGACACAAGTGGCGATGGAATTCTCTTTTTTTGGTCAATTAAATTTTTTCCAATTTCTCCATTTTTTTCTCTCGCCTCGACGCACACGAAACACACGAGATGAACATCTCCGCCTCTTTCTCGGCGTCAAAAACGACGATGCCGTCGTCTCGATCATCGTCCTCCCGTGCTTCTTCTCGCCGAGGCGCGTCGTCGAAATCGTCGGGTGGTTTTTCGCAACAAACAAACGCTTTGGCGACGAAAGCGAGAAGAAGCGGGATGATGAGGAAAAACGTATCTTCTTGTTCTGCGATGCGTGCACGAGAGATGTGTTCTTCTTCAACATCGAACGACGACGTCGAAAAGGAGGCGGTGTCTACGCGAAGAAACGCGTTACTTCTGAGCGCGTGTGCGACAGCTTTCGGTTTTTTCACGAATGCGGAAGAAGCGGAAGCAGCCGCCCCGGCGGAATTCGCCGAGGAGACGTTGAAGATGATCAACATGACGAAAGATATTCTCAACGGGAAAGATTACGACCAAACGAAGAAACAGTACGATCCGGCGAAATTGCAGGAGTTCGAGGAATATCGCACGTATTGGTTCGATAAGTACCAATACCAACACGGGAAGTCGTTTTACGGGTACGCGAACACGTGGAATGCGCAAGCGAAGGTTGCGTTTCAGGTTTCCATGTCGAGTAAAGAAGGCGCGAAGAGCGAGTACCCGAACGGGTTCGATCCGGAGAGCACGGCGTATAACAAGGCGTATTTGATTAAGATTTTGGATAAAGCGGAGGATGAGATTAAGGACTACGAGAGCAGAAACGCGTTTTAATTATTATATATCATTATGTTGTCGTTGCCGAATGAGTAGTAGTTTTCCCTCGTCGAAGTTTGTCACCGCGCCGCCTTGCGAATTTTAACTACGCGAACTTCAAACAAAAGCGGTTCGGTGCAATGCGCTTCAATCTGTCGTCTTTGCCCAAACTCAGGCGGTTGCGGTTTTAAAATTTTCGGCGCGCTCGCGTACCCAAACTCTGGTTTCACTAAAAACTTCCGCACTTCGCCTTTTTTCATCCCAACTACCATTTCCGGAATAGTATCGACGAACCCGTCCGCGATGGCCCACCGTTCCGGGTCGCCGTTTCCACATCCGATGCCGCAATCCGCGTTGGAGTAAATGAAATACCCATTCGCGCGTCGCATGACGTAATCCACGTCGACGACGTCGTTTCTTTCTACTTCCTCCTCCCCGCTTCCAGACGCTAATAACTCGTATTTCAAACCCAGTCGCTCTGTTTTCTTTATGATTGGGTCTGCATTCGACGGAGGGGGAGACGCTAAACCAGGCGCGCTGCCGTCGTTTAAACTCGCCCACTCTGATGACTTGGCGAAAGCTGCGATGTTGTTCGTAGCAGAAAAGGCAGCCGCGGTCGATGATGCCAACAGCATCTGTCTTCGATTCCTGTGTGCGAAACAATCCGCGTCAGATTCTGTTAAAACTCTCTCGTCCAAATTCTCATCCGTTTTTACTTCTTCCACGCCGTCGAAAACGCGCGGCATAAAAGAAGCTTTCCGTTTTGTCCTCCGACGCATCGTCGTCGAGTAACGATGGTCATCTCGAGAGAACGAGGGAGTGTTCGTCCTCGTTCGAGCAGCAGCGAGTTGTTGCATATTATATCCTTATTCTTTTTAGGGGAAAAGTCAGAAGGGGGTTTTCTTTTGTGGAAAAACGTCAATTTTTTTTTCTCTCTTCGATCTGATCTGATCAAACACACTTCGCGCGTTTCGCGCGCGCGCGTTTGAAGGCGATGATGTAAGTCAAAATAGTTTCCAAAGTGTCTCTGATTTCACCGTCGCGCGCGCAGGAGGAGGAAACGCGCGCGAGGGTGACCCGTGCTGAACAAGAATCACTGAGCCTACGCGTTCCAAGAGAGAAGAAAAGAGGTTTGGTTTTGTATCTCTAAACTCTTTGTTTTTCGTTCCTTCGTTGTGTAGCGCGCGCGATGATGCAGAAGGGAATGGTGAGACGTTTAAAAGGCAATGATGCATACAATCTTCGATTGAAATATCTGATTTCGTCCGAGTGGTGCGCGGGCACACTTGGTGGTGACGAGACACTTTGCGCTGAGCCTGTTCGTGGAACTCTTTTCTTCTGTGTATCGAGCTCGTTTTTTTCTCTCTCGGAAACAACCTTTGGATGTGCGTATGCGCATGAAAGCACATACGAGACGGCGATGATGGAAGAAATTGCAAAATAATGTTTTATTTGAGTTTAGTACGGTGATGTAACATTTTTAAACTGAGCCGGTCGTTTGCGCGTTTCCGAGTGTTTCTCTGTTTCTTTTCTTTATCCTCTCTCTTTCGTTCTTTCGGCGGCGTTTTCCGAGCGAGAGAGCGCTCGCGGCGACGGAGAATATACTAAAGTTTTTGGTCTTTTAATCGATGACGGGGTCGCGAGAAAATGTGCAGCGACTGGTGTGACGAGGAAAGACGCGAGTAGTCAGATACTCAAGGCAATGATGACTTAAAAACTTTTTGTAGAAGAATGTCGTTTGTCTGAGTGCGAAAGATGATGTACAAATTTAAACTGAGCCTAAAGTATTCAATCGAAAAAAGACACGCGTGGACGTCGTTGTGGTCAAATTTTAGTATTGATCATTACTATCGATGATTTCCTTTCATTAATACGTGTATCCCTACTACTCTTCTCTCTCTCTCTCTCTATTATACATATATCGTCTAGTATGCGTGTTTCCTATTATTCTCTCGGTAAAGGCGCGCAGTAATCATCCGCGAAGGCTAAAATTGAACTTCTCAAAGAGTGATTCAACGTCAGTTTTTTCTGCGCCAATTTCTCGCCAGTGATCGGACTCGTGTCGTGCTTTTCCAACCATCTCGCGATGGAGTTTCTATCGTACGAGTGACCGTCGCTCGTGATGACTGGTTCTAACATAACTTCGCACGTGATGCAATCGTAAAACTCTTGCGGCACTTTCATCGTCGCCGAGGCGATTTTGATCTTGGCCGCCGCTTCAACCATAATCGGCGACGGTTCTTTTATGCTCGGTTCTTCTTCGACGACGGGGACGAGATCATCCACGTCGACTTCGAACAAACCATCAGAAGCCGAGTACCCGTGGTATAACATTTGGTTTTGATGCAAAAAACCATCTTTGCTGGGAGATCTGTCGTGCCCTGCGCCTCGCGACGACAAAGACGGCGGAGGCAGAGGCGGAGTCGGACTACTGTTCGGCGGGCCACTGGTAGTAGCAGCGGTATTAGCACTATTCGTATTCGTCGACGCCGTTGTGGTTGTGGACATGTACGCTACTGACGCTGCAATTCTCCTCCTTGGCCCAAGAGGTAATCCTAACGATTCTAAATCGCGTTCGCGAAGCAAGACTAAATCGCTCATCACGATGGATTCTCGTTCGAAAATCTCGGCGAATTGTTCCAAGTTGAGCATGCGAAGCCATTCTCGCACTTCCGTGTTGTTCGGCATTTGTTGCGCTGCTAAAGGTTGCGCTGGCGGTGGACCAGGTGGTAACGGCGGTTGCCCCGTAACGTTCGGTTGACGCACTTTTGCAATGTCGTCGTCGTCGTCAAACGGACCGAACACGTCGTCGCCCAAAGAGGAGAACGTCAAGCCCAAAACGTCGTTCAACGCTCCGTCCGAAGCGAACGAATCCGTGCGTTGATGGACAAGCAAATGCGCCGGCTGATGACCTCTATCTTCACCACCAATTGAAAGATGCTCGCCGCCTCCAATGCTACCAAATCCAGGAGGTGGTCCAACTGCGGATCTTGAAATTTCTCTCTGCGCGGCTTTGTCCTTGTGCAACTCGTCGAGATGAATCGGCGCCATCGGAGGCAACGGCGTCTCGTTCATCTTAACAGACGTAGTTGCGGACGTCATTTGCTGCTTCGCGCGTACGGCACGCACGACGTGCTCGGGTGGCGGACCCGGAGGTGGTTTCGGCAGGTTAAAGTGCGGCGACGGAATCTGTTTCGGACTCGTCGGTCCTCCTCCTCGGTGATGTTGCTGTTGATGCTGATACATTTGCGCCTCGGCCACGTTATGTTGCTGATGCATCTCGTTGCTCGCATTGTAACTGCTCTCCTTCGCTTTACTCTTCGCCTCTTCTTCTAACTTTTTCTTCTCCTCTTCCTCTTTCTCCGCTAACCTCTTCAACCGTAACTTTTCCAACTCCGCCTCGTGCTCCAACGCTCTCAATCGTCTCTTTTCAATCAACTCCTTCTCCTTTGCCTCTCGAGCGATTCTCTCCGCCTCTTCTCTCTCAAAAATCATCCTCTCTCTTTCCAATCGTTCGTTTTTGAGACGCTCTTGTTGCAACTTGAACTCCTCCAATGCTTCGTCGTCGATTTTCACTTCCTTCGCGCCGCCTTTGTTCCTGCTTCCTTTTTTACCGGAAGCGGAGTTGAACGCGTTCGACGCAGACGTTTTCGAAGACGACTGCGGCGGCGTTACCGGCGATCCCGGTTGAGAAGACGATTTATTATTGCTATTCTCGTCCTTGTTCTTCTTTTCCTCTGTCCTCTCTGCGATGTTACCGTTATTCTCCGCGTCGCTCCTCGCGCCGTCGCCCGCGCGCGTCGCGGTACAAATCCTCCTCTTTCTCTTCTCGTAAAACACAAAAGCGGACCCAAGAGTCATCGCGATTGCCGTTGTTCCCAACATCACCACTCGAATGCCGATGTTCCCTTCGGGGAAGAGCACGTTTATCATTCTCTCGTTGAACACTGCAACGACAGAAAAGACGCCGACGAACATCATCAACATCATCAAAGCCGCCTTCGGGGCTTTCGAAAGCGTTTTCATCGTCGTCGATGTTTCCGTCGTCGTTCGTTCGCTCTCGAGAGTATTCACCGCCATTCTCTCGTTCTTTCTTCACGAAGCGAAAGAAACCCCTTCTTCTTCCGCTCTTCTCTTTAAAAAGGAGTAGGAAGAGGCGCAGAAAACGACTTCCGCTTAATCTCTCTCGGACAGGATTAAATTCTTCCGCACTTTTAACAAAATCCCCGCGTGTCGTTCTCTGATGAATTAAGAGTTAAACTACTACTCCTCTCGCACTTACTTTTGCGCGAACAAAACTAAGAACAAAACTCTGATAACCCTTATACTAAATATGTACTTCTCTCTCTCTTTAGAGTCTTCTCCCCTCTTCTTTTGTCTGCAAAACAATCTGTATGTACTCTATGTTTACAGAAGCAGCGAGTGAGGCGATTCTTTTCTGAAGCGATTGCACCAAAGAGAGAGAAAATACTGAAAAAAGATATTTCGGCCAATTAATGTTAAACCCTATTACCCAGTAGGCGCGAATTAGCTCTCTTCGTTGTCTTTTATTCCTCATCGAGCTCCCCACTTCAGTCACATTTTTAAAACCTTTTTGCTCTGTTTGTTTCTTCTTGGAAAGACGAGGAGAGAAGGAGAGAAGAGAGAGTTTGAGAGATCTGTTACGGAGATCTGTTGTTGCGTTTGAACACCGAAGGAAAAGGGGAGAGAGAGAGAGAGAGAGAGAGAGAGAGAGAGAGAGAGAGAGAGAGAGAATAATAAAAG
>Ga0181557_1005381_pt1 | contig 11556 bp, 10 predicted proteins | sample 011ome_23_FD_148632 | JGI IMG/M metagenome (GOLD analysis project Ga0181557, IMG submission 148632) | Coastal salt marsh microbial communities from the Groves Creek Marsh, Skidaway Island, Georgia - 011506CT metaG (spades assembly) | ecosystem: Environmental > Aquatic > Marine > Intertidal zone... | reverse complement strand
TTTGTTTGTTTAATATCATTACTACTGTTTGGGTCATTTATGTATCTGTAGCTCAGATCGATAAATTTGGCAACATCCGGTTGGTATTTTGTAGAAAATGTTAGCCTATTTGTGGTTTCCTCATCAAGGTTGTATTGATGATCCGCGCTCACTCTTAAGCTTCGGGTTATTGAAGAGGAGGCTGCTAAAAATAGATCAGAGCTATCACTTTGGTAATCGGAATTAGAAAATTGACTTTCTTTCAATACTTCCCTGTCGTCTAAATAAAATCTTTGTGCAATAGTGCCACTAAATTTTTCAAGCCCACTTCCATCAATAATTCTTGTAGTTGCACCAATGGTGACTTGATGTGAGTCCATCACCCTGTCCCCACCGACAAATTGATTTTCTGAAAAAATAGAATTTTTATCAAGATCAATCAGTGCAGTATCAAACATCGGAAGCATTGATTGGTCCTCGTATGATGTGACAGAGTAAAATATCCTTGGCTCGAATGATTGCGAGTACTTTCCTCCGCTGAAATCAAAGTACCTATCAAAATAGAGCCCACTATCTAGAGAAAAGGTCGGTATAAATAGATCTTTGTCCGAGGTTGATGGGTTATTATCAAGATTGTAGTGCTTGATATCCGCAGTGATTTTGGGTTTTAAGTAGCCATAACTTGCTTCAAAGGGAATTGCTATGGATGGTCTCGAGGTTATTCTTGTTCCCTCAGGGCTACTTCCTGTAAAGTCACTGTTTCGTTGAAATTCAGTGGCTTGAAAGGAAAATTTCGTTTCTAAATAATTATTTCCATAAATATCCTCAAAATCTTTGGTGTGAGATATTTGCAGGCTCGGTAACCTCTCGTAAGGTGAAGATGAAGATAAATTATCAAATGTTTGTGTCAGCAGTGTGGCGTTGAAATCGTTTTTTCTGTAGTTAAGTTTGAGCTCCTGCGGCAAACTCACTTGACTGGTTAAGGACACAAGTGAGGAGAGGTCTGCAAAGTAATCGTCGTCTGATACTTTTTCATATTTTAGATGCCCAGAAAATCCATGTCCAAAGTCTTGAAAATGGTGAATTTTAAATGAATAACGATCATCACGGTCGGGATTTTCATCATCATTAGGCATGTATTCAATTTGGCTTACACCCTCATAATCTTTTTTTAAATAACGGTACTCTGTAGATAGCTGAGCCCCTCTTTTTTCATAGTAACGCGGCGTTACAGTGGCATCCGTATCTGGCGATAAGTTAAAATAATAGGGCGTCGCTGCCTCAAATCCACTTTGCGAGGTAGATCCGAAACTTGGAGCTAGGAATCCCGATTTTCTCTCATCATTAAAAGAAAAATTAGCATATGGGGTATAAAAAACAGGCACATCAAGAAATTCCAAAGTTGCATCTTTTGCAATTATTCTTTGTGATTTATCGTTAATTTCTGCTTCTGAGGCATTGATAAACCAATCATCCTGGCCAGCTTCACAGGTTGTAATGGAGATATTTTCACCTCTTTTTCGATTTTCTCCTTCTAAAAAAATTACAGCAGCAGTTCCTCTCAAAGTATTGTTGAATTTTGATGACCCGTCGTTGAGTCTCGTTGTGAAAGATGCGTTAGGGATAGTTCCTGTCATATTTCCGATGGAGTAATCTAATTCTGTGCCCTCGACATATGAATCACCATTATCTAATTTTACATTTCCTCTTGCATATAGCTCTTCTGAGATTTGGTCATATTCAATAAGATCAGCCTGTATTGTATTGCCAGATTTTTTAAGTACAGCATTGCCACTTGCTTTTAATTTTCGATCAATGAGATTTTCAAGTGTTTCTGCCTCTATAATAAGATCATCATCGTTGATTTCCTCAGCGATTGCTAAATTTGCAATCAAAAGGGTGCAAATGATAAAAAATTTAGAGTTTTTTTTCTGGAGGCTTGTAATCAAAATTTAATGATTTTAGTTAAATATATTTTTGTTTTTTTCATAAAAAAACTATTATATTAATCAGTTAGTTAGGAATTATAACTCAAGTATTAAAAAAGCATATGATAATTTAATATTTTAGGAAAAGAATTGCTCAGAGATCAAATTATAAAAAAATGGATTGCAACAAATTTAGGTAAGAATATTAAGTATGAGCCAGCTTCTTCGGATGCAAGTTTTAGAAGATATTTTCGATTAAAAGATGAGGAAGCTAGTTACATTTTAATGGATGCTCCACCTGATCGAGAGCCGATTAAATCATATATTACTGTTACTAAAACTCTTTTAGTTAATGATATACGTGCCCCAAAAATCTTTATCACTGACGAGGAGAATGGTTTCCTTTTATTGGAGGATTTTGGTAATGAAACTTTATATCAGATATTAAATGAGACCAATTATGATGATTATTATAATAAAGCCATAGAGGTTATAATTAATTTACAAAAAATCAATAAAAACAATAATTTAAATAATTATACAGAAAAGATTCTAACTGAAGAGATAAGTTTATTTAACACATGGTATTTGATACAAAATAAAAAAATCTTACTTTCAAGTGATGAATTAGAGAGCATAAATTTAGTGTTTAAAAAAATTCTCTCAAGCAACCAAGAGCAACCATTTTATTTTGTCCATAGAGATTTTCATTCTAGAAATATAATGAGACTAAAAGATAACAATATAGGTGTAATTGATTTTCAAGATGCGCTAATAGGACCTATAACCTATGACCTAGTCTCATTGTTAAAAGATGCATACGTAGAGCTTGAAGAGGAATTTATCATTGATAAATCCGTACGATTTTGGGAGAGGGCATGTAAAGAAGGATTGTTGCAAAAAAACGACTTCTCAGATTTTTTTCTTAAATTCGAAATGATGGGCGTGCAACGTCATTTAAAAGTCTTGGGTATTTTTTCAAGATTGTCATTGCGAGACGGCAAGCATAATTATTTAAGCGATATCCCATTGGTTGAAAGATATTTATTAAAAGCATCAGAAAGATACTCTTTGTTATCGCCATTAAAAAAAATTCTTTTAAGGGCGATGGATGAAAAATAAAACATTTATGTTGCTTGCTGCAGGCCGAGGAAATAGGATGGGTGATTTAACAAAAAATATTCCTAAGCCATTATTAAATTTCCATGGTAAACCCCTTATAGAATGGCATTTAGAGAAATTGAAAAATTTAGGTATGAAGGATGTTGTTATTAATATTGCTTATCTCTCTGAAAAAATTAAGGCACACATTGGTGATGGAAGCAAATGGAATTTAAACGTAATTTTCTCTGAGGAGAAACCTGTTCTTGAGACAGCTGGCGGCATCAAGTTTGCCTTAGACTTAATTCCCTCAGACCCTTTTGTAGTTATTAATTCAGATATATTTACTGAATATAATTATAAAAAACTTAATGATTTTGATCTGCCTAAGAATAAAGAAGCATTTTTATGTTTGGTCAAAAATCCAGAGCACAATTTAAAAGGAGACTTCACCCTTGATTTTATGGGTAATGTGATTATGAAAGTCAATGAGGATACCAAAACATTTTCTGGAATGGGGGTTTATCGAAAATCTTTTTTTAAGGACGTGAAGAACAATTCGTTTTATAAATTATCAAGTTTGCTGGAGACTCAAATCAGAAAAAAAAACGTGTGCGGCTGTCTGATTAAAGATTTATGGCTCGATATTGGAACGCCAGAGCGTCTAATAAGTCCTATAAATAAAAAGGTGATATAGAAAAATGAAAACTGATATGAGTATTTTTTATAAAAGAAGAAAAGAATTATTGGATGTAATTGGTAATTCTGTCGCCATTTTGTTTAATTCGATAGAAGTATTTAGAAATAGAGATAGCCATTATAAATTTCGCTCCGACAGTTACTTTCATTATCTTGCAGGCTTCCCCGAGCCAGGAACTGTAATTCTATTACTTGGGGGGAAAGAGCAAAAATCTATTATCTTTTGTCAGGCCAAAGATAAGGATAAAGAAATATGGAATGGCCATATTTTTGGACCCGATCAAGCAGCAAAAGAGTTCTTATTTGATGAAGCATATGACATTTCTCAAATTAGTGATATTGCTCCTAAGTTAATTGCAAAATTCCCCAAAATTTTTTCCATTATTGACAATAATTTATGCCATCAAAATATGATTCATTCATGGATTGACAGTAACAAAAAATTAAAAAGATCTGGCTATAAGTCCCCTGAAATGATTATTGATTTGGCTCGATTCATGGATAGGATGCGTTGCGTAAAAACTGATAGTGAAATCAAAATAATGCAACATGCAGCAGATATTTCATCAAAAGCACACATTCGCGCTATGCAGTTTACAAAACCAAATTTGTTTGAATATCAAGTCGAGGCAGAGTTGTTGCATGAATTCATGCAAAATGGAGCGGTTGATCCGGCTTATTTGTCAATTGTTGCCACTGGATCTAATGCATGTACTTTGCATTACATAAATAATGACACGAAAATGAAAGATGGCGACCTATTATTGATTGATGCTGGATGTGAACTTGATTCTTATGCGTCGGATATAACGAGAACCTTTCCAGTTAACGGTAAATTTAGCCCAATACAAAAAGATTTATATGAATTAGTTTTAGCTTCACAAAAAGCTGCAATTTTAAAAGTTAAGGCAGGAAATCGTTTTATGGATCCCCATGAGGCGGCCTTGGATGTCCTAATTGATGGTTTTATTCAGCTCGGTTTATGTAAAGGAAATCACGATGAGATAAAGGAAACCGAGTCATATAAACAATTTTTTATGCACCGAACAAGTCATTGGTTAGGTATGGATGTTCATGATGTTGGGGATTACGTTGACGACGAAGGAAAACCAATTAGATTAGAGAAAAATAATGTCCTTACAATAGAACCCGGATGCTATATACAAAAAAATGAGAATATTCCTAAAGAGTTTTGGGGCATAGGTATCAGAATTGAAGATGATGTATGTGTGTCTGAATTAGGTTGTGAAGTTTTAAGTCGATTAGCACCAAAAGAAGTAAAAGAAATTGAAGACCTTGTTGGCGCGTTCAATGAATAAAAAAATATGCATAATAGGTGGCGGCCCTGTTGGGCTGATCTTTGCCTGTTTGCTTCAAGGCAAATATGATCTTAGTATTTTGGATGCTGGAAGGCAGAATGCCGGCATGGATCAAAGAGCCCTTGCCTTGTCTAATGGCTCAAAATTTGTTTTTGAACATATCGGTATATGGGATGAGATCAGATCACTTTCTATTCCTATTAATGAGATTCATACGAGTCAGAAGGGTACTTTTGGTCGGGCACTATTTACTTTGGAGGATACAAAAGATGAAGCCCTTGGATATATTGTAAGCTATTCTGATCTACTAAAAATTCTAAAAAAAAACGTTAAAAAAGAATCCTTTTTGGAAGGCGCCACTGTAAAAAATGTTGACGTAGAAAACAAGAAAATATTTTATACCTTCAAAAGTCAAGAATTACACGTACCTTATGATTTAGCTGTTTTAGCTGATGGAGGGCGCACTAAGATCAAGGGAATTGATTATGATAAGTCTGAGATTCACTCGGAACATTTTGCTTTAGTTTGCCAAGTTAAAATGAGTAAACCACATGATAACAGGGCATTTGAAAGATTTACTGCTTCTGGCCCGCTGGCTCTTCTTCCTTTTAAAGATGGCTGTTATTCCTTGGTTTGGACAGGATACAAGGAAAAAATCCAACATTTATATGATCAAAATACTGGTGAATTTATTAATAGCTTACAAAATGAATTCGGAAGCCGTGCTGGTAAATTTTTTGATGCAGGGGAGAGAACACTTTTCCCGCTGATACAGTCAAGGTTAAAAGAATTGCATGCTGAATCAATAATTGCTATTGGTAATGCAGCTCAAATAATGCATCCAGTTGCTGGACAGGGCCTTAATACAGGTATTCAGGATGCTTTCCTGCTTTATTGTCACCTTGAAGATTATGGATACGATGATGCCATCAAAAATTTGTTTCAGCATATGAAGCAAAGATTGGCTGATAAAAAACCGATCATTGATCTGACGATGCATCTTGCCTCAGTTTTCAATGACGACGTAATTGGTATAAATAGACTCAGAGGATTAAGCCTTTTAGCGCTAGGAACATCCTCGTTGGCTAGAAGAAAATTTGTTAAATTGATGAGTTATGGAAAATAATAAAAATAAGGATATCCTTGTAGTAGGCGATGGGATCATTGCAAGCCTAGCAGCACATATTTTAAAAAAAAATAACTTTAATCCGTCTCATTTAACTGCCTCTAGCAAGAAAAAATCTAATCGTACATTTGCAATTACCCCATCAAATTTCAATTGGCTAAAGTCAATTGGCTTGGATCAGGATCTTTTGCAGAAGGCTCACCCCATTAAAAAAATGAAACTAATTGAGGCATGCTCAGGAGAGGCAATTGATATTGATGCAAAAGATAATTATCAGAAAGTATTAGCATATATGGTGCGGGAAAGTGATCTGTCTGATTGTGTTAGAAAATTAAACTCAAAAATAAATATTATTAATAGCAAAAATAAAGTGATTGAAAATTCAGTTGATGGAGTAAAGCTTGACAATGCTTCCTTTAGCTTAGCTCTATTGACAGATCAAAATAATATGAAACATAACAGAGAAAACTTCGAGCCCAAGCAGAAAAAATATGAACAAACTGCACTCACATTTAACTGTAAATTTTCTGAAGGAAGCAACGATACTGCCTATCAATTTTTCTTCAATGATAGTATTTTAGCCACATTGCCCCAATCAGAGAATGAAATATCGGTTGTATGGTCATGCGAAAGCCTTTTCTATGAGGAGCTGATAAATAAAACTAAGGAGGGGCTTCAAGCGGTGTTCTTAGAGAGAATTAATTATATTTACAAGCCTAGTTCACGAATCATTAATCAGTCCTCATTTCCTTTATCAAGGTCCCTATCAGAGCAGTTATTTAAAAACCGACTATTATTAATTGGGGATGCGGCGCATAAAATTCACCCCATGGCAGGGCAGGGGTTAAACTTGGGGCTTAGAGATTTACGTTCTTTTGAGAAAGCTCTAGAAGAGAGAAAATCAGATGATATTGGCCTACAAAGCTTCCTGAGAAAATATCAAAGGACTCGCTTGAGAGATGTGGCAGAATTTTCCATCCTAACTGATTCACTAAGCAATATTTTTATTAATGGTAATATTAATTTAAAAAAAATTATCTCAAAAGGCTTTGCTATAGTTAACAAAAGTAAATTTATCAAAGCACTTCTTATTAAACGGGCGACATTATGAAATTTTTACTAGCGGGAATAATTTTTTTTCACTTCATCACTTTCGCGAAAGCTAATGAGAATGTTTTAAAAGAAAAAATACAAAAACAGTACCCTGAAGTTACTATCACATCTGTAATTCAAACAGATTTTAACAGCTTGTACGAGGTGCTAATTGGGGATCAAATTATTTATACCGATAAAGATTTTTCTTTTTTGATTATTGGCAAAGTTATTGATCCAAAATCACGAAAAGATATAACTCAAACACGTATCGATGAATTAACAAAAATAGTCTTTAAAGACCTTCCTTTTGAAAACTCAATCAAAATCGTAAAAGGGAATGGCTCTAATAAAATGGCAGTATTCTCAGATGTTGATTGCCCATTCTGTAAAAAGTTGGAACGTGAGGCTCTTTTAAATTTGCAAGATGCTACGATTTACATCTTTCTTTATCCTTTGGATATTCATCCCGAAGCAAAACCAAAATCTGCAAAAATTTGGTGCGCAACCAATCGACAAAAAGCTTGGCTTGATTTTATGCTTAATGATAGGATGGCTGAAAATAATGGCGACTGCTCCAATCCCATTGAGGAGACTCTTGCTTTAGGTAGATCGCTCGGTATTTCTGCAACACCAACAATAGTCCTCTCATCGGGAAAAAAAATCCCAGGAGCTATATCTTATGAGGAGCTGGATAAATATCTGAACGGATTTTATGATTAACCTTTAGCTTGACTTTTCTATCGATTCCACGTAAAAAGCTCTTAGGTGTTTGATTTTGGGCAGTATTTGTTGCTTCTTATTTAAATTAAGTTCTCCAACTCTCTCTTGATCTAACTTTTTAGGGTGCCTCCCAAATTTGTATAGGAAGTATAGTAATGGCAACAGGAACAGTAAAATGGTTTAATGACTCAAAAGGTTTTGGTTTCATCACTCCAGATGATGGCGGTGATGATCTATTTGCGCACTTTTCAGCAATTACTGAAGAGGGTTACAAAAGTTTAAAAGAAGGTCAACGCGTTACATTTGATGTAACTGACGGTCCTAAGGGTAAACAAGCCTCAAATATTCAAAAATCATAAATTTTAAAGGCTCAAATTTGAGCCTTTTTTTTATCTCATATTTCGAACTAGTGCCTTTGTGAAATCAAGGGTGTTAAGTGCGGTGCAGTTGTTAATTTGTGATGCGAAATCATTCGTAACCTCATGATTTCTTATAGTTTTCTTAAATGCGTTGTGAAGAATCTCAGCCGCGTCATGCCACCCCATATGCTCAAGCATCATCAGTCCAGATAATATAAGTGAGCTTGGATTAGCAATATTCTTTCCAGCGATATTTGGTGCAGTTCCATGGGTGGCCTCAAATATGATTGCAGTATCCGATAAATTTGCTCCTGGCGATATCCCAATCCCGCCAACCTGTGCCGCTAAGGCATCAGAAATATAATCGCCATTAAGATTGAGTGTTGCAACAACATCATGCTCCTCTGGGCGCAAAAGTATTTCTTGAAGAAATGCGTCAGCTATACAGTCTTTAATAATAATACCCTCTTTGCTTTCCATAAAACCTGCGTTATTAATTTTGCAGTTAAAGGTGTCTTTTGCTAATTGGTATCCCCATTCTTTGAAACCACCCTCCGTAAATTTCATGATGTTCCCCTTGTGCACAAGGGTTACACTCTCGCGTTTATTATCAATAGCATACTCTATAGCTTTTTTAATTAGCCTCTGACTTCCCTCAAGAGAAACAGGCTTAATGCCAATGGCAGATGATTCAGGAAACCTAACTTTATTCAAAACGCCTTCATGATTTAGGACCTCCATTATAGCTTTGCTTCCTGAAGAGCCTGCCTCCCATTCAATACCAGCATAGATATCTTCTGTATTTTCTCTAAAAATAACCATATTAGTTTTTTCGGGATGTTTGAGTGGGCTTGGGACCCCCTCGTAATAAAGAATGGGGCGAAGACAGACATATAAATCTAGTGTTTGCCTTAAGGCAACGTTTAAGGATCGAATTCCACCACCAACTGGGGTAGCTAAGGGACCTTTAATAGAAAAAATATACTCTTTGAGAGCGCATAGGGTTTCTTCAGGAAGATACTGGTCTTTTCCGTAGACTTTTGTTGATTTTTCCCCCGCATAAATTTCCATCCAAGCAATTTTTTTATTGTTCTGATATGCTTTTGTAACGGCTGAATCAATAACAGTTTGCATAGCTGGAGTAATGTCGGACCCAATCCCATCTCCCTCAATAAATGGAATGATTGGATTGTTTGGAATTTCAATCTTGCCACTTGAATTTATTGTAATAGGATTAGCCGCTAATGGTTTCTTTATTTTCATGGTTATAATTTCTAATGATTATTTTATTTAACAAGCCTTATGGCGTTATTAGTCAATTTTCCCCTCACCCTAAACTTAAAACGTTGAAGGAATTTATTCCCCTTCTAAACATTTATCCTGTAGGTCGACTTGATGCAGACAGTGAAGGCCTTCTCATTTTAACCGACAATGGTAAATTACAAAATGAGCTGGCTAGCCCGACAAAAAAAGTTTTTAAAAAATACTGGGTGCAAGTTGAGAATATACCAAAAGAGAGCGACTTAAAAGAACTGGAAACAGGAATTAAAATAAAAGATTACCTAACAAAGCCTGCAAAATTACGTTTCATAGAGGATCCTAAAATTTGGCATAGAGAAAAACCCATCAGAGAAAGAAAAAAAATTCCTACCTCTTGGCTTGAGATACAAATCTGTGAAGGAAAAAATCGACAAATTAGAAAAATGACAGCAGCAATAAATTGCCCAACACTAAGATTAATTCGAGTTGCTATTGGTAATTATTCAATTGAGGGCATTAACCCTGGAGAGTATATGAATTTTGCTGATCATGATTTGATAACTTGAATGATATAATTAGATATCACATTAGGGATTAGATATGTCTGGCAATACATTCGGTCAATTATTTACATTAACCTCATTTGGAGAATCACATGGCCCTGCAATAGGCGGGATTATTGACGGCTGCCCCCCAGGATTACAAATCTCTGAGCAAGATATGCAGTATGATCTGGACAGAAGGAAGCCTGGTACTTCAAAGTTTGTAACTCAAAGAAAAGAAGATGATGCAGTTGAAATTTTATCGGGTGTCTTTGAGGGAGAAACGACAGGTGCCCCAATCGGCTTTTTAATAAGAAATAAGGATCAAAGGAGTCAAGATTATAGCAAGATTAAGGATACCTTTAGACCAGGCCATGCAGACTATACTTATCAAAAAAAATATGGCATTAGAGACTATCGTGGTGGTGGCAGATCAAGTGCTAGGGAGACGGCTGTTCGCGTTGCCGCTGGAGCGATTGCAAAAAAATGGCTCAAAGACAATCATGCCATTGAAATACATGGTTGCTTGGTTCAGCTGGGCAAACACTCAGTGCCAATTTTAGATTGGGATTGTGTAAATAAAAATCCATTCTTTGCCGCAAATCAAAATATAGTCCCTACATTGGAGGAGTATTTGGATCAAGTTCGGGCTGAAAGAAATTCAGTGGGGGCAAAAATTCATGTCAAAGCTATAAATGTGCCTGTAGGACTAGGTGAGCCAATCTTCTCTCGTTTAGATGCTGATATTGCTGCAGCCATGATGAGTATTAATGCCACTAAAGGAGTGGAGATTGGGGCAGGTTTTAACAGCGTTAACCAACTGGGGACAGAGCATGGTGATGAGATGACCAAAAATGGATTCCGCACAAATAACTCTGGTGGTATTTTAGGAGGGATATCAACGGGCCAGAATATTGAGGTTAATATTGCCTTTAAGCCCACATCAAGTATCCCACAAGATCGTGACTCAATAGACGCACATGGTAATGAAGTGAAAATGAAAACAACGGGGCGTCATGACCCATGTGTTGCTATTAGGGCAGTCCCAATTGTTGAGGCTATGCTGTCATTGGTTCTTATTGACCATATTTTACGGGACCGAGCACAAAACTCCGGAGTTGATCGAAGTAAAGTCATCTAAAGGTGACAAAAAGTCTCTACTGGGAACTCTCCAAGTTCTACTATCTCTACTATGCCTTTGTTGGGTTATTTACTCCGTATTGGGGACTTTACCTTACATCTCTTAAGTTCAGTCCCATTCAGATCGGTTTGCTCCTTGCTTTGTTCCAATTCGGTAGAGTTGTATCTCCTAATATTTGGGGTTGGCTTGCAGATAGGACGAACAAAAGATCGCAATGGGTGAGATTGATCGCAATGATGGGGTCAATTTTTTTTGTGTACAGTTTTTTTGCCAATAGTTTTTATGAA
>Ga0181557_1005375_pt1 | contig 11562 bp, 10 predicted proteins | sample 011ome_23_FD_148632 | JGI IMG/M metagenome (GOLD analysis project Ga0181557, IMG submission 148632) | Coastal salt marsh microbial communities from the Groves Creek Marsh, Skidaway Island, Georgia - 011506CT metaG (spades assembly) | ecosystem: Environmental > Aquatic > Marine > Intertidal zone... | reverse complement strand
CGTCGGGCGGCGGCGGCGGCGGCGGCGGCGGCGGCGGCGGAGGGAGCAGCGAGTACGACTCGGATTGGATGAAGGCGCAGATGGCGGCGGCGGCGGCGAACGGCGGGAGCGAGCTCGTGCGGCCGACGCCGCCGACGCCGCCGCCGGCGATGGGCGGCGGCGGCGGCGGCGGCGGACGGGGCGGCGCGAGCCGGCCGGAGCGCGTCACGCGAGGGAAGGATGGCGTCATCTACGACCCGGACCAGTTCGACCCGGACAACAACTGATCGGACCGCTTTCAACGCGGCGAGAAGACGAGAGGGAAGCGCGAGAGCGGAGCGAGAGCGAGCGAGAGAGAGAGAGAGAGAGAGGAGGAGTGCATTTGGTTGAACTTTAATACACGTCAGAGCGCTCGAGAAGCGCGAGAGCGGAGCGAGAGAGAGAGGAGGCTCGCGCGTCAATAGTCACGACCAGTCTCGACCGACCCCGAGCGCCTCCGCGATGGCGGCGTCGTTCCCCCCGCCGCCGATGCTCTGAAACATCTTCAACAGCCCGGCGCGTTCCTCGAGCGTCGACGTCAGCGCCAACCCGTCCGCGATCATCTCAAACTCCGCGCTGTTGCTCCCCGGCGGAAACGCGTCCAGCACCCCGATGATACCGTCCAACGTCATCATCGCGCCGCCGTCGTCCCCCTGCCTCCTCTGCGCGCCGGCTTGGAGGAGGTCGCGTCGCGTCCGCGCGGCGACCCCCGCTGCGACGGTCCTCCCCGCTTTCCCCGGCGGCACCCCCACGTCCTCCGCGATGCCCGCGAGGAACTGCGCGGGCACGCCGACGACGCCGGTGGTACTCCGCTGCGACGCCGCGTCCAGCGCGAACTCCACCGCGGCTTTGAAGATCCCAGATCGCGCGCTCTCGGGTCGAACGCGGTCGCTCACGGACGCGTTGGCGGCTTGGCACGCGTCTCTCAACGCGACGAGATCCGCGGGGTCGTACTCCACGCCGCTCACGCGCTTGGCGCTCAGCGCCGCGAGGACCGACCGCGCGTAGATTAACCGCTCCTCTCTCGCGCTCTCCGGGCAGTACCCCGGCGGAGGACGCGACCACCAGCTCGGTTCCGTCGCGTCCGCGGACGCCGCGCGCTCCGCGGCTTCCTTCGCCTCTCTTCGCCGGCGTTCCTTCGCGGCGGCTTCGCTGAGCCCGGAGCCCGCGCCGAGACCCTCCAGCGACCCGCTGAGCGCGTTCCCGCGGGTCCCGCGCGCGAACGCGTCCTCGACCCAGATTTCTCTCCCGCCCAACGTCCGGTCCTTCACCCATCGCCCCGGTCCGCTCCCGCGCGGCGGTTTCCGTCGCGAGCCGCCGCCGCCGAACGACGGCAACGACAGCCCGCCGCCGCCGCGAGGGGCGAGGCCGAAGACTCTGAGGGTCGTTCCATACAAGCGAACGTCGGGGTGGAGTTGAAAGGCGTCAGGTGGCGTTCAAAGGCATCGAGGGCGGGGATTGAAAGCGAGGGGTGGGCGGAGAGATGCGCCGGGCAAAGTCCTTAAGGATCGGCGTCCACATCGCCAACGCGGTCGTATGGGGACCGGTGTATAGAACGCACCTGATGACGGCGTACGCGACGGCGAACAGCCCGGCCCATCCCACGAGCCCGCTCACCCACGGCGGCGGCCCCGAGTCGTAGTACGCCGCTGCTGGCCCGCCGCGCGCGGTCCTGAACGACGCCTGGTCGCCCGACGCGTACGTCGCGGCGCGGCTGCGGTCGGGTCTGAGCGTCTTGTCGACGCGCTTCTTGATCGCCTTCTTCGCCTTTCGATGCGCGCGCTTGACGCGCTGGCCGAGCGACTCCACCGCCTTCTGCGGGGATTTGAGGTCGACGACGAGCTTGCCGTCGTCGAAGCTGACGGGCTTGCGGTCGCCGCCGCCATTCCCGCCGCCGGCGCTATGCGCGTGATGCGAGGCGTCGCCGCCGCGGGAGGATTCGCGCTCGTATCGCTCCTCCTTCTCGCGGAGCTTGCTTCGGCCGTGTCGGCCGCCCTCGGAGCCGGAGCCCGCCCACGCGGGGGGCGCGCCGTGGACGCAGCACGTCGTCGCCGCGGCGACGATGGACAGCGTCGCGAGCGACGCGGTTCGGAGACGCCGCCGCGCGGACGAGGACGACGACGACGACGCGTCGAAATCGTCGTCGTCGGAAGAGGGCGACGACGGCGCGACGAAGATGACGTCCTCCGGCGCGACGCGCGCGAAGACCGCGGGGGCGGCGACGATGCGCCGGACGCGGACGCGGAGACCGCGCGCGGCGGTACGGGCGCGCGCGCGCGTCCCGACCGCGGGGAGCGCGGAGACGGCGGCGACCGCTACCATGAGGCCTCGCCCGCGCACGGCGCTCGATGCACAATGCCAGCCGCGACGAAGAAGAATCCCGGCACGCGAGCGCCGACGCGACGAGAAGCGAGACGAGCGCGAGCAGTTTGAGCTGATCGAAGCCGCCGTCGCGCGATCGATCGATGAACCCGAGCATCCGCCTTTGAAAACGCGGGACATGGTTCAGACATCTACGTTTTCACCCCGATTAACCTTCAACGTCCGATCAACTCTCCGCCATCCGCAGTCAGCGCGAATAATCGAGCCGTTCACCGACGAAAAGCGAGCGTCATCAATCCAACGGGTCAACAACGCCGCGCGCGCTCGACCCCCCGCGCACGGCACGATGCTCCCCGGAGGAGGCTTCAATCAAGGCGGCGGCGCGCCCACGCCCAGCCGCCCGTCGTTCCCGCACGAGCGCAGACGCGCGGCGGCGGCGGCGGCGCAGCAGCCGCAGAATGCGGACGACGCTCCCGCGACGACGACGACGACGACGACGACGACGACGACGTCCGAAGCCCCCGCGGCGCCCGCGCCCGCAGCGACGACCAGCGGCGGCGCCGGGTCCATGCTCGCGGCGCTCGCGGCGTCGAGCCCGGAGAAATCGCCGCCGATTCCCGCGAACGCGGCGGCGGCGCCGCCCCCGCCGGCGCATCCGGCGCGACCGCCGCTCGGAGACGCCACGAACGACCCGGCCGCGCAATCACGCGGTCAGGAGCTGGTCGCGGCGCAAAAGGCGCGCGCGCCGCCGCCGCCGCCGCCCGAGCCCGAGCCCGAGCCGCCGATCGCGTCGACGTACGACCCGTCGTTCGTCGACAACCAGAGCGCCGGCTACGCGTTCGACCCCGTCACCGGGATGCTCCGAGATCCGGGCGCGCCGTCCGAGAACGCGATGACGCGCACGCGCGTCGTCGAATCCGGCGGCGTCGGCGGCGGGTTCCGCCGCGTTCAAGAGGACAGCGGCGGCGGCGCGAGCGATCGAAGGGCGTTAGGCAGAGCGTTCGCGATGCGCGCGGCCGCGGAGGACGCGAGCCAGGGGTCGTTGCGCGCGGTCGCGGTGGCGACGCAATCGACGGTGACGTGTCTCGGCTTTTTCGCGCAAGGGATACTCGCGGGCGTCGCGGCGACGAACGTCTTCATGACGTACTTTCTCGACGCCGCGAACCTCCCGGGCGGGAGCTCGAACTCCGGGTTCTTGAAGTACTACTCCCCGATCGCGGTGATCGCGCAGCGGATGTTCGTGACGCTGAGCGTGATATCGTTGCTCGCGTCGGTGGACAAATACGCGAAGGATTCGCTCGGCGGATTTCTGCTGCAAGGTTTCGCCGTGCGCCGATTCGACGCGCTCGCGATTCTGTGCTTCTTTCTGTGCTTCCTCTTCAGCGTGATCAACGTCCCGTTCGAGGACCGACTGTACTACGCGTACGTGCGCGTGCCGTCGTGGTGGGAGTACGAGACGCTCGCCGGGGATTTCAACTCGGACGTGAACACGTTTCACGGGTTGAACTTTTCGCGGTGTTTCTTCGCGCTGCTCGGCTTCTTGTGCGTCTGCGCGACGACCACGCCCGCGGTGTTGGACGTCATCGAGCGCGCGGAGGAACTCACGAAGGTGCACGCGGGCGAGCGGAGCTTCGGGGCGAAGGCTGTTTACGAGAACGACGAAGGAGAGATGGAGCCGCCGCGCGGGTTTGGAAACACAAACGCGGGCGGCGGCGGCGGCGGCGGATCGAGGACGCCGGACCGGAGGCGGTCGCCGGGCGGCAGCCCGACGCGAGGCTCCCCGGGGGGATTCCAGTGGCGCGATAACGCGGTCGCGGAGCGGGACGGGGTCGGGCGGAGTAGGTACGGGCAAGGGAGGCGAGGGTACTGAGCAGTTGTAACGTTATTACGTATGTTAACCAACCGTCGACCTCAACTTTGGGGCATCTGCCTAAAATCATGATGGCCGGCGGGGCTGTCGCCGCCCTGGTCGTGATCGGCATCGTCGTGTGGGTGTGTACGAAGAAGGCGAAGGAGAAGCCGAGCGCGGTCTCCCCATCTCCCGAGTCGACGGGGACCCGCGGCCACGGCGGTGTGCCCCTCGAAGAGCAACAGAGTGCGTTGAGGGAGGCGGAGAAGAAGCCCGACGCTGAATTGATGACGAGGAAGCCGAGTAGGATTCAATCGATCAAGGATTCAATTCGAAAGAAGCTCAACTTCAAGAAGGCGAAGAATAACAGGAAGAGACTACTACTAGCCTAATTTAATTTAGGGCTATGGAAGCGGTAGGCGAGGATCTATAAGTCCTATAGCACATCGCTCCGACGCGCGACCTCCGTTCTACGCTAATAAAACTAGACTACCTCCGCGCTAATTATTAATACCGCCGACCGAAGACGCGTTCCCACATCCGCCGCACCGCGCCTCCGCCGCCGGCGCTTCGCGCCTCGCCGCGCTCCCTGTCGAGGAGCCTAAACGCGGTGCAAAACAGCGCGACCGCGGGCGGAAGCGCCACCGCGTCCCTTCGTCGCCGCGCCGCCGCGTCCGGGTCCGCCCCCGCCGCTTTCGCGAACGCTCGGAAATCCCGCCCCGCCGCGCGAAACGCGTCATCATCGCGCGCATCCTCGCCTTCCCCCAACAGTCCTTCCTCTTCCTTGCGTCCTCCTCTCAGCTCGAAGTACCACCCCCCGATGTCGTGGTCCCGCGACCTCGGCGCGAACAGCCACGCGTCCGACGGCGGGAGCCACGCCCTGGTCGCCTTCGCGACGACGACGCCGGCGGCGGCGTCGATCCACGCGAGGCGCGTCACCCCCGGCGTCGCGTGCGCGACGATCCTGTGCCGCGTCGTCCCTCCCGCGTCGGTCACGACGCCGTCGAGCGCGGAGACGACGCACACGAGGCCGTCGGAGTTTGAAATGGAGTTTGAACGGTACGCGTCGCCGGCTCCACCCGACGAAGTCGACGCGGCTCGGAGGACGGCTTCGTCCGCGGTCGCGTCCGGGGCTCGACGGACGACGACGTCGCCGAGGGCGTCGCGTCTCGTCGCGATCGCGACGACCCTGCCGCCGACGACGAGCTCCAGCTTCGCGTCGTCGCGGCCGCGGCGATGGCGCGCGTCGGGGGGGTCGCCGCCGTCGCACAGCTGTGCGTCGTCCTCCTCGGTCGCCTCGTTCGCCTCGTTCGCCGCGCCAGCTGTACCGCCGCCGACCGCTCCCGCGAGCGCCCGCATCGCCCCCTCCGCGCCGATCTCCTCGCCGATCTCCTCCCGCGCGCGCGCCTCCCTGATCACCGCGAGCACGGTCCGCCCGGACACGACGTGCGCGAGGTCGACCACGCCCTCTCGGTCCGCGACGACCTTCGCGGTGGCGCTTTCTTCCGTCTCGAACCGGCGCGGGAACTCCTCGCCGAGGCGAACGGCGTCGACGTCCACCTCTGGCCCCTCCGCGACGAACTCGAGCGCGCGGCGGAGCTCCGCCGCGAGCGCGCGCTTCGGCACGAGCGCGTCGACGGCGCCGTTGTAGTCGCGCCACACGTCCGAGTACTTCTCGAACGCGTCCGCGGCATCGCGCGCGCGCCCACGCGACGACGACGACGACGACGACTGATCGCGATCGTCGTCCGTCGTCCGCCTCGCGCGGTCGAGCCGCTCGGCGTCGTACAGCGCCCTGCGCTTCTCGCACGAGAGGATCTCGTACGCGGCGAGGACTCTGACGAACGCCTCCGCGGCGACCGCGTCGTCCGCGCGCGTCGCGTCCGGGTGCGTGCGCTTGGCGACCTCTCGGAACGCGCGTTTGATGTCTCGCCTCGACGCGGCGCCCGCCGGATCCAGGCCGAGGAGGGCGTACAGGCACGACGGCGGCGCGGGCGCGCGCGGCGCGTCGGTCGCGAGGTATCGCGCTTGGAGGGAGAGGAGGAGGAGAGGAGACGGCGGGAGCGCGCGCGACGCGCGCGCGATCCCGCGCCTCAGCATGTTGTGTCCCTAGTCCGCGGTCGCGTCGTTTTCGCTGGTTAAAGCGTGCCATCGTGGACTCTCCTCTCGAGCGCGCGATAGAAGTATTGTACGAGCTAGCGCTATCACCACGGGCACGGCTTCAAACCCTCGCCGTAGTTCCCGTGAACGAAACTCCCCGTGGTCTCCATCGTGAGCGCGTCCAACGCCATGAGCACCCCTCTCCCGCCGCCCTCCACGGGCTTGAACCACTTCATCATGTTCGCCGGCGGCGTGCCGCCGCCGAAGTTCGTCTTCAACATCCCGGGGTGCACTGCAAAGTGGAGGGATATGATTGGTCAGTTCAAGATGACGTGTCACATCGTGTGGTCGAGAGAGAGAGAGAGAGAGAGAGAGCGATTCGCCCGGGCGCGCACCCAAGCCCACGGCGACGCCCGCCTCTCTCAATTCGCTCGCCATCGTCGCGGCCGCCATGTTCACCGCGGCTTTCGCGCATCTGTACGCCATCGCGCCGCCGCTGCCGTTGTCGCTGATGCTCCCCATCAAACTCGTCACGATCAGTACCTTCCCTTTGCTCTCCTTCAGTTTCGGCGTCAGCGCCTTCGTCACGCGGATCGGCCCGAGCGTGTTCACCTCGAACGCGCGCTGCATCACGCGAAAGTCCAGCGTCGCGAACTTCTGGTCCTCGAACTGCTCGTCCCAGCTCCGCCCCGGGTTGCTTCCGAGGCCACCGGCGTTGTTGATCACCGCGTCCACGCGGACGCCGTCGAGCGCGCGCGCGAGCCGGTCCCCGGCGTCGTCCGCGGTCACGTCCACGTCGTGGATGATCTGCGGGCGTCGCGAGATGCAAAAAAAGTTCATCGGTCAGTTGAAAGGGCACGCGATCAAATGTTGAAACCGAGGGACGGGTGAAAAACGTTCGCACCTTCTTCACGCCGACCGCCTCCAGCTCGGCCGTGGGCGCGCGGCACGACGCGTACACGACGTCCCCGCGCGCCGTGAGCTGCTTGCAGAGCTCCAAGCCGAGGCCGGCGTTCGCGCCGGTGACGACGACGTTGAGCGGCATCGCGGGAAGGGGGGGGGGGGGGGGTGGGGGGGAAGGGGGGAAGGGGGGGGGGGGGCGATGGGAGGGGAGACGGCGCGTGGATTACTCTGACGGCGGATCGAGTCTGATCACACAGCTGTCGCTCGAAGGTGTCGCTCGTCAGCAGTGCACGAACGCCACGACACGTCACTCCGACGCGCGCGGGACGCCACCGTCATGGCGTCCTCCTCTCTCGTCGCGCCGCTCGCGGCGGCGCGCTCTTCTCCACGGAAGACGCGCTCCCTCGCGTCCTCGTCGCGCACGCGCGTCCTCGTCGCGCCCGTCCGCGCGGCCGCCGCGCCAGCTGGCGCGGCGGCCGAGACGTGCGACCTCGCGGAGGGCGCCGCGCTCGTTGACGGGAAGTCCATCCGCGCGTCCGCGTTCCGCGAGCTCGCGGTGATGAACCCCGCGGGCGAGACCGTGCGACTGGGCGACGCGCTCGGCGACGAGCGCTCCGTCCTCGTCCTCCTGCGTCACCTCGGATGACCGTACTGCTGGACCTACGCCAACGCGTGGGCCGACGCAACGCCGAGGCTGAGAGAGAAGGGCGTGAAGATCGCGATGGTGAGCATAGGCGACGGCGAGAAACTCACCAAGTTCCTCGACCTAAACCCGAACGTTCCGAAGGACATCGCGTTCGTGGACGACAGCGACACTTTCGACGTGTACGAGGCGGCGAACTTTGGCGTCTTCACGGACACGAAGCTCGCGAAGGGGACCAAGGTGGACATCAAGGCGCCCGACTTCAGGTGCGTTCGTTCGTTCTATGCAAACGTGTTTCACCCACCGCTCGGTTTCAACACTTGATCGCGTCTCCTTTCAACTGACCGATGGAACGACCACCCTCACAGCGCGAAGCAGTGGTGGGGTTACTTCACCAACGTCGCGAAGCTCGCGCCCGTGAAGAAGGGCGAGAAGCTCACGGGCGTCCCCGAGGGCGTCCTCCGCCTCGGCGGCACGTTCGTCATCGACGGCGAGGACGTCGTGTACGCGCACAGGGAGAACCTGCCGGGGATGTCGCCCAAGATCGAAGACGTCGCGACCGCGGGGAAACTCTGGTGATGATCCCAATTCGCGATGGACGACGACTGGTTATTTATGGATCTGGTTATTTATGGACCATTGGATCCATAAATAACCCCGCCGACGGGGGCCGACGCCGAGCCCCGCGCGGCGAGTCGAAGCGCACGTCGCGAGTGACGCGCGCGCGAGAACAGCCTCCACGCGAGGTCACGCGCGCGCTGATGCGCCGACGACCGATCGACTACGCCGCGCGCGCGGGCTCGACGTCCGGCCGCGCGAGAAGAAGCTAGTCTATTAAGTAAGATAGCCGTAGCTCGCGCGAAGAACGCAACGCGCAACCGACTCTAGAATTCTCTACGTACGATAAAACCGACCGCGCCGAAGGAGCGCTCTTCTACCGCGGCGCGTTCGTCTCCTCCCTCGTCGCGGATCGCCCCGCCTTCTCCTCGAACGCCCTCAGCGACGCGCGCAACGACGCCGCGTCCCTCTCCGTCTCCACCGCCGCCCTCTCCAACACCCCCAACGCGGAAGCGCCCTCCGCGGCGACGACGGCGGCCACCGCCGCGCCGCCCGCGGCGTTCATCGTCGCCAACGCGTCGCGCAACGACGCGCTAGACGTCACCCTCGGCACGCCGCCGTCGCACGCGTCTCGCGCGCGACCGCCGCCGTCTCCCCGCTCGAGCGCCGCGACGAGCGACGACGCCGTCGCGAGCCCGACGAACGCGCCGTCCGTCGGGTCGACGACGACGGCGCAGCGACCGCCGCGCCGCCCGCCTTCTCCCGAGGGATCGCGCGCGCCGCCCGCCGCGGCGGCGAGCGCGGCGTCGAGGACGCTCGCGTCGGACGACACCCTGGGGGCGTCGCGGCGCATCGCGTCCGCGACGAGAACGGAGGACAATATTTCCGCGGCGGCGTCGCCGTCGGACCACGACCGCGCCTCTCCATCTCCTTCTCCTTCGCCCGCGTCCGCGTCCGCGTCCGCGCCGCCCGCGTCGAACGCCTCCAGCGCCAAGTACAAGCCCTCCCTCCCAGCCGTCGTCGGCGGCGGACGGTCGTCCATCGTCGCGTCCAGGGGCCCGCCGTCGTCCTCGTCCAGCGTGCACGTGTCCCTGGCCACGCAGTCGTCGTCGTCGTCGACGCCCGGGAGGGTCCCTCGTCGCGCGACCCTCCCGACCGGGTCATTTTGAACCTTCCCGCGCTCGGACCGCATCACGTCCATCTTTCGCTCCGCCGCGCCGGAGACGGCGGCGGCGACGCCCACCGTCCCCAACAGCGGCACGATGATCCTCGAGTCGTGCGTGAGCTCGAACAGCAACAAGATGGCGGTCAGCGGCACCTTGCAGACGCCCGCGAGGACGCCAGCCATGCCCACGAGCGCGTACGCCTGCGGCGGCGCCACCGGCGCGCCCGCGAGCGCGAACGGGACGAGCGCGGTGCCGTACGCCGACCCCAACGCGGCGCCCATGAACAGACTCGGCGCGTACACGCCGCCGACCAACCCGGACTGCGATGATGGATGCGGACATAATGCGCGTCGGTCAGTTAAAAGGGTGCGCGATCAAATGTTGAAAGCGAGCGGTGGGTGAAAAACAAAACGAAGCGCGCGAAAAGAACAGCACGCGCCTGCCGACACCACGTCGTCGTCAGCAGCTTCACGATCACGAGCTGAAGCAAGACCGCCGCGGGGTACGCCTGACGCAGCGCGCTGCCGTCCGCGCCGAGGATCGAGTTCACGTTGTCGAAGCCCTGGTACGTCACCTCCGGGAACGCGAGCGCGACGAAGCCGAAGAGCAAGCCGCCGAGAGGCGCGTGAAATTCTTTCGGGACGCGCCACGCGCCGCCCCCGTTCCCGTTCCCTCCTTCGCCGTTCCCTCCTTCGCCGCCGCGCTCGAGCGCGTCGAACGCGCTCCCGAGGACGTTCGAGGAGACGCGGAACGCGACCGCGGTCGCGCCGCACAGCGCGCCGAGCGGGAGGTACAGCGGCAGCTCCGCGACGTTCGCGATCTCAAACGCGGGGACGATGAACGCGGGCTGTTCCCCGAGGAGCTGATTCGACACCACCGCGGCGAGGACGCTCGCGAGGATGACAGACTCCGTGGTCAGAGGCCCGAACCCGGTGCTCCCGCCGCTGCTCCCGCCGCCGCCTCTCGCTGCCGCGGGCTGCAGGATGCTCTCGAACGCGAAGAACAGACCCGCGATGGGCGCGCCGAAGCCGGCGCTGATGCCCGCGGCGCTGCCGGCGGCGACGAGCCCGAGGCGTCGCTCCGCCGCCGACGTGGACGAAGCCGCCGCTGACGTGGACGCCGCCGCTGACGAAGCGGACGATGCCGACGCGGAAGCGCCTCCTTCGCGCGGAGTCTTCGCGGTAGGGTCCACGCGATCCGCGACGCCGGCGACGCCGCCGGCGACGGACGCGCCGATCTCCACGCTCGGCCCCTCCGGCCCGAGGCTCGCGCCCGAACCCAACGTGATCACCGCCGCCGCCGCCTTCGCCGTCGGCTTCAGCGCCGCCTTCGCCCACCGCGGCAGCGCGTCGTTCCACCGCGCGCGCGCGGCGGTGGGGGCTCCTTTGTTGTCGCCTTCGTCGTCGCGATCGCCGTTACCGAACGGATTCCTCGGCGGTGTCTCGCCGACGAAGCCGTCGGCGAGAAATCGCAACCCGGTGACGAGCCACCCCGCGGCGAACGGCACGGCCACCGCGCTGACGGCTTGCTGCCACGTGTCCGGCATCCCCCGCGCGCCCTCGACCGCGAACCGCTCCGGGGAGTTTTCTAAGTTTAAGAACACGAGGTCGTGGACGTTGTGCTCCGCGATGTTGAACACGCCGACGCCGAGGCCGGTGGCGAGGCCGATGACGCACGCGAGGAGGAGCTTGTTCTCGGTGTCGCCTCCGCCGCGGTCGCCGTCGTCGCGAGAATCGTCGGAGGAGGAGGAGGTCGAGGAGGACGGCGACGTCGCGCGGAGATCGCCGGTGGAGGGCGACGACGCCGCGGCGACGACGGCGGAACCGCGGCCGCGGCCTCCTCCCGGCGCTCGCGGTGCGCGCTGTACGACCGCGTCGCCGCGGCATCTCATGATGCCCCCGGCGCCCGTCGCGACGACGACGACGACGACGACGCGCGCGGGCGACGCCGCCGCCGCCCGCGGCGACGACGACGACGCCGCGCGCCGCGCGCCCGTCGCCCTC
>Ga0181557_1005364_pt1 | contig 11580 bp, 10 predicted proteins | sample 011ome_23_FD_148632 | JGI IMG/M metagenome (GOLD analysis project Ga0181557, IMG submission 148632) | Coastal salt marsh microbial communities from the Groves Creek Marsh, Skidaway Island, Georgia - 011506CT metaG (spades assembly) | ecosystem: Environmental > Aquatic > Marine > Intertidal zone... | reverse complement strand
CGTCATTGAAATTAACGCCAATTTCGTCCCCCAGCTTGCGAAGCGCGGGCAACTGAACCGCCATGCCCATGATTGCGTCCAGGGCTTGGTTCACTGGCGCTTTGTGCGAACTACCGTCGCTTGATGGCCCAAAGCCGCCCAGCTGATTGATTCGAATGGAGTCGATCTTCTCGGCTGGCTTGACCATTTCGGAAACCACCTTGGGTAGCGACTCAATCTTGGCGATGTCAACCTGCCGCTGACTGGCTATGGTTAGGTTTTGGGTAACGCAATTTCAGATCAGTCTAATCCAAAATCTTCGGGCTTGCTTCGGGGTTATTTCAAATTTTGTCGAAACTCGGGGGAATACATGAATCGCTCAGCGCTGATGTCATGCAACGACTGACTTCTCAAATCCGCGGGCCGTCGGATGACCGCGCGATCACCTCAACGGTCTCCAAAAAATGTGACTGCGCAGGTGTTTCCCCCCTCAATCGCGTGAGCAACAATTCAGCGAGATGCCAGCCGTTGCTTTGCACGTCATGGGCGATCGTCGTCAGTTGTGGCACGCAAAATTGACCTGCGTCACTGTTGCCGTAGCCCACGACAGATATCTGCTGACCCACCACTAAGCCATGAGCGCGACAGGCAGCAATCGCGCCGATTGCCATCGAGTCAGTCGCACACAGCAACGCCGAAGGTGGGTTGTTCGAGTTGATCAATTGTTCGGTTAGGTCATAACCGGCTTTCTCCGTCAAGCTGCCATGTAGCACTTGATGCAAAGCAGGCTCTAAACCTGCGCCGTGCATGGCACGGGTGTAGCCTTTCTCGCGCAAGGCCGCGAACATGAATTCTTCTGGGCCATTGAGCAATGCAATGTTGCGATGACCAAATGCAATTTGGCGTTGGGTTGCCAAGTAGAACGCCTGCTCGTTATCCGTATCAACCCAAAATTCGTTCCCCTCGGTCTCGGTGCGACCGTAGGTCACGAAAGGCACGTGGTGTTTCATTAACGCCGTCACCCTTCGATCTTGAATACGGGTGCGCACGATGATGTAACCATCGAACCATTTGGCGCGCAAGAACTGGTCGTAAAGCGCTAATTCGGCCTTGACAGGCAAGCCGCCGTTGGTACTGACCACTAGGTTATAACCGCCCGCTTTGAGCCCGCGACTGACACCTCCGAGCAAGCTGGAGTACATCGGATCCATGAAGCCGCCTGTCACCTCGTTGGCCGGTAAAATAACACCGACCGCGTATGACTTACCTGACTTGAGGCTACGGGCACCGGGGTGAGGCGTGTAGTTCAGCTCCGCCGCGCGGGCGGCCACACGCTCACGTGTGGACTTAGAGACATCGGTATAACCGTTGAGGGCACGCGACACGGTCGAAATCGAGAGCCCCAAATCCTTAGCGAGGTTTTGAATAGACATGCGGCATTATCAGCGGGCGTCCCGCAAAAATTCAATGACCATGGCCGCCGTCCAAGTAAAGGTTTTGCCGCCTAAAGCCTCTGCGGTGTAGGGGTCGTAATACTCGGCACACCCGCTTTTCGCAATCGATCGCAAACTGGCCTGGCGAATCCGCTCCGCCAGTGCTAGCTGCGCGTTCTGCATCAAACCTTTGATGAGCAGGTAATTCACTACCAGCCAGGAAGGGCCGCGCCAATACCGTTTGCTGTCAAACCGGGCGTCATCCGGGTCGTGACTGGCCACACCGTAGGGTGCGCGATCCAGAATACGTCCAATGCGTTGACACAACTGTAGTTGGTTCGGATGCCCTTCGGGCAATACCAATACCGGCAACAAACCGCCAATGCTGGCGCTATCAACCGGTCGTCTTTTGATGCGGTCGAAGGCAACATATTGGCCCTTGTCAGCGCTCCACAGGGTGTCGATCGCCTGCAGTGCACGACTGGCACGCGCTTCTGCCATCTCGCTAATCCCCACCTCACCAATCGTTGCGGCGAGCCGAGCGAGGGCCTGATCAGAGTGAATCAAGATCGCATTAAAGCCGGGATCCACCACTTGAAACGGTGAGGCGTCATGCAACTTTGTGTTGTCCCAATTACAAGCTCGAAATAATTCGACCAACGCGATATAGCGGTCGTATTCAAACTTGGTAGGGCGTTGACTCGCATCCACGTGTTGCGTGTCACGACGGGTGTAAGGCGTTACGTGATCGGCGGGTACCGCAGCCAACGCCGTATCCCAATCACAGGAGTTGTCCCGACCGGACTCCCAAGGATGCAACAGCGCTACCAAACCCGTATCGCGTGGATCACGGCAAGCGTAAAACCAGGCATGCCAGCGATTAGCCGCTTCGACCAATTGGCGACAGCGTACTTTCAGCCCATCGGTTTTCGAACCCCGGTTCCATAATTGCTCGATAACCAAGCCCATCACTGGCGGTTGTGTGATGCCGGAAGTCGGCGTGGCGCGCCCTGTTCCCCAGACCGTTGGTCCAGGGAAGTAGCCATCGTCGAGAACATGGAAGACGATGTGCGGCACCATACCATCGTCCCACTGATGGGCGACTAACGATTCAATTTCTTGCCATGCGCGAGACTCATCAAAAGACGCCTGTCCCAAGGCGGTAAGGCAAGAATCCCAATTCCACTGGAATGGATACAAACCGTGCGTTGGGACCGTATAGCTGCCTTTATCGTTGAGACGCAAAATACGCTGAGCCTCGCTCAACATCTCTTCCGAGCTAGATAAGGTACTTGTACTCATGATACTGACTTCACTGATTGGCCTTCAGGCGTGAACCAACGAACACGCTCTAAGTCCGGTTGTAAAAAAATTGATTGGCCTTTTGATACCGTCGTCGTGCTGCTTAAGGCCGCCCTGAAAACGGCACTATCTTGAACATCGGTCACCAATACGTTGGGGCCCAACGGTTCGATCAAGTCGGCTTGGCAGGTAAATCCGGCATCGCCAACTTGCATATCCTCAGGTCGAATACCGAGCAACAGTTCACGGTGTCCGAGAGGACCTTGCAAGCGAAGACCCCGTGCTTCAAAAATACCGTCTTGAACGGCGTGCGCGGGGATGAAGTTCATTGGTGGATTACCGATAAATCCTGCAACAAAGGTGTTTACAGGATTTCTGTAAATCTCTAACGGTGTATCGCACTGCACGATCACACCTTGGTGCATGACGGCAATGCGATCCGCCAAACTCATGGCCTCTACTTGATCGTGCGTCACATAAATCGTGGTGGTTTTGCTTGCCGCCAAAATCGACTTCAGCTCGGCGCGCATCTCAAGGCGTAAGAGCGCATCCAAATTAGACAGTGGTTCATCCATCAGCATCACACGCGGCTCAACCGCTAGCGCACGTGCCAAGGCCACGCGCTGACGCTGCCCGCCGGATAACTGTCCCGAATACCGATCGAGTAACGCCTCTAAGTGCACCATGCGGGCAACCTGATTGACCTTGGCTGCAACGACCTCCTGCGGGCGCTTCTGCATACGCAGACCAAACGCGATATTTTCAAATACCGTGAGGTGAGGAAACACCGCATAGTTTTGAAACACCATCGCCAGCCGTCGGTCTTTGGCCTGCAGCTGATCGATGCGCTCACCACCGACATGCACCTCGCCGACATCAGCCGTTTCGAGACCCGCAATGATGCGCAACAACGTTGACTTACCGCAGCCGGAGGCACCTAACAGCACCAAAAACTCTTGGTCGGCTACCGCCAACCCAATCCCCTTGAGCGCGTCATAGCTCCCGAAGGATTTGGTCACGTTTTGAATTGCAATATTTGCCATAAGTTAACGATTCGAAATACCCCACATCGCAAAAAGATGCTTGCGGATTAAAAACATGAAAGTCGCTGCAGGTAAAACCAACAAGGCGCCACCCGCAAACTTCATATGCATGGGCGATACATCGAGGTTTTGTAGCAGGAAGGCAGTGAGCGTGCGGTTTTGAATCATCAGGACGGAGCTGGCAAACACCTCATTCCACGAAATCACGAAAGCAAAAATTGCTGACGCTGCCAGCCCAGGTAGCGCAATCGGTAACACAACTCGCCTGAAGGCTTGCACTTTTGTGCACCCAAATACCCACGCCGCCTCTTCCAGCTCAGTGGGTACCCCACTGAACAACGAAAAAGTAATCAGCACGGCAAATGGCAAAGCCAACATGGTGTGCACCAACGCCAGCCCCACAAGGGTGTCGTCAACACCCAGCCTGATATACAAAACCGTCAACGGCAAAGCCAGTAGCGGCAATGGGAAGGCACGGGTGAGCAAAATGAGTAGGCGGAAGGTACCCTTACCCCTAAACTCGTAACGGGCTAGCGCGTAGCCCGCAGGCGCACCCAGTCCGATGCTAAAGATCATCGTGATTGCGGCGACGATCAGCGAATTCACCAACGAGCTCAACACGCCGTCAAAGCCAAGCAAAAACGACAGACTCTCGTGATTCATCTCGGGCACGAACGCCTTTGGAAACGCGTTGACCGCGTCTTGTGATGACCACGCGTTGACCACCAAAAAATAAATGGGCAGCACGACCCAAATCGTGGCAATCACCGCCCCTACCAGTAATAGGCGACGCAGCCGCCTCTGAGCAACGTCAACCGAGATCAACTGTGTACTCATAACCCAGCACCTCGTGGTACGCGCAACCAACGCAAGTAAACCAAGGTCACACCAACCGATAGCGCCAAAATGACCAGTGCAAAGGCTGCCGCAACGGGGCCATCTTGCAACGCAAATTGCCAGTTGTAAGTTTCGCCCATCAGCACGGGGAACTTGGTACCAGACAACGCAGCCACCACCGCAAAAACCTCAAGTGCCAGGATGGACCGTAAGATCAATGCGGTTTGTAAACTGGGACGCAACAAAGGCAGAGTCACTTTGGTGAATTTGGCCCAAGCACCTGCTCCAAATACCTCGGCGGCCTCAGCGTATTCCTTGGGAATCAGGCCAATACCGGATACCAAGATGACCAACACGATCGCTGTAGAGCGCCAAATTTCAGCCAACACAATCGCCACCAGGGTGGCGAACGTATCATTGAATCCCAAAATGGAAACGGGCGCATCCACAACGCCCAGCCCTATCAGCGCACTGTTTAAAAAACCTGTTTGCTCAAAAATACCCAGCCAAATAATGCCAGCAGCCAAATCGGAGATACCAAGCGGAATCGTCCAAACGTAAAGCAAGGTGTCACGTCCCGACTTCACACGGGTTAACAACTGCGCCAACGACAGCGCAACAACCATCTGTAAAGGCACCACCAGTGCGGTCAACAATAGCGTGTTCTTTAACGCGGTGCCAAACTTCCAATGCCCCACCATGGTCTGGAAGTTCTCAAGCGAATAGCCACCGCTCTTGGCCGTAAATGCCTCCAGCGTCACCAAGCTGAGCGGGTACAGGAACAGCGCTACCGTGAATAAAGCCGCGGGCGCGATGAGCCAGTAAGGTAGAGATTTATTGGTCATAAATGCAGCCTGCAAACCCACACGCGAGGCGTGTGGGTTTACGTCGACACCGATTTATTAAGGTTTACTTAACAGGACACGCACCAGCTGAGATTTTGTCAGGCTCCCAGCAAGGTGCATTGGCCTCAACCATGATGGCGCGCAATGCTGCGGCTTGCTCATCCAGCACCGGCTTGATGGGCTGCCCCGCCAATACGATGCGCTCAAAAGCATCCACATACACTTGATTGAACTTGCCGCCCAGATTGCCCAAACCTGCGGGCAACATACCCGGGTTTGCATCCGCTGAACCCGCCTGTGCTTTCACTGCCGCAGCAGAGATACCCACAGCAGGTGGGAAGTCACCCGGAATCGCCACTTCCGCTGTTGGGAAGAAATTGGTTGCCTTCAACATGGCCAACTGCACTTCCGGCTTCAACAGGTGTGCGACCACCTTCTCAGCGGCGGCGCGGTCCGGTGCTGTTTTGGGAATCGCTAAACCTGCCAATACCGGCATGAAGCCTCGACCAGTCGGGCCTGCAGGTGCAGGGAATGCCACGAAGTCGTTCGGCTTGCCATTGAAGGCGTCCGCCAAACGCGCGGTGTGATCAAACGCGACCCAGACCTGCTCGGCCAATAAGGGCTCTTGCATAAAGTTGTAATTGGTTGAGGCGGGGTTGGTGTACTTCCACAACTCTTTCATCATCTCCCAACCCTTAACAGCGCCAGCGGAGCGGAACTCAGTAACACTTGAGTCAGCATAGGAGGGGTACAAGTAGCCTTGGAAGAATCGGTGCTTCAAACCCTTGGGACCTGCAGGAAAGCCGAATTTCGGGCCACCTGTCTTCTCGGCCATGTTTTTGGCCCAGGCGACCAATTGGTCATACGTCAACTTGTTAACATCGGCACCTGCGGGCAGATAAGCCAAAGCCTTCTTGTTAGCCGCCATGATGTAGGTGGCTTGCATCCACGGAAGGTATTTTTGCTCTGCGGTCCCCAGCTTACCCAGCTTCATGAAAGCAGGACTTAGCTTGCTGTCACCCGCCGCTTTCCCGATGTCGACGTAGTCACCCGCATTGCTGGTCAACTGACCGTGCAAGGCGCCCACGATACCGATCGAGCCCTTACCCGCCTGAATTTCGGCGTTCAAGCGGGTCAAGAATGGCCCCTCTTGATTTGAGAGGAACTCCACGGCGCCGGGCGCCCCCTTCAACACGTCGTCACGCACGGCCTGCTGTTCCTTGGCGGGTGATGCCTGTGTCGACCAAATCAAAACCGACTGAGCTTGACTCAATGCCGGTGATAAACCTGCTGCTGCAACGGCCAGAACCGCCAGTTGTCGTTTCACAAATTGTGAGCACATAACCTTGTCTCCTTGTCAATGAAATGAGGGGAATCAGAAAAACAAAAACGTTTTTGCGAAAACGTTTTTGGATTATTTCGAAGTCCCATTAGCAAGAGAATTGGGGTTTACCCGAGGCGTCTACAGCCGTTTAACCTTGGGTGCAGGTGGCAACAGGCTGCGGACGTCTGTAAAGGGGTAGCGGGGCTCGAATCGAAAGGCCTCCGCTCGGTCGTCAAGCCCGCCATTGCATTGGAAGGCTCGCCATTGGTTTTGCAGATCAACCCTGGCTACAAAGCGCTCGGGGTCCTGCGAAAGGTGGCATCGAATGGCGGTCACTTTCGCCACTTTGTAGGGGGTGATGTCGACATAAACCGTGGGCTCAAAACCGACACCACCGAGGGGATCAGCATATAAAACGGGGACTCTGAATGACGCCGCGTTTTGAACCGCCGCGGCCAACGCCCGGTGATCGGCGTGGTAATCAATTGGCGAATGAGTCAGCACAATATCTGGCTTAAAAGCATTGATTCGGCTCGTCAACGCCGGCATCAATCCGGCGGATTCAGCCAAACCGCCGTCAGGTAGGCGCAGGAAATCGGGCTCCATTTCCAATGCGACTGAAGCCGCAACGGCCTCTTGCTCGCGACACTGCCCCAAGTTGGCTATGACCTGCCCTGGTCGAGCCCCCGCCTCCCCCGACGTCGCAACCACTACCTGAATCGTCGCCCCAGCGTGATGCCACGCACACAAACTACCCCACATAAAAATCTCCGCGTCATCGGGATGCGCGGTGACCACCATGAGTCGGATGTTGTTTCTTGTTGTCATCGTTCGCCCCAGCGAAAACGCAAAAATAAACTGTAAGACAAGCTGACGAGCCTAAGCCGTCAACAAGCCCCCATCAATTGACAAAGCCTGCCCGGTCATGCCGCTTGACTCTGTGGAGCCCAAGTAGACCGCCATCCCCGCAATTTCCTCGACGTTGAGGAGCCGCCCCATGGGTACCCGTGTAAGGATAGATTGCAGCATTTGTTCAGCGCTCACGCCCGCCTGGCTGGCAAAAGCGTTTTTAAGGTTGTCCACCATGTCGGTTTGGGTAAGGCCCGGGCAAATGGCGTTAACGGTGACGCCGCTGGTTGCAGTCTCTAACGCAAGACACCGCGTGAGACCGACCACAGCATGCTTGCTGGCGTTGTAGGCACTTTGGTTGCGCGATCCTGCCTTACCCGCACTGGATGCGACGTTGACAATGCGTCCCGCTTGGCGCGCCAACATATCGGGCAACACCGCTTGTGTGAGGTTCACCACACCGATGAGATTGACCTCCAAAAGCGCACGGAAGTCTTCAGGCTCGTATTCCAGAAAACTGCGGGCTTTGTAGATCCCCGCGTTATTGATCAATATGTCTATGGACCCTAGCCGAGACGTGACATCTTGCACCACCGCACGGCAAGCCTTTGAGTCGCGCACATCGAGCACCGCGGTCATCAGCGCATCGTTACCTATTGACAAGCTGTCAGCGGCGGCCTTGAGTTTGTCCGGGTTGGTGGCAACCATGCAAAGCTTGGCCCCCTCAGCGGCATAAGCCTGGGCAATGGCCAATCCGATACCCCGGCTGGCGCCAGAGATTAGGGCCACACGCCCTGCTAAACGTCCGGTCATACGAGTCCCCTTCATACGGTTGTAATCACGCTACCAAGATGACTGAAGATGACATTTCAAGGTGTTATCTTCGAGACAGATAGCTCAATTAAATCAGTTTTGAAACGCTACTATAGTTAGTAGTAGCGGCTATCAAAGGAGTTTCAAGATGCAAATGCAAGGCCAACGCGCACTGAGCGTGTCACAACAAATCGCTTGGGATGCGTTGAATAACCCCGAGGTTTTGAAAGCCTGCATACCTGGGTGCGACCGGGTGGAGCTTACCGGTGATAACCAGTACACGATTGGCATGGCCGTCAAAATTGGCCCTGTTTCTGCCAAGTTCAGCGGCAAGATCAGCTTACTCAACATCGAAGCGCCACATGCCTATACCTTGCACTTTGAAGGTCAAGGGGGCCCGGCTGGTTTTGGCAAGGGTGAATCCAATGTACGTCTTGAGCCCCAGGGCGCGGGCTGCATGCTGACCTACACTGTCGAAGCGCAAATGGGTGGAAAGATCGCCCAGCTTGGCCAGCGCCTGATCGACGGCGCCGCCAATAAAATGGCCGACGATTTTTTCAAGCGCTTTGATGCCCATTTAGTTGCAGTCAACGGCGCCTCTGAGACCAGCACCAATGACGATGCAGCCCCGGCAGTAACCGACGCGTCACCAGCAAGCTCCCCTGCAGCCGCTAGCAAAAGCAAATCACTACCCGTCTTGTTAGGGGTAGCCTTGGCAGGCATCGTGATCTGGCTGCTGGTCAAGTAATCTCAGCGCTGGCAGCCCCAACGGGGACTGCCAAGCGCTACAGCTTCACCTCGACATCGGACAACAAGGGGTCATCCCAACGGGCGATTTCGTTTTCGATCAGGTCGCCACACCCGGGGCAAAAGAACTGCCTGAAGATGGGTTTTTGATCAATGTATCGCTTCCAATCCCCCACGTTGGGATTAGCCGTTGCGATCGGCGCGTCGACACGCGCACAACCCAGCTTGTAATTAGCCGAAATGGGCCCAAAGTCCGTGCTGCACCCTGCGCAGCACCAACGCTTGGTCCGTTCCCCTTTAGTTGGTTTTCTGACTGCGAGTTTCGCTGTAACCGTACGTACCAATGCCGTTGTCAGAACAGCGCCAGGCTTGAAGCCTTTTTGACTGACATGACGCTGTGCCTTGCGGGTTTGCCGCATTTTTTGTCGTAGCGTATCGGTGGCCTTTGTATCCAGAGTTTCCCGTTTGATGACGACGCCGTAGATGGCTTTTGCAGCCTCAGGAGATACCGCCTTGTGCTCGATCACGTCTCGCCAAACGGCCTCGGGGTCTCGTTCAAGTGGATCACCAAACCCCCCTGCGCCCGTCCAAATCACGCTGTAGACATCATTCTTCTCCTGCGTGAAGTTTTGCTGGCGTAAACCAAGCGTAACTGCCTCGCCTGATAACTCAGCAATATCAGACGGCAATTCACTACGGTCAAATCGTGACTGGATATCGCTGTCTTTGGTGAACTTAAACACATTGACCGAGCCCGGATAACCGCCCATCATGCCGCTGGAGGTCGGCATCGCGTTACCCGATGAGAGCGTGTCGTGGGTGATCCGAGTGGTGCCATGCGGGATGAAACAAGACTCCGCCGACATCCCACCACGGTACTGACCGGCACCGCCACTATCAACCACTTCTTTGCGATACAGGAACAAAAGCGGGAACGTCTGCTCTGTGTGTTCAATGTTGGGGAGCTTACAAATGGGGGTGCGGGACTGGCCACCGGTTGAAATACCGTCGCCCCCGGAGAAGGCGCCAATAGCCCCGCCGATGGGATCAACCAACAGGTAGCCAAATGCCTCACCCCATTGATCTGTGCCTCTGAAGATCGTTGCTGGCCACTGGCTGGTGCCGCCGATACACATGATGTCCTCGCGCATTTTGTGATCGCCGTAGATCATCTTGGACAGCACGTTGTAGGCCGGATAGAGCGAAATCTCCATGGCCTGCACGGGCGCTGTTGAGACCGAGGCGGGGAAGGTGGCGCAGTTCATCGTGCCGAGTGTTGGATTGAACTCCACATGACGCAGCGCGCCGCCAATGGCGAAGTATTGATCCCAACACAACAACTGGTTGAGGGCCACCATGATCGACCCCCGCCAACCGGAGTACGTGGCATTCATGCCACCGTCTTGGGCGGCGGTGCCCTCGTTCTCAAAAATGAGGGTGTTACCACGCTTGTGTAATATGATTTGCACCCGGTGCACATTGCGATCACCCGGCCGGCAACACTCAACGTAAGTGCGATCGCGCCAGGTGCCATCGGGCAGCTTGGCCATTTTGTTCAAAAAGGCGTGCTCGCCATCGTCCAGGATTTTCCGCATCACGGCCTTCACCACATCGGCGCCGTAGCGCTTGAGCAGCGACTCAACCCGCTCTTTGGCCGTCAGGTTGCCCGCCAATTGGGCACGAAAATCCAGTGCGACGGCATCGGGTTTTCGAGAGGCCCGAAGGTACAGGTCTTCGATATCTTTTCGGATTTCGCCCTTCTCAACAATCTTCACGGGCGGGATCAAAATCCCCTCTTCAAAGGCACTCTCCGCTGATGGGCAGAAACTGGAGGGGGTGATGCCGCCAATGTCATATTGGTGCAGGCAGTTGGTGACCCAACAGAACAACTTATCCTCGTGGAAGACCGGACAAATCAGCATCACATCCTGCTGGTGCGCAGCCCCAACCCAAGGGTCATTGGCGAGAAACATGTCGCCTTCATGGATGCCAGGATTTTTGGAGCGATTCTCCAATATCCATTTGACCTGGGTATCGGTCACACCCGACATGTATTGCATGTAGGGCCCAAAGAAAACGAACTCCCCATCCTCGGTAAGGATCGATGGATTCAAGTCAAGAGCGTACATCGCGACGGGCGAACCCGATAAGCGTTGGATCGTTGCGCCATGCTCTTCATTGATGTTCCAAAGGCTATGCCGAATGACCTCAAAAGTAATGGGGTCCACCGTTTGTTTCGTGCCCTTATGCAGCTTCAAATTCGCATCGATAGTGAGTTTTCTCGGTGGCACATAGCCCCCTTGCCGACCGTCGAGACTAATGGTTGCAATGGTTTCAGTCATGTTTTTCACCTCAGAAATTCAGTTCAAAGTTACCCCAACCGTCCACCCGCAACACTTGCTCGGGGT
>Ga0181557_1005353_pt1 | contig 11592 bp, 9 predicted proteins | sample 011ome_23_FD_148632 | JGI IMG/M metagenome (GOLD analysis project Ga0181557, IMG submission 148632) | Coastal salt marsh microbial communities from the Groves Creek Marsh, Skidaway Island, Georgia - 011506CT metaG (spades assembly) | ecosystem: Environmental > Aquatic > Marine > Intertidal zone >... | reverse complement strand
ATAAAATAGTTTTTGAAGCATTTTCCGCCAAAGCACGCGAGCACAAAAGAAAGAAAGAAAAAGAACAACAGACAAACGTGACAAAGAGAAGACAAAAAGAAGAGAAAAAAGAAGAGAAAAAAGAAGAAAAAAAAACGAGGAAAAACGAGAGAAAATTAGTTCACAAAATCTCTCTTCTCTTCAATCTTCTCTCTTCTCGTTACATATACGTCTCTCTTTCAAAAGACGATGCTGTTTTCTTCGACCTCGTTGGCGAGATCGAGCGGGGCGACGACGACGACACTTTTTACTCCTCCTCCTCCTTTAGTATCGTCGTCATCGCTTTCGAGGAGGCGCGTAAAAGGTATTCGCGGAAAGAAGAGCGAGAAGACGAAGAAGGATGCCTTATCGTTCTCGTTACTTTTAACGAGGAGTAGTGGTTGTAGTGGTGGAGATACGAGTGGTAAAAGAAGAAGAAAAAGTGCGACAAAAACGACGGCTATTAGGAGGTTTCCATCGTCGTCATCGTCTTCTCCAAGAGGAGGAGAGAAATGGCGAGCAAAACGACCGTCTTCTTTCTCGGACGAGGACGACTTTGAGGACGAGCTTTTATACCCGGATCGGAGATTTAAATCGCAAGACGAGCGACAAGCCGCCATCGATAGGCTGTCGCCTCCGAAAGAATCATCGAAGGACGAAGACCAACACGGGGAAGAGAAAAAAGGAGAGCTCAAGTTTGTGAAGAAGGTGGAAAGTTTAAGGCGAGGGACGACGTCGTCGTCTTCCTCTCCCGGGAACGGGAACGACGACGGCGGCGGTAAAAATGAATTCGGAAAACTGTCCTCGTCGTTACCTCCGGAACGACCACCGAGAAGAAGGACGACGACGAGAAATAATGTGGGATTGAGCGAACGCGAGAAGAACCGCGCGGTAAGAAGAGAAGATCCGGATTTGGGTCCGAGCGCGCGAGAGCGATCGCAAATGAAAAAAATGGAAAGACGACAAAAAGAAGCGGACGAGAGGATGGAGCGCATTTTGTCCATCATAGATGATTCGAAGTTTGGGATGGCGTTTAGTATGGTGAATGAGAGCGACAGCACAGGCGGCGCGGAGCCGGCGTTTTTCGCCTTGTCGCAGAAGAAACAGTTGGAGTATTTGGTCGAGTTGCAAAAAGAGTTGGACGACGCGAATATTGGTTTGATTGAACAACTGTTTGGCTTGTGGAAGTGGACGAACGACACGTCAGACGAGATTATTGAGAACTCGTCGTCGTCGTACGAAGCAGAAGACGACGACGAGAGCGGTGGTTGGGGGAAAAAGAATTACCAAGGCGGCAAACCGGAAGGATTCTTAGGCGAACTGTCCGAAGAGTTGAGAAACTTTTTGTCGATCGACATCACCGAAGTCTCGCCGAATCAGTCGAAAGTGGAAGTATACGCATCTCCCGAAGCGATACTCGCAATTGTAGTCATGCTAGTCGTGAGTTGGAATTTTGGAGGATGGTTCGTGTCTTTGTTCGTGAACTCAGACGGTATCCCGCCGATTTAATGAATATACAAACAATTTTTAGCGCTCGCAAAAAATGTAATACTACTACAAAAAGAGAGATACAAAAAACATGCTTTAAAACTTCTTTTGTACTCCTGTGGTACCCAGCGCGCGCTGCTTTGTCTGTGTTTCGCGTTTACATCTGTTGTATCTCTTTTCCTTTTAACACATGTGTTCTCGTTCTCGTGATCGTGTGTATTATTCTTTTTTCACGGAATGAAAAAAAGACGTTTTTGTCAACCAAGGAAAAAAGCGGGGAAAGTTCGTGTGCATTCTCCAAAGTGATGTCGACAAGTTGCGCACGCACACGCGCGCGCTCGACGACGAAGAAGTTAAAGAAGACAAAGTTAGAAGACGTTCTGCACCACCACTAAAACTGCCGTTCTTACTCGTTTTTTGCGTCGAACGACGAGAGCGATAAAAGGAAGAACGTTAACGACAACAACCGAGGGAGAGCGGCGTTCTCTCTAACGAGAATTCTCTAAGAGAGAGAGAGAAAAGAGGGAGAGAAAGATGAGCGAAAATGCCCCTCGACCGGGACGGCGGCAAATAGGGGGACGAGGACGATCGACGAGCGCTTTTGGTGACTTTGAGAGCGCGGGGAGTAGTGCCGATGGTGAAGAAGAAGAAGGCTTTGAAGAGGAAGACTGGGAGGAGGACGAAGAGTGCGACCACCGCCGAGAAGACGAGAAGAGCGAGAACGAGATCGACGACCAGAGCGGCTTCTCCCAACCTTCGCCTACGTCGCAAAGAGTGACGTTTTCGTTCGGCGCGAACGACGCGAGATTTTCTCGCAACGACTGGCGAAGACACGGGATGGTGCACTTACTCGCGTGCGCTTTTATGAACATTTTCTGTTTAGGCGTGTATGGGGTGTTGCAAGAACGAGTGATGACGATTCCGTACGAGAGCAGTAAGAACGACGATGAATCGGGGACGTATTATCCGGACGCTATATTTACGAGTTCGATTTTTTTGGTGCTGAGTAATCGGATTTGCGCGCTGTTCGTCGGCGGGGTGGCGCTTTTTTACACTTCCTCGACGAAAGCGAGTGGTCATCATCATCATCATCATCATCGTCATCGTTTCAAGAGAGAGAAGTATTGGTGGTGGCCAGATTCGAGTTTGGAGAACTACGCGTGCGTGGCGTTTTCAAACTTAATGAGCACGTTGTGCCAATACGAAGTTTTGAAGTATTTGAGTTACGCGATTAGTACTTTAGCGAAAGCGGCGAAGATTTTACCGACTATGTTTTGGGGGTTCATTTTACACGGAAGACGGTTTCGAACGAACCAGTATTTATCTGCCATGGTAGTCACCGTCGGGTGTTTCGTGTTTGTCTTCAACTCGTCGTTAGCGGCGAAGTATGCGAGCGAAGGCATGACGACGGAGGAGGAGGAAGAGGACGAGATTGGTGCTACTACAATCGACCGGGACGAGAAAGGGTACGTTAATGTGTACTCGAATAACAACAGACTCTACGACAGGAACGATGTTAACGACGAGGATCAAGGAGTGATTTCGGAAGATCCCATCGTTTCCGCCATTTTCAAAGAAGAGAACGACATAAACGCGGCGTTTTGGAAGAAACGCGCGTTAGTCAGGCGCTCCTCTTTCCAACGCGCGATTGGTACTTTTCGTTCCTTAGCTCGAGACTCCATTTTCATCGGCGTGTGCATAACGCTCGTTTACCTCGCCGCAGATGGGTTTACCAGTTCATTTCAGCAAAGAATGTTTCGCGTGCAAAAGACATCCCTGTTCGATCAAATGTTTTGGACGTGCGTTTTTGGGACGTTTTTCAGCGCCTCGTGGGTCGTCCTTTCCGGGCAGTTGGAATACGCGGTTTTATTCTTACATCGGTACCCGAAAATAATACCGGACATAATTTATTTATCCATGGCGTCAGCATTAGCGCAGGTGTCAATCACGTACACTATTCGCGCGTTTGGTGCGGTCACGTTGGCGTCTGTAATGACCGTTCGACAAGTCGTTTCGATTTCATTGAACGCGTTCCTGTTTCACGAACCGTTGGTCGCTTTACAATGGGTAGGTTTGAGTTTAATTTTACTCCCGGTCTTTTTCGGAGGCGCCGGGTATAAGAAAGAGTTGGAAACAAGAAACACGTCGGCCGGGATGAAACGAAGAACTGGTGGTGGAGAAGGAGAGGAAGAAGGCGCTTTAGCGGGATCGAGGACGACAAATATGACGAGCGTGCTCATCGACCACGGCAACCATCACCACACGCGCCGGCTCAGAGGTGGCAAAGTTACTCACAAGAACGAGGACGTCGTGTAATAACAGAGGATTTCTTTTTCGATTCGTATATATAAATGAAGAACGCGTTCGATTAGTTTAGCTTAAGTAGATGAGATGTTTTGAGCATATAATAATGAGTAGTAGTAGTAATACGTAGTAGTTAATGATAGTATCTCCTTCTCGAAACGCGAAGAGGCGGCGAAGGCGAAGAGGCGAAGACGACGATAAAAACACCAACGCCGGTTCATCTCGTCTTCTTATTTTCATTGCTGACGCGAGCGTTTTTATCCTTCGTAAACAACCCGGGTTCAAACATGTGACACACAATCCCGACGCCGATTAAAGTCGTCATGAAGAACAATTTAAACTCCAACATATCCGTCGACGTGAACCCAAACTTCCCTTTGACGTTTTTCAAATCAAACGTGCTGTTTGGTAATTTATTCACGTGCATGCTCTTCAACCCCGCAGACATGGTCACGAACGCAACGCATGCGATTCTAAATCTTTCTTTGCTCGACGACAAGCGAGTCGAGAGTAATATGAACCCTAACCCAAGTCTGACGCAACACAACAGTTGCATCAAGTGGACCTGTATGGAGTTCTCGTGTCGTATTCCGTAGAACTTATTCAACGCTTTCCGGGGGGAAATCAAAGCGCCTTCGAAGTTGATGAGAATCAAGGCGATGCCGATTAACGTGAGGACGTTCTTGAGGACGCCACCGGGACCTCCTGAAATAGTAATCGTTGCCATTGTTTAAAGTTTGTCGTTGTTGTTGTTGTTGTTGCGTGTTCTTGTTCTTGCTGTTCTGAATTAAATGATGAAGTGTCGGCGCATTTGTAACGAACGAACGGGTTTGTGTTTAGGGTAATCTCTAGGGTAACGTTACAGCTGCTTAGGGGAGTTCGTAAGCGAAGACGTAATACGACGAGAGCCGAACAACACGAATAAAATATACGTCTTCTAAAGCTCACAACACACGAAATCTTTATTACACACAGTCTCATTTTTCACGGGTTGCGCATCTCTCATATTATCGGGCTTTTTACTTCTTACGAAAGAAGTAGTTAATTACATCGCACCGCGGAGAAACAGAACGAGAGAGAGAGAACGAAAGAAAGAGAGAGAGCGAAGATTTGATGTTTCACCACCAATTCTTCTTCTTCTTCTTCTCCTTGACTTCTTCTCGAACGATCCGTTTCGTGTCGTGCGCGCGTTTCTGCGATAGCCGTTCACGTCGGAAAATCGAGCCGGCGCGCTCTTCGGTTGGTTTCCGTCGAGCGCGTTTTAGCGGCTTTGGCTTTTCTTTCCTCTTTGTTGATGATGCGCGTTTGCCGAGACGACGATGCGAATACTCTCTTCACTCGTCGTTTTTACCCGACAAAACCTACCACGTGCGCGTCGTCTCGAAACCGTTTGTCTATGTCGTGAAACCCAAACTTTCCCAAGATATCGCTGATTTCCTCCACCGAGAGCTGTTCCACGTTTCGTTTCAAATCGTTCACTTTCGCGCCGTCTTCGTCCAAAAACTCGAGATATATCGGGCTTCCGTTTTGCCATTCCACGGAAACTTTCTCGCCGAATCGAACGCGCTTCTCCACGTCCTGTTTCAGAAGCTTTTTCAACTCCGGATGTGCGTTTAAGCGTCACCCTGGGCAGGAGATGAATTTCGCAGAATGCACGCGAGAGAGTTCGTCTTCCGAGGGATGGAATCGATGAGACGAGGCCGAGGACGAGGAAAACGCCAAACACATCGTCGGCGTTGTTGAAAAGAGGAGCAACGACGACGACAAAAGAAGAAGAAAATGGAAATTATTATGGAAAAAAAACAGACGACGACGACGACGATTTTGCCCCCGAGGAGATAAAGGCGTCGTCGTTTTCGCCATCTCGCGTTTTGCGCGTCGTCGTCTGTTCGTTGTGATGTGGTTCTTCGTTCGTTGGAAAATTTATTTTATTTTGTGCGTTTTTGCATCTCTGAGAGAGAGAGAGAGAAAAATGGTCAACGAGCATTCAAAAAAAGAGGATGAAAAGAACAGCTTTTTTCGCTGCGTGCCAAAAATTCAAGAGAGAAATTATTCTCTTCTGTCCTTTTTTTGACATCAATTCGGCTCTATTTTCTGTCCCTTTGATATATGAATTGGATAGAACGCATCGTGTTGTTTTGCTTCTCTTCTTAGCATGTGAAGTTCGAGAGCATCTGATGAAACAATTTTTTTACACACTTGCACAACCAAAAAAAAAACACAACACACTCGTTTTTGTGTCTTTAAATTTTTTTCTTTTTTTTCAAAAATCTCGCACGAAACAAAAACTCTACACTTTTTTCTCTCATCTTTCATCTCTTTCGACGAAAGAGGATGATGATGAAGACGAGGAGGACGAGGACGAGGAGACAGAAAAGCGTCGGAGAAGAAGAAGAAGAAGAAGAAGAAGAGACGACGATGCGTGTCGCGTTTCTTCTCCAAGAGCGCTTTAAAGCGTACCGCGAGATGCTTTCAAAATCATCATCATCAAAATCATCATCAGTCGAAGATGGTGAAGGTGTGTGTGGTGCCATCGACGCCTTCGTCGATGAGGATGACGACGACGATGAAAATGCAAAAGTCTTCTTCTTCGACGACTCGTTCCGAGAGGAGTTTCGAGAGTGTTGTTTTAGCGCGACGACTTTGACGAAGAATCAGACGAGGACGAGGAGGAGGAAAGAAGAAGAAGAAGAAGAAGAAGAAGAAGAAGGAGCAACAACAACAACAACAACAACAACAACAACAACAACTTTATTAAAGTCTATATTCGAGATGCGCAGAGCGTTCAAAGACATCTGCGTGGAACAGTTTTTGCGAGAGGCGAAAGCGTACGTTCTGCGATCGCCTCTGAGAGAACTCACAGAGACGCTGAGGAAGATCGAAAAGGAGGAAGGCGAGGCGGAGAGTTTGAGCGCGGTGATTGCGAACGCGCTGGACAGAGAAGAAGAAGAAGAAGAAGACGATGATGAAGAAGATGATGAAGAAGAAGCTTCTTCTCCGGGTTTTAGGTGCTTGCGAGCGTTTAGCGCGTTTGCGAGAAAAGTGGAGAGGTTGAAGGCGATCGCGTCGGAGGTTGCCGAGATGGTACTCGTCGGCGAAGAAGAAGAAGAAAAAGACGACGACGACAAAGACGACAAAAACGCGGATGGCAAAGAAAACGAGAAGATAATTAGCGCGGCGAAGGGATCTCGTTCGTCTGTTAAAAGTGGTAATCTTCTTCCTCTCGACGCGCAAAGTCAGAAGAAAAAATTTGAAAAGAAGTTTGACGATTTAATCGCCGAGTTGATCGTCTCGTGCGGTCCGAGGAACGCGACGAGGGTGTTGAGCGCGTATTACGCGAAAGTCATCGTAAAATTTCGGAACAAATGCGCGTTTCCTTTGGACGAGGAGGAGTTTTACGCTTCGTTGGAGGAAGAAAAAAAGAGTGGTCGGAGTCGTCGTCCGGCAACTTTGAATACTACTACGAGTACGAAAACAGACGAAAACAACGAAGAAGAGTCTATGCAACTGAGCGACGACGACGACAACGGCGGCGACGACGACGACGACGAAGAGAACGAGGTTCAGCAGTACAGAAAGTTCGTGAAAAACGTGCGCAAACACCTTCGCAATTGCGCTTCGCCGACGAAAATGTTGGGAAAACTCGAGTGCGCTCAAATCGAACGCGTTCACAAAGACGCCATTCTGAAGCACTTTAAAAGATACTCGTACGAAGCGTTTGAGATTGCGAGCGATTTTGCGATCAAACATTTCGCGTTGAAATTTGCCGCCTCGAACTTCAAAGCCTCCGCGCTGAAGTGCGTCGCGTTGTATTCTCGAGTCGTTCCGTTACAAATCGCCAAGACTGTTTTTGGATTTGAATCCGTTCAGTTTGGAAACGAGGCGCCGAGTCAGTTCCACCGAAAATTCATCTCCTCGAGCAAAGAACACTTAGGCGCTTTACGAATCGAGGAATTGTTTGACATCGTCGTCGATCATCCAGACTCGCTCGGCGCGGTGAAAGATTTGCGAATGTGTTTGAGTGACGACAGGCAGTTTGGTCTGCGAGAATCGTTAGTTTCCAGCTTTAACGAACAACTGCGGAGACGCTTGTTACATCCGGGAGCGAGAACCGCGGATGTAATTTCGCAATACATAGGGACGATTAAAACGATGCGAGATTTAGATCCATCGGGAATAGTTTTAGATTTAGTTTCTGGACCGATACGGAAGTATTTGAGGAAAAGAAAGGATACCATTCGGTGCGTCGTGACGATGCTGACGGACGACGGAAGCGGAGATCGCAACGATAACAACGATGGCGATGGCGATGGTGGAGGCGGAGACGCATCGACAGCGAACGCATTGTTCGCAGAGCTAGGTGCCATGGCGAGAGAAGAATTGAAGAATACAAACGACAACGCCGACGACGCCAACCCCCACCATCACGATCGAAGGAGACGCAAAGCCAGCGGAGGCGACATCGTCGACGAGGACGGCGACGAGAGCGAATCCTCCGAACTCGACGAGGACGACGGCGCGAGCTTTAACCAGTTTAACGAACAAGAATTTAACGCGTTTAAAGCGAACGAGAATAGAAAAAAATACCAAGAGTACCAGATGCAGATGAGGAATACTTTCCAGGGTGTGGAAGATTACGATATGGACGATGCGGATGAAGGCGCGAACAACAAAGACGGCAACGGTAGCGACGAAAGCGAAAGCGAAAGCGAAGGTAGCGAAGACCGCGGCCTCGACGAATTTGCACATTTTTACCCCGCTCCGAAAAAGTCCACGTCTCTCTTAAAATCACAAAATTCTGGAATGGACGCCATAATGGATTACGAGAGCAAACAGCTCTCTCGAACGCTGACGAGTTTTGGCGTCGATCAGCTCCAAAATCTGGTCTTGGATCGCACGGAATCTGGCATGACGTGGGGTAAGAATTTCGGAACGCCCGTACCGGTGGACATCCTCTCTCGCGAACAATCGAGAAAGATGCAACAGCAGCAGCAGCAGCAGCAGCAAGAACAACAACATCAAGAGCAAAGACACCGAAACTTGCAAAAAGCCGGTGAACTTGAGAGTTTGATCCCGGGGCGAAAAAGCGCATCAGCGCCGAAGAAGATTCTTAAGCGTTTCCCAGGAGACGCGTGGGATCCGGAGCCGGTTGTTTCGGAAGCTACGAAACTCCGCTCGCGCAAAAGGCGTCAATTGAGAGACATTATCGGTCTTCTCGTTGGTATTTACGGTGGGAAAGAGTTGTTCGTGAACGAATACCGATTGATGCTCGCGGATAAGCTGTTGCAAAAATCCAACTACGACGCCGAGAGAGAAACGCTCGCGTTGGAATTGCTCAAGAATAAGTTTGGCGAGACGCATTTACACGATTGCGAGGTCATGTTGCGCGACGTGAACGATTCGCGACGAGTGAACGCGAACGTGAAAACGCGACCGGCAGAAGGCACGCCACTCGCGAAAGAAGGTATTCGAACGACAGAAATGTTGAAAGAAAGTCCCGTGCAAGCTTTGATTCTCTCAAAATTGTTCTGGCCAAAAGACATCGCCAAAAGCGCGGCAACAATCGTCGCGCCGGCGTCGACGCAGGCGAGTTTGCCGCACCCGGTTTCCGCGCCTTCAATCGTCCCGTCACTTGGACAAGAGCAAGAACCAGTGCAAATGACGATGAACACGAACGAGATGTACGTTGGGGAGGAAGAGGAAGTGGACGGATTGAACGATCCGACATCCGCTGCCGCGGCGGCGAATACCGCTCCAACTTCGCCTCCTCCGGAAGGCGACGCGTCCGTGCTCGATGACGATATCGATGCGCAACTACAACAACAACTGCGCGATCAAGAAGAAGGCGACGAGGGAACGCCTTCTTTACTTTCGCGCTCTTTATCGACGTCGCCGCCGCGGGATCCTGGAGTATCGGGCGAAAGAGAAAACGAGAGGATGAAAAGAACGACAGTCGGCGCGAGGCCTCCTTCTCCTTCTGCGCACAACGACATCATCCTCCCGCCGGCTATCGACCAAGCCATGCGTGCGTACGAAGAACGCTACCACGAGTTGAAAGCGCCAAGGAAGATGACGTGGATGCGTTCGCTCGGTCGCGTCGTCGTTGAAGTCTCTCTGATCAACGAAAAACCGTTTGAAATTGTCGTTTCGCCGTTACACGCGGCGATTTTGTACCACTTCACGGAGCGCGAAAAATGGACGGCGGAGGAGTTAGCGAAGGTCTTGAATGCGACGACCAAAGCCGTTCGACAGCGAATGGTTTTATGGATGAACCGAGGAGTGGTTTCGGAAACGAGCGAAGCGACGTACGAATTGAACACCGTGGCATCGTCGGCGACGAACAACAAAATGATGGAGCACCGACGAGCGACGGGGTCGTTGAAAACGACGATCGCGACCGATGGAGGCGGTGGTGGTCCAGGAGAGAACGACGACGACGATGACGATTTCTTGCATCGCGCGGGATCCTCCGCCGAGGAAGTTGAAGCTGCGGAAATGAAAGTGTACGAGCAATACGTCATGGGCATGTTGACGAATTTCCCGTCCATGCCGATTGAAAGAATACACAACATGTTGAAAATGTTCGTCGTGGAACCGGCGTACGATAAAACGCAAGCGCAGTTGGAGAAGTTCTTGATGTCTTTAGTTCGCGCGGAGAAGTTAGCGCACGACGGGGAAAACTTTTCGAAAAGGAAAGAGTAGTAATAGTAGTAGTAGTAGCTGTCGTTTTGTACCAATAATAATATCGCGTCAAGCGCTGCGTGCGACAAAAAACAAAGCTCTCTCTTTTTATTCTCGTTAAATTAGATGTACACTGTTATTTCTTTTCGTCGAAATACGGCAAACCAACCGTCTCTTCGCACCACTTCACTTGCTCCTCGCTCATTTGCTCGATGATGTTCCTCCCGACCGGGGTGGATTTAAACGCCGTCAACAAATTCCACTCGCTCGGGTTCGGTTTCTCGTTGACTGATTTCGGCATCTTCGTCAACATTTCCTCGTACAACTTCTTCCCGTCCATGATGATTGGAAAAAAGTGCGGCTGTCCTTCTTCTCTCGTTTGATTCTCCTTATAATACACGAGCACGGGAAACCCGGGAAACCAAAACTCCCAATTCTGAACGCTTTCAAACGACCACTTATTCGCTCCGCCGCCTTGCAACTTGTTATCCCCGGACGAATCCGTCTCCGCCTTCGCCGCTTCTCCGTCGCTCTCGCCCGGTTGAATAAACACCACGTCCAAATCTGTCTCGCTGAATCGAAACCGAACTCTCGACGCTTGCAAGGATAAGAAACCTCCGAGTATCGCGTGTATCGCGCACTGCGGGAACCACAAGTGGCACACCGGGCCGAGAAAGAGGGAGATTGCAATCAAGGTCGCCCCTATGCGATAGTCTCCCGGGATGACTTTTGTTTCGGACGATTCAGACGAAGAGGAAGAGGCGGCAGTTGCAACGCTCCCTCTTCTTCTTCTTCTTCTCGAAAAGGAAGACGACGAGGTCGTCGCGAACGACTTTAAAGACGTTCTTCCGTACAGCTTTTGCGCTTCCATCATCGCGTCTGCACTTTTGGACGATGACGACGATGAGAAAACCATCGTCCCGTTTTGACTCTTCCGCGTTGAGAAGAAAAAGAAACGATGATTATTTTGACGACCTTTCTCTCTCGTTCTTCTCGTCGTCTGAATCGTCGTTTTTAAAGTCGGGGTTAACGAAGTCTGCATCATCATCATTTCTCTCTCTCTCTCTCTCTCTCGGTTGGTTGGTTTTTCAACAGTCCTTT
>Ga0181557_1005348_pt1 | contig 11597 bp, 11 predicted proteins | sample 011ome_23_FD_148632 | JGI IMG/M metagenome (GOLD analysis project Ga0181557, IMG submission 148632) | Coastal salt marsh microbial communities from the Groves Creek Marsh, Skidaway Island, Georgia - 011506CT metaG (spades assembly) | ecosystem: Environmental > Aquatic > Marine > Intertidal zone... | reverse complement strand
AGCATCAGCCCATATACAAGCCCGGACATAAGCTCGGACACAAGCCTATGGCGACGCATCGGCCTCATCGGTTTGCGCCACACAACATGCCAGCCCGGGCCGATTTCATGAGCTGGGCCATTGATCCAGTGACAGCGGCCATAAGTCCGATGCCGTATCGCCGCGAATAAAGACAATGGTCACCGAACCGATCTCGATACCGAATTTGGAAACATAGGCGCGGTTGATCGCGATGTCTTCATCCTGTTGGTAGATCCAATCGTCGAAATGCACATCGACACCCATACCGGACATTTCAAGCGTCATGTCATATTGCCAGTTCAGCGCATTGCCAATTTGTCCGCCCTGCGCCGCCATCTCCACATCGGCGGCACGCCCCTGATACATAACAATGCCGTTGGTGCCCGTGCCGAGCCGGTCGATTGTCCAGGTGCGGCTGGCGCGTTCGCCATCATCATATAAAAACTCTTCATCAAGAACCAGCCTGTTGCCATCAAGATTGCCGTTCAGATTCACCCGAAATTGCCGGCGCAAATTGCCAAAACGATCCTCAAAAATGCCATAGGCAACCGATTTTCCGGCGAAAAACTCCTCTAAAACGAGCCGCGGCTGGTTGCCGGACAATTCACCGATGTCTTTACGTGCACAAGCGGAAATGCCAAATAACGCGCCGGCCAGCACACTGACCACGACAAAAAATTTCACGATCAATCGGCCAAGCCAGCTGTGCTTTCGTCTGCGTGTTCGTCTCATCTTTACCTCCCTAAAATCTGCTGCGCTAAAATCTGCTGTACTGCACAACTCATCACACGGCTGGCAGTAACGCTAAAAACCGGTTTGCATCATCCTGAATTGCCGCTGTTTTTGTCGCATCCATCCGGTCAAGGCTGCGATACATCATGCCAAGACGCGCGTTATCCTGTAATTTCGGACGGTTGCGTATGAGAAAATCCCAATATAGATAATTGAACGGACAAGCTGTTTCGCCAGATTTCTGACTGACATTATAATGACAATTTTTACAGTAGTTTGACATGCGGTTGATATAGGCACCGCCAGCCGCATAGGGCTTGCTGGCCAGGTACCCACCATCGGCAAACAACACCATACCGGATACATTTGGCAGCTCCACCCACTCATAGGCATCGGCATAGACCACCAGAAACCACTCATTCACCTGAGCTGGTGACAGCCCGGCCAAAAGCGCAAAATTGCCAAGCACCATGAGCCGCTGGATATGGTGTGCATAGGCATATTTTTTCGTGGCCTCAACCGCCTGTGCCATACACAGCATTTTGGTATCACCACTCCAGAAAAATTCCGGCAGATCACGCGATGCCTCAAGAAAATTTAATTCGGCATAGTCCGGCATTTTCAGCCAATAGATGCCACGGACAAATTCGCGCCATCCTAAAATTTGCCGGATAAAGCCCTCGACCGAATTGAGTGGCGCATGACCGCTATGATAGGCGGTTTGCGCCGCCGCAATCGCCTCGGCGGGAAGCAACAGCCCGGCATTCAGATAGAACCCGATATGGCTGTGATACACCCATGGCTCGTTCAGCACCATCGCATCCTGATATCTGCCAAATTCTGGCAGGCGCTGTTCAATAAAATGATCGAGAACAGCCAGCGCCTGCTGGCGTGTGACCGCAAAGCCAAAATCTTCAAGATCACCAAAATGATCCGCACATCGCGTCGCCACAAGATCGATAACTGTCTGCGTCACCTCATCAGGCGCAAACTGCAAAGGCGGTGGAATGACCATGCCGGCTTTTGGCGATTCACGGTTATCGCTGTCAAAATTCCATTTGCCGCCGACCGGATTTTCGCCTTCCATCAAAATATTATGTGTACGCCGCATTTCACGATAAAAGAAATCCATCCGCAATTGGCGTCGGCCATCCGCCCATTCGGCAAATCTGTCGACCCGGCATAAGAACCGGTCATCTTCGCGCAATTCGACCTCAATACCGAGGCTGGACTGCCAGCCCTGCATGATCTGCATCAGGCGATATTCGGCCGGCATTGTGACCACCAGTTTTGTCGCCTGATATGTTGCGATTGCGCGCCGCACCTCGCTTTCAAGACTGCCGCCATTGTCCGGGTCGTCAAATTGACAATACATCACCCGCGCGCCAGCCTGCCGCAACTCATCGGCAAAATGCCGCATCGCCGCAAACAGGAAAGCGATTTTGCGTTTATGGTGTTTGACATAGGTCACCTCGGCGCCAACCTCGGCCATCAGCACAATATCGTCATCGCTATTAAGATCACGCAGACTCGCAATCTGCTGATTGAGCTGGTCACCAAGAACAAGGCGCAGAATGGTCATGCTGACTCCTTTAGCGCGGCAAACGCCGCCAGCGCGTCAAGACGCGATGTTTTCACATCAACAATCGGCCGCGGATAGGTCTGCCCCAACGTTACCCCGGCGGCGCTCAGAAGATCTGCCGGTGCCTCCCATGGGCTGAACAGATGAGCATCTGGCAGACCGGCAATTTCCGGCACAAAATGGCGAATAAAGGCACCGGTTGGATCAAATTTAGACGCCTGCGTGATCGGATTGAAAATACGGAAATATGGTGCCGCATCGGCTCCGCATCCGGCAATCCATTGCCATCCGGCGCTGTTATTTGCCAGATCAGCATCAACCAGACAGTCCCAAAACCAAGCCTCGCCATGATGCCAGTGCAAGCGCAAATTTTTCACCAAAAATGATCCAACAATCATCCGCAGGCGGTTATGCATATATCCGGTCTGCCAGAGCTGGCGCATCGCCGCATCGACAATCGGATAGCCCGTCTGCCCCCGCTGCCAACAGTGCAGCGCTTCGGCATCTTGTTTCCACGGAAATTTGTCAAAACGTGGCTGCAGATTCTGCCGTGGCAAACCGGGGAAATGATAGAGCAACATATGCGAAAATTCGCGCCAGCCAAGCTCTGACATAAAATGGTCAGCATCGTCGTGACCGACAGCACCGGCATCTAGCTGATCCTTTGCCGCGTACCAGGCCATATGCGGTGACAGCTCGCCCCAGTGCAAATGCGGCGATAACCGCGATACATTTGGCAAGGCCGGAAAATTCCGCCCCTCTTTATAACCGGACAAGCCGTCTTCCATAAAGGCCGTCAGCCGCGCATAGGCACCAGCCTCGCCAACCTGCCAATGCGGTTCAATCATCTTGTCCCAGCCGGTTTTTGGCAGTAACGCCAATCCATCAATGCCCACATCGGCATGACTACCCGGGGCAGGCTTAGGCCGGGTCAGTGCAAGTCGGGCTGGCACCGGTAACGGCTGACGCGGCGGCGGTGCCGCCAGACAGCCACGCCGGTAATAGGGGGTGAATACCCGGTACGGCGTGCCATCTGCCTTGGCCACATCCCATGGTTCCCACAACAGGCTGCCATTATGGCTTTCAACATGCAGGCCTTGTGCCAGCAGATCCGCTTTTATCTGTGTATCGCGGGCAATCCGCCATGGCTCATAACAGCGGTTCCAATGCACCGATGTGGCCCCGCTGGCAGCCGCCAACGCCGCCAGATGCGTCGCCGGATCGCCTTTGAACACAAGCAATTTACCGTCAAGTGACGCATTCAACGCGATCAGCGAATGATGCAGCCACCATCGGCTGGCACCGCCCATCTTATGCTCGCCAGCATGGTCATCATCAAGAATAAACACCGGAATGACCGTGCCAGCCTGCGCCGCCGCGGTCAGTGCGGGATTGTCGGCAAGGCGCAAATCCTGCCGAAACCAATATAGTGAAATCGGGAGCGCCATCATCTACCTCGCTAAACATGATCATATGCCGCTATGCGGTATATATATGGCTCCCCACCAGTCACGGACTATAGCTGGCTTTGCCGGCAAAGACAAATCGCCTGATTGGTAAATGGCCGGATATTTTGGCTCAGCTCTCAGCCACCACAATCTGGCGTTGGCTGCCAAGTCCGGCAATGCTGGTGACGATCTCATCACCATCCTGCAAATAGCGCGGGTCGGGTTTCTGTCCCATCCCCACCCCGGCCGGCGTGCCGGTGGCGATGATATCGCCCGGATGCAGGGTCATCAGTTCGGATAAATGCGCAATGATCTGCCGCACTGAAAAAATCATGTCGCGGCTGTTGCCATTTTGCATCATTGTCCCGTTGACCGCCACCGACATATCCAGATTTTGCGGATCATCCACTTCGTCACGGGTCAACAGATACGGCCCCACCGGGCCAAACCCATCGCAGGATTTCCCCTTGGTCCATTGCCCGGTAAGCTGCATTTGAAAATATCTTTCCGACAGATCATTCACCACGCAATAGCCAGCGACATGATCGAGCGCCTTGTCCTCACTGACATATTTGGCGGGGCTGCCGATCACCACACCCAACTCAACTTCCCAATCAATCTGCTGTGCATTGCGTGGCCGCACAATAGGATCATTGGCACCGCTGATTGACGATGTGGCTTTCATAAACAGGATCGGATGCGCCGGGATCGGCAAGCCGGTCTCTTTGGCATGGTCGTGGAAATTCAGCCCAATACATAAAAATTTTCCGACATTGGCCAGACAGGGCGCCATCCGACTATCCGGATCAATGACCGGCAGGCTGGCATGATCCAGACGCCGCAGACGGGCCAGACTGGCATCATCCAACATGCGGCCATCAATATCATCAACATGGCCGGTTAAATCACGGATGATACCATCCGCATCAATCAGCCCCGGCATTTCCTCGCCCACCTCTCCACAACGCACCAATCGCATATCATACTCCCTGCTTGTGGCATGACCGGGGTCAGCCACGCCTGATTATCAATGATTTAGAAAAATACAAAACAACGGGTTTCAAGACTTTGCCGTGGTGCCGCATCGGCGGCGGAATTCGGATCATCAAAAGCGGTATGGATGGTAAAACGGTTACAGCCATCGGTTGCCGAATCATAGGTTTTGATCAACACCGCTTCATCACTGGTCATGCCGGGATAATAATACCAGCGATGCGCCGCGTTGAACCGCGCCATTTGCAGCTCGCCGACACGGTCTTTCGACACCCGTTTGACCGCCACCAGATCATCCGCAGCCAGCGTTGTTGAATCACAAAATGCCAGCGGCATTGTTTCAACCGTGCCAGCAATTGACCGCCACAGATTTATAATGGCAAAGCGGCCGCGTAATAACTGCTCGGCCTCGTCAGGCAACAGCGTCCGCAATCGCTGCTCGGCCGACCATTCGGTATAGTCATTATGGATAACCGATGACGGTTCCCGCGATTTCACCTGACGCCGCAAATTGTCGGTTGCTGCCCGCCGGGTATGGTCGAACACATCGACCCGCTTCGCGCCGGTAACCTGTTTTATCAGCGCCATAACTTCGGCTTCATAAATCGCCTTCAGCTGTGCATCATCGTAAAAATCAGTCACCGCAGATGTCTGTCCGACAAGCGTAAAACCAGCACCATCGAGGTCAAATCCAGCAGCCGCATCCCGCGCATCATTGATCTGCACCTGTCGTGGGTCAAACTGTCCATCATGCGTGGCTGCCGCACCGCCAGCCTCTGATGCATGATAGGCCGCACGATCGCCATCATCCTGAATATATTGGATTGTTGCTGTAACGCTCGCCATGGGCCTGCCCCCCTTTAACACGTGATAGGTAATAGGTGGATAAGTGATCTGGATGGGCGTTAATCGGCAGCGTTTAACCGCCGTTCCAACCAGCGCACACCAGCCGATACGATCAGAATAACCACCAAATATTCTAACACCAGAACCGTGTAAATTTCCAGTGGCCGGTATTCGGTGACCACCAGTTCATTCGCCCGGCGGGTCAGCTCCTGCATGCCAATCACCGACACCAATGATGACATTTTCAGCATATAGACAAGCTGGTTTCCAAGTGCAGGCAAAATCCGTTTGATGGCTTGTGGTAAAATGACAAATCGCATGGTGTCGCGGTAATTCAGCGAGATTGATGTTGCCGCTTCATATTGGCCGCGATTGATCGACTGGATACCGGCGCGGAATATTTCCGCCTGAAACGCGCTGTCAGAAATGGCCAGCGCCAAAACCCCGGCCCAAAACACCGAAATCGAAATGCCGGCAACTTGTGGCAGGCCATAATACACCCACAGTATCAGCACCAAAATCGGCACCGCCCGCACCATTTCAACATAGACCCGGTTAATCGAGCGCGGCACCCGCTTTGATGATAACCCCGGCAGCGCAATCAGCAGCCCGACAATGATCGAAATACAGATCGCGGTGACCGACAGCGCGATGGTGTAATACAGACCATCAATCAGGAATTTTAAATTGCGTTGCCCCGCCGGCGTTGTCGGATTGACCACATACCAGCCCCAGTTCTGGCTGCAGCCGCCAAGTGGCAGCAACACAGCTAATGCCACACTCAAAGGCACCACACGTTGCCATATCAGATGTAGTTTCTGCGTCACATATTGCATGAACCGCCCCATTAATGCCGCAAAATCTGGCTGAGAAATAATTTACACCGCGCGGTTTCCGGCGCTGCGAAAAAGCGACGGGGTGGTGCCATTTCAACAATCCTGCCATGATCCATAAACAGCATCATATCGGCGACCTGTCTGGCAAATCCCATTTCATGTGTCACACAAATCATCGTCATGCCAGCCTCTGCCAGCTCGGTAATGACATCAAGAACCTCGGCAATCATTTCCGGATCAAGGGCTGATGTTGGCTCGTCAAACAGCATCAATTTTGGTTTCATACATAACGCGCGCGCAATCGCCACACGTTGTTGCTGGCCACCGGATAATTGCGATGGATATTTCGCGATTTGTTCCGGTATGCGCACACGTTCGAGATAATGCATCGCCAAATCCGCCGCCTCGGCAGCCGGCAAGCCGCGGGCGCGGATCGGCCCCAAGGTCAGATTTTGCAGGATGGTCAGATGCGGGAACAGGTTAAATTGCTGAAATACCATACCAACATTATTGCGGATTGTAGCTTGCCCTCTTTTGCTACAACCAATTTCAACATTATCAATGTATATCTGCCCAAATTGATGAAACTCAAGCTGGTTCACACAACGAATTAGTGTTGATTTACCAGATCCAGATGGGCCACAAATTACTAATTTCTGTCCAAGCGCCAAATCCAGAGATACCGAATCAAGCGCGCAAAAATTGCCAAAGTACTTCGATACATTTCTCAGAGACAAAAATGCTTTGTCACTAGCTTCTCGCATTTAAGTCACCCTATAGATTGACAACAATTTCAGTGAAACATTGACATTTGAATTTGATAAATACGAGCATATCAATTTTAAGGAAAGTTTATAAGGAGCATTTATCAGGATGGAAGCAGGCAAATTGAATAAAACTTTAGCGACCATTGAGCCAGATGAGCTTGGCAAAAATTTAGTTGGTTTTGGTGTAAATATCATATGTCCCAACCCCTTGATCTATGCACCATCAATCGCCCGTGTTTTTTCTCTTAAGCTCATAAGAGTTGATGAGTTTTATGCTCTCTTGACATGGGGTGACAATGCTAACTTTGGCAACCTCATTCAAGTGCATTCTGACTACACGTATAAAAAAAACCCCTACTATAAATATTTTGGGAATAGCGACCCACGTGGTTGGGGCGTTGAACTTCGCTTGTTTAATGTGAATCCGGATAAATCAGTGGAACTGGCCAACATCGAAGAAGGCTGGCAAGTCATACAGAGTCCTACCGATAAAGAGCATGGCCTTAGGGAGGCATTTTTAAAAGATAGTGCCGGTTTCTGTTGGGTGCCGAGTGTGCCGTTGTATGTTTAGCAACTAATTTACATGTCCTGCAAAACTACGCTGGCACAATTTTTCCCTGGCAAGCCGCTCACACCTCCACCCGGATGCGCTCCAGAACCGCCCAAATAAAGACCAGTAATTGGCATACGGTAATTTCCTGCACCAGCAACTGGTCTCATTGAGTAGAGCTGGTCAATATGAAGTGCCCCATGAAAAATATCACCCCCAACCATGTTCAGTTTTTCTTCTATGTCCAACGGTGAATTTATTTGCTTGCCAACGATCAATTTTTGAAAACCAGGTGAGTAATTTTCTACAGTCTTAATTATCAAGTCGGCTGCGCGTTCTTTTTCTTCAACCCAATTCATTGAATTTGGCAAATAGCGGCGAAAATGTTGGCAAAATAAACTCATCACGTGAGCACCGTTTGGCGCCAAACTATCATCAATCAAACTTGGCAAACAAAATTCTATCACTGGTTCTTTGGACCAGCCAAACTCACAAGCATCTTGATAAGCTTTTTCAATGTATGGGATGGATGGTGCAATGTTATTGGACCCGTTCAATAAAATCTTAGGATGAACATCAAAAGTATTTAATTGCGGAAACTTTGGAAGATCACTTAGTGCTAAATTGATCCTAAAACTACCTGACTCAGATCTATAGCCCTTGACTCGTCGGCAAAAATCTTCAGGCAATTCATCGTATTTTATAATGTCACCAAACAATATATTTGGGTGGCAGTTAGCAATAACAACTTCACTCCGATACTCTTCACCATTAGCAAGGCGTACACCATCAATTTTATTTCCATTAAGCAGCGCACCGGCAACCTCAGAATCCGTTTTGATCATCACACCTGAAGCTTGAGCAGATTTTGCCAAAGCTTCAGTAATGGATCCCATGCCTCCACGGGCGTGACCCCACGCACCGGTTTTACCATTGACTTGTCCAAAAACATGGTGGAGTAAAACATATGCTGTGCTTGGATGATATGGACTCGCAAAATTGCCAACGCTTCCACTGTACGCGAGTGTTCCTTTCAGGATATCAGTCTCAAACCACTGGTCTAAGTAATTTCCGATAGATTTTGTCATAAGTTCTGCGATATGAGACCTCATCTCAGGCTGGGCGTTACTCAAAATCCGTCCGGTGGTAAATGCATTTCCAATTTGACTAAAAAGTGATGCGCTCACGTCAAAAGGCGCATTTCTTGCAAGCGGCCGGAAGGTTTTACAAACTCCCTCCAAAATTTCATCAAATTGCAAATAATTGTCAGCATCCCTGCTCGAGTACCTCGCAATTTGTTTGTGAGCGTCCTCAAGTTTTGATGGCAACCAAAGGCACCCGTCGGGGCTAAAAGTTATCGACGCGCCTTCTCTGTGCATAATTTGCAAACCATATCTCGCGAGTTCAAGATCTCTTATTACACTCGGGTCGAGTAAACTCACAACATATGAAAATTCAGAATTCTTAAAGCCAGGTGAAAACTCAGAGGTCAGAGCTGCACCCCCAACAACATCTCTCCGCTCAAGTACCAGAACCGACTTTCCTCTCCGAGCCAAATACCCTGCAGAAGTAAGGCCATTGTGGCCCGCTCCTATCACTATTGCATCATATATCATTCAAAAACCCTGTTTTGAGGTTGATCAAAAATTCATCAATTTCAGCGTTTCACGCTGGCATTCGAGCACGAATGTGACCAGGACGATGCTCTCCACTCTCTAAAACACCAATCATTTTTTTCCATATTTCGATTGTTTTTGCTGCTTCAGTTTCTCCGATTAAATTCACAATTTTTTCTCGTAATGGTGACTTGCTCATTGCGGCCAACTCCCGCTTCGAAAGACTACAATACCACTTGTTCCGGTCTGTTAATTCAATATCAACAAAACCAGCTGATGCAATTGCGTCTCGATAACGACCTATGGAACACATATGCATATCCATTCCCTCTGCTGCGATATACTCGATCATCGTATCAGACAGCGGCTCATCATTGGATCTCATCCAGTCACTTGCAACCAGCAATCCTCCCGGCCGAATAACCCTTGCAACTTCAGCAGCCAACCCTTCCTTGTCAGGAATGTGTAGAAATGCATCCTTGCTAAAAACCATGTCGAATTGATTATTTTCATAGGCAAGTGGTCCAGGTTCCACAACTTCAAATTTGGTTTTATCTGTCAGACTATACTTGTAGGAAAGTTCGGTTGCTCGTTTAATAACAAGAGGCTCAACATCAATTCCAGTGACAGAGTTAACATTGTAACTCCTCGCAAGATGAAAAGCACCGCCTCCACAGCCACACCCAATATCTAAAACATCTTTTGTTGAAATATCCAAATCGCTTAGCATGATATCAAGTTCCTCGATACCCCCGGGTGACAAGAAGCCTTCTCCCCAAATGATCTCCAAAAAGCCTACCTGCTTTGCTCCATAATCTCCGTCATCAGTTATGCTCATTTTCTTTTCTTTCATATGGTTTTAGACTGTGGCGCCAAAGACCATGATACAGCAGCCTAATATATCATATCCCTTTTTCCTCAAATTACAGACCGAACTCAATCTCAAGAATTATTGGACAAGAGCTCCATCACTTTTTTTAAATCCGCATCCCGAGGAACCCTATCCTTCTTTATTTCCGTGAGCGTTCGCTGCGTTTGTTCAGAGCTCAAAAAAACACCTTCACCTGCGATCAATAATTTTTTGAAATATTCCGTTGTGAACTCCGGATGATACTGCACTGAAAATGCTGGAAAACTATATTCTAAACTTGCAAATGGGCAGTAATCTGAAGAGGCCACCAGAGTCGCGCAATCTGGGGGACGTATAACCTGATCATGGTGCCAAACAAATCGGTTAAATGCATGACCGTCTCTATGTACAAATTTTCTGACACCAACAGAGTCGTATCGACTTGACCTCCGAACGTCTCCACCAAAAGTCGCTGCCATTATTTGATGACCAAAGCATATTCCGAAAATAGGTTTGCCCATTTTGCGGGTTTCAATCAGCACATTAGAAACATCAACATGCCAAGAGACGCGATCATACACGCTTCTTTCTGATCCACTCACAATCAAAGCGTCAAAATTTTTCATGGATGGGACTTTCCCCATTCCTCCTGCGATGTCAAAGATTTCAAATTTTGCGTCGGAAAAACCCTGGCTGATCCAATCTTCTATGCACTTACCAGCGCGGCGAATACCTGACAGCAAAGGCAATTGATGCGTAGTCAAATCCAATATCGCGACTCTCATTTGTTGCTTCTCCTCTCAGCTATTCATGAATTATACGATATGTTGTGACACTATGACGCGTGAAGTTCTGCTTTCGTCAAAATACTCTTTGTGCTGTTCTGAATCTCCAAAACCAAACTGGAGTAAGTTCAATGAAACTTTTCAAGTTTTTGTCTGTATTCATCACTTTAATATCCATAGCAGTTTGCGCAAGAGCAGAGGGCGTTTTGCAAGATGTGCTCTCGAATGGTGTGTTAAAAGTTGGCACCACGGGTGACTGGAACCCGATGACCATGAAAGACACCGCCACCAATAGTTATACCGGCTATGATATCGACGTGATGACCGAGCTTGCCAAAGACCTTGATGTGAAGCTTGAATTCGTACCAACCGATTGGAAAACACTGGTAAGTGGCGTGACATCGGGCAAGTATCACATGACCGGATCAGCCTCAATTTCGCCAGCCCGCGCCAAAGCCGCCGGCTATTCAAACAGCTATTTTTCACTGGCGACTGTGCCGCTGACGCTGAAGAAAAATGCCGACAAATTCACTGATTGGGCAGATCTGGACAAATCTTCCGTCACCGTCGC
>Ga0181557_1005336_pt1 | contig 11613 bp, 13 predicted proteins | sample 011ome_23_FD_148632 | JGI IMG/M metagenome (GOLD analysis project Ga0181557, IMG submission 148632) | Coastal salt marsh microbial communities from the Groves Creek Marsh, Skidaway Island, Georgia - 011506CT metaG (spades assembly) | ecosystem: Environmental > Aquatic > Marine > Intertidal zone... | reverse complement strand
TGCCATCGAAGTCAGCATCCCCCTCCATCCCCTTCATCAGGAAGTACGAGAACATTCCGTGCTGGGCTTCTTTGAGGGGTTTAGCGATCTGGTCGCCCCCGGCGGCTGTGAGGACAGTAAAGCCCTTGGGAAGGCTTTGTTCCTGTAGCTTGATCCCGAGGGGTCTCCCTGCGATGAGGCGGGACTCTCCTCGCGTATCACCGGAGTAGCAGGTATCCAAGAACACCGTCACGGATCGTGGATTAACCGACGAGACCTCCCGGAAGACTTCATCACGTGAAATTGCGGTTCTCTCGAGGAAGTCGGGAGCTCCATCGTAAGGGATCAGATACGCCGTATCCCCGTCATCGGAGGCGAGGCCGTGTCCAGCGAAGAAGATGTACACATCGCTCTCTCCTTGCTTCACAGAGCGTTTGAGCCACTTGTTGATACCAGAGAGTAGGCCGACGACACTCGCAGAGTCATTAACAAGCGTTTGGATACGCTCTTGTGGGATGCCGAGCTTCAGTCGAGCATAGTCATAGAAAATCTGAGCATCACGGTCAGCAAACTCTGCAGGCGCGACACTTGAATATTTAGCCACACCAACAATTAGTGCGACCGATGACGCATTCACTTTCACCTGTCTTTCAGATGGATTTAATCGCGCATATTTCAGTTCGGGATTGGAATTCGTACCCCCTCTTTCAAGATTTACAATCTGCGAAACTGGATTTCCATTATCGCTCTTAATTGTAAAAACTAACGTACTAGAACCTGCAGGCAGATAGGCCTCATAGCTAAAATAGCCTTGTCGATCTGATTGGATCACCTTGTCACTGATGAACACCGGCGCAGGTAGTGTAACTCCTGTTATCTTCCCTTTAACTGTGGCATTACTGTCGTCAACGCGGGCCTCGATGATCTGGATCGCTGTCTCCGTTACCGGCTTCTTCTTATTAAAATTCGTTTTGGGTTCTTTCTCTGTCTTGCTCTCAGGTTGAGATGGTCCATTGTTCAATTGCTGTTGGATTGCGTTGAATAAAATGCCTTTGATAGCATCGGCGAACGGGTCGCTATCCTTTTCTTGTGCGACAACTGAGTTGGTGGCCAGAGCCGCGATCATGATGAGCCAAATCATCTGCCTAATTATACTATCAGCGCGTAAATCTGGCACGGTATCGTCGCCCCTCTAGCTCGAACGTAATGTACGAATGTGAGTATTCTTCCGCATATTCTTTCTCATAAGACCTTACAGTCTCACATCGTTCTTCTTCAGAATACGCTACGATTTCACGGCTATTCGATTGAGAATTATCGGCAGCTATTTTAGCTCCGATTATTCCACCTATTGTACCAACACCTTTGCCATCGCTGATCTCGTTACCAATGACAGACCCAATTGCTGCGCCCAGAACCATATTTCCAAACTGATCTTCTTTATTCTCTTGGCCTGCATAAATTGGCACTCTGACCAGTTTGCACTGCTCCGTCGTCACTGGAATATTGCGTACTTTAGTTACGTATTTGTCCTCGACCTCACCTAAAACCTGATCAGCTAACGTACTCGCACTCACTAAGCAGGATGCGACAAGAATTAAATATCTCTTCATATGAACGTCCTTAATATACGGTTCAACAATAACTATTAACTGGATTCGTTTGAAGAAAAAACAATGTTTCTGATACCTTCAGCTTGCTATGAAACGTCTAGAACTGCAGTGGTTCACTAAATCCGGACAGTCCAATGAGTAATAGATTACCACTTGAAGGAGATTGTTTAGATGAAGACACGACGTTCATTTCTCTGGGGTTCAAACGGGAAGCTGCAAGGGTGTGTGTAGGTACAGAAGGTAGCTGGCGTAAACCTAGCGTGGAGACGGATCGGGGAAGATTTTACATTAACGCCGAAGTCACGCTGTCCGTAGGGGAAACACGAAAGTAAGCCGTTAAGATCTGACTAGGCGATTTCTTTGTCTCTGCTCTCTGACTACCGTTTGACTACCGATCAAGTTGGACACCGACAGATATCCACGATTTGATTCAATTTCAATCCTGGTTTGGTAAAAGGCAGGTAAGGGCCGAACCCTTTGTAGGAGTGTCGATAATCCTGCATCTTTACTCCTTCGGTAGCCCTCCGCCCAAAGCATAGTTGGATAGAATGCCACCCTCCAAAGGCAGAGGCTAGAGGTTGCAATTTTCTTGGGCACGCCAGTCAAACCCGATAAATCGGAGTCTCCAGCGATTTAAAAAATTCCGATCATTAAAAACATAGTATGTATCTACTCCCATGAATTCGAGAGCAACGACCACTTAAGGTTCTTGAATCACTAGTCAATTTCCAACGCATGTATTGATCTGCTTTTGCCAACTGTTGTTCGTTTATATGCAGATAACCACGATCGCCTATTTCAACCGCATCCGGATACACTTTTGCGATCTCTTGAGCAATAAACCCAATCGAGAGAAACCCACCATCAACCTCAGCGGTCCCATACCTTGGATCAAGCTCACTGGCAGTCTTATTCCATTGCCAAGAGTAAACAATCAGCCCATTCTCAAGCGTACCTAACTTTTCAATATTCGACATCAATCGCTTATCAGCACTAATGCCAAATAATGAAGCGCCTGCGCTCTGAGCCTGATTAGCCGCGAACACAAACAAAAGTAAAATGCTCAGAATATTTCTAACCACCTGAGCCACCTCTCATAAGCTCTTGATACGCCACAACACCATTCGAGACCACTAGTTTATCAACGAAGAACATGTTCATTTTAATTGCTTCAATAGTAGCTCACTATGCAAAGCGATAACGCGTCTGAGATTAACCAATAACACCCAAGTATCCTCATTAACTAATTTCTGTGGAAACTGGGTTTCTGACTCATCCTGGGAGTGAACAGAGGTATTCCTCAAAATCCGAAGAGTGTGGAGATATGATTTGTACCAAGCCGATATCTTTAATCCGCGATAGTTTTCGGACGTTGGTGGCTTCGTGGCCAAGTCTTCGATTCCGCCGTGAAAAGTACTCGGGCGTTTCCCGTAGAAACAAAAGTACAAATGATTCACGAGACCCTCTGACAAACGCCCAGAACTACTTCCTATCTCTAAGGTAGTGGGGTTTTCTCGGTCAAGAACGGTTAGCATATTTTCGATTGCAGTAATCAACTCGCCCTCTTTTCGCACCAGTTCGTTTTCGAGGAACTGGCCTAGCTGAAGCTTAAATTCTTCCAGTAACAGCCTAGTGCTGGCTACCTGAAGTTCTTCCTTTTGTAAAACCTCTTCACCTATCTCTTCCAGCAAATTCCGCCTGAGCTGGCCCTCTACATCCATCTTTTCATTTTCGGGCCCCTCAGCCATCGAGCGACGCAACAGTTTCCTGTGGATTTCTTTATCCCAATAACAAATCTTGATAGTTCTGAGTTTCGGGGAAACGATAAACCATTCCGAAACCGCCTCCATCAAATGACGTAATAAAACGTGTGGTTGATCAAATTGTTGGGCCGCTAACGCAGACATCGCTATCTCTTTATATGGCTCATTTTTTTGTGCAGCAATACAGTCGGCAGCTTCTTGTGCTCGAACGGAAGCCAGCAGTGCGGCAAGCGTGTAGGTATAGTCTTCCAGCGCAGTCTCCGGATTTCTGGTTGATTGCCGAAAAGGTAGAGTGTGGATACAAAAAATATTAGGCGGCGCCGCAACGTTCTCTTTTGATGGTTTTAAGCAGTCAATTCTGATGAGACGTCTAAAATCTGCACCGCCGCGTTCAAGTGTGCGCTCCATTACATCGCTTGTGGCCCAGACGCTAGAGCCTTGAGTAGCCTCCAAGACCGGTCGAAAACCATGGCCATCTAATGCGAATCTCGACTGCAGGCTAGCCCACGCCTGCCCAATTGGTTGGGCCGCTATCCCTTTATCTGTGAATTCTCGCTTTTCATTATGAACATTAGAGCTTATGAGTACTGAGGTATCGGAATTTACTATGGTAGAAATGTCACCCCAAAATAACTGGATTTCTTTAATCGCACCTAGAACTTCGATCGTTCTCGAATAAAGTAACTGGGCTGGAGGGGGCGTGATCATTTGATTTGGCAGACCTCTATTATATTGACTATGTAGTCACCAGATATTCTGCAACCTCAGACAGACCCCTTTGGTATGTCTTCCGCGTTACCCGTTCCCAATACTCAAGAGCAGGCATGGTCATTGCAAATCCCAACCTGGGATTAACTAACACTAAGCGATTCAGTGTAATACCATTTTGAATAGCCAAAAACTGATAGAGAAACAATTGGCGAAAATCCTCGATCCGAAATCCATACGCTGACGTTTTAACCTCAATCAATGTATCAGTCGAGAGAATGTCAGGAGAACAAGAATTTAAAAAGCCATAGCCCTTTAACCGCGGGTGATATGTAATGTCTGTCGCGGAGATCTCGCCAAGGAACTCATTCAGTCTATGACTTAACCTAATCGAGTCCCGCAAAATCGAGATTGAGATATCCGCAACGTTTAACTGTTTACCGCTAATCGAATTGATTCTATCTACTGCACTTTGAAGGAGATTACCCTTAAGTAATTGAGTTGTGATTCCCCACGACCTAGCGGAATGTGCAAACGAAATTTCCGCCACCAAGTCATTGAATACAGGAAGTACTCGGGCTTTCATTTTTTCGGCAAACCGATAATCTGATGCCAGAGTTTTAACGGTCGCCCAAAACTCGTTCTTGTTAGCGGTTGCAAGCATCGGAACATGCCGACTCCAGAGCTGCTCATCAAATCTCGCAATATATTTTTCGCTAGCCATCTGATTTTATTTGAGGAGGCTCGATGGATCCCAAGCACTCATCAGAACAGGCTCTTTTTCGATCATTTTCAAAACCTCTATATCCCCTACCTCGGATCGCAACCGAACTAAATTAATAATCTCACGTTTTACAAATATTGAGCCCGATTGTTCCCTCAACAAACCGAAAAAGAAATTAGAAGATGAGGGATCCAATGTGTCTGAAAGCTCTCCGATTATTCTGCATATTTGCCCAACCACGCTATCTGGCAATTTTCGATAAGATCCGACCAAGTTCATGATCAATTGTTTAGCGAGGATGTTAACAAGCTTTGGATCCATTGCAGATTTCATGGCGATCGTAAGGCGTACCAGTTTTGGTAAAATAGGGAAATAGTGCACGTTCGTGACTTGTCTGACCAGCAACGGATAGCAGATCTCGACTTCTCTTTCACTACTGTAATGCAAGGCAGAGATATAGATTTTTAAACTTCGAATATCAGGAACAATTTTCTCTAGTTCAAGCTTAATGAGTTGCTTCAGATCCTGGGCAGCTGATACTTGTTTTAGCTCGTCAACCCTAGTAATCACCAGCTCCGAGTATGGGTCAAAAAAAGAATCGATGCATTTTGGGCCCCCTTCCTTTGGTTTTCCCAGAGACCGATTAACGGTCCGAGTCAGAACCTTTAAGTTCTGCTCTAATTGGAATTTAGCTTGATTTATCTGGAATCCAAGCTGCGAAAAAAAATCAATCAGGCGATAGATAGCTAATCTAGCATCGTCCTCGCTAGAGAAAAAAATGCGCATATCATCCACAAAGCGGCAATATCGCCAACCTCGATCAAGCGCATATTTATCGAACTCCGAAAGAATTAACTCACCAATAACGCGACTGTAGTCCCCACCAACCGGGAGTCCATACACAGAGCCACGGGCAGACTGAAAAAAAAACTGCATAAATATTTTATCTTCACCGGCTAGGGGTAAATGAGTACCCAACCCTTCAATATGATGGTCTCTCACGCTCGCATAAAACTGAGCAAGATCAATTGAGATCTTCCAAGGAAAATCTTCAGCCAATTCCTCTTGCTTCTTAACGAAATCCTTCCATCCAATATTTCGGTCAAATAGCTCTCCGGGTTGAGATAGATTCGGTCTGTAGGAAAATACGGCATCGTTCAGAGTGGAGTTCCAAAACGAATCAAATCGATTGACTAAACTAAAAGCGTGAATAGTACTGAAAATAGCAAGTAAGATCGGGAGTTGTGTCGCAATACGAGGACCGAGACCACCAGAATAAAAAGCGTCTCTAGCAATACTCGCGTGAGATATAGCCTTTTGCGAAATCGCCGATTTTTCAATCTCGGCTATAGACGGCAATAATCTATCTAAGTTGTTCGCTAAATAACACAATTCAATTGCAGGCGGATAGAGATCGGTGTCGCCAAAAACGAGAAGATGTTTGACCGCGGTCTCGACTGCAGAGCGAGTGACGAGTGTGTTAGACATACAGAAAGGCGGATTTTTGGGTGTCATCTACCTCGACGTTACCGATGTATTCGTATAGAGCTCCTGGGTCGATAAATTGTTCCCAAACGAAACGACCTTTAGAGCTAGCTACTCTCATTCCTTCGATTTGCTCTGGCGTGATACTGAAATAAGCATATAAACGAACACCCCAGCTCTTCACCCCTAAATATTCAGTCGTCGCAAGCGGAACTGGGTCTGACTCAGGAACAAAAGAATCCGTAAATCCAACGTACAAAACGCCGTCGTTATCTCCAGGTAAAAAAAATACGACATTACTCGAGTCAACGAATTCAATGGCCTCACTGGCCACGACCTCCTCGAACGCAATTAAACGATCCATCTGGGTTTTCTCCATACCATCAATGCTTGATTCAACGCTATCCTAGAGCGCCCTGGCTCTCAAGTTTAGCTATGACTCCCCAAAAACACCGGCGCTCATCGACGACGATAAAATGTCTGTCTCAATTTGGAATGGTTTGCTCTCCCAGCGCTTAGATTCGAAGGAGAAAGATAAATCGAACTGCGTGTTGTCTCTTATCAGTGCATACGATCCTGCTCCCAAGAAGCGGATACCTGACACGAAAAAATCGTCATATTCGCTTCTAACATCCTCATACACTACGTAAGGGGTATTCCATCGCGTCAATGGGTTATTCATCCTGAGGAACTCATAAAAAACATGATCAACCTCGTTAGCCCGACTGCCCCTCCAAAAATCATTGTCAGATTGCGCACTTCTTACTCGAAAGCTAGGTGTATAAGCAGCCACGTAACTCTCGTCCCCCGTTTCTTCGTCGGTGACGCAGCATTCATCGGTCTCCTCAAACCTGACCTGCATTCCCTGCAGTTCCTCAAATAATGGCCGCTGATAATCCAGCGCTTGTGACTCGCGGGCGAGAAACTCCTCAAGGAACACACCCCAGCGCTGGTTTGGATCGCTGCAATCTTCAAAACGCATCGTCACCGGAAAAATACAGATCACCGAACAATTAAACGACATATCAACTCCCCCTCGTATAGCTCGATAAGCTTTGAACCTCTCTCTAAGCTACCAGAAACTATCACCTCGCGGCTCAGTAACGCCAAGAGATATTGATCACCTTCTGAACTTGCTTGTGATGTCGCAGCACGGCATGCAGAAATCGAGCATTAATGAATGGAAGGGCAATTTGTCCAGTGGATGCCCTCGTTAGATGTGTAGAGATACCCTTGGTCCATTAGGCTTTGGTAATCACCGACGTATTCTCGGGTCGTATCCGCCAATAACCAGATACCGTCGTCTTCAGTGAAATAGATGTAGGTTCTTGGTCCAGTATAGCGGTCCCCGCCATCATAGAACTCGTCTAGGGCAGCGATGAATTCATCCATAAGTGAGAGATCAACACGGAACTCTGTCAGAAGATGCCACTCGTTATGAGTATTGCTAATCAAACGCATTCGGTTCTCGATACCGACCGCAGAAAACATTGATGCTATTAGGACCGCTTGATCGTCACAGTCTCCACCTCTCGCGTCGAGGGTCTCAACTGGAGGTGCAACATAATCACCATCAATCATTTCATCTCCACTCATGTGGATCGGATCTGGAACGTAGGTAACATTTTTCTTCACATACTCGAATAATGCAGCGGCTCTCAGCAAGACCGCTAGCTCATTATCGAGATGAACACTAGCGATGTTGACAGCCAGTGCCCGGACAGAGTTTGGGTCTACTAGGGCTCTATAATCGACCCGCCCCTCGAGTGCTGAACGGACCGGTCCGTTTGCTTGCGTACGATCCTTGGAGTAGTTCTCGATTAGATAGTCAGTCGGATGGGCTTCTGAGACATTTTCCTTTTTGTTCACTTCGGAGTCTTTATTCTTCGACCAGAAAGCCGTCAGATGGGTAACAGCGGTAACATGCGCCAAATCCACAACGCTCTCTGGAACCAACCAAACCCATCTGGAGTCAAACAAAATCGCCTGACTTACTTGGTACAACAAATCAACCACATAATTATCGTAGCGCCACCGGCCTGACTCACCGAACACTAAGTTATAAGCGATCACCACCAATGCCCAGGCACACGGCCAGATGAAGCAGGTGACGAGTAGTTTGGGTATCCAGGAAGTTAGTTTCTTATATGAAACCAGTACCCAAGCTATCAAGAGATTCCATGCCACAAGGACCCAGTAATAGAGCGGGTCAGCTAAAACTTGCTCCATCACCATACCCTGACCAGGTTTTTAGAACTTATCAAATAATCATGCATTGTGAAGCCGGTCGTTAAAGCTCTCGTCGTTGCATAACGGATCAAACCTAAGAATCATCGCTGCCTCCAAATAAGTACGATGCACTTCTTGAGACGCTTCAAAATACTCAATCTCCCAACTATTGGGATCCCAATCTACCATGTGTTTTCGGTAGTAAACCCAACCGGCTGTATGCCTCGTTCCACTACGTTTTTTGGTAAAGGCTTTCGCATCATGATGGACAAACCGGTCAGGCAGACCATTTTTTCCACCGGCCTTTCCTACATATATCGAGATATCGCCCTGCCAAATCGAATAGCACCCCCTCACTTTCGGCAGAGACCTCCACTGGAGGAAGGGTAATACAAAGATGTGTGTGTTGATTCCACACCTTACAAAATCATCACGAATACAATCCAGTCGCACAGTTTCTCCTTACTCAAGATACTTACCAAGGTATCAACAAGTCCTCAAGGCCCAGGAGACCTCGGGTCTCGTCGGTACTATTAAGTCTAGGAAACTCGCCGACCATCTCGCGGTACTTTGCCAGGGCCATCCCCTCGATCTTTGACACATGCTGTTCGTACTCCGCAGCCGTGCGATCAACCTTGATAAACGCGAGCTCGACATGATCATCGAAAAACTCTGAGGTGTTGGGATTTAAATGAAAATCTGTTCTCAACTCAGCATTCAATGAGCTGAATTTTCTCGTTGGCGTCACATGATGGATGCTGGTTGTTCCCGCGATCTTGATCAAGTGCTCCCTAAGCCGATCAGAGATACCTTTCTTCAACTCTGCACTTTTTCCGATGTAATCCCATACCGTATCTTCGACCCGCACCCGCACAAAGTAGCAACCAATGTCACCCCGCTCTAACGGACACGGAAACGTCTCCAGCGAGGTCTTGAGAGGTATGTTACTGAAAGATAGATGCCCGCCCATAGTGGACCTCAGACGAAAACCACCATCGGAATGAGGTACACCCTCGCTCCCGTCAAACAAAACTTTTCCTCGGCGCGATTCACCTGATTCGTCAAAATGTCCGTGGTACTCGTAGATTTCCCAAAACTTATAGAACCTTGACCACTGTCCGATCATCGTTGCTCATTCCTGGTTTACCACTTTGCTCGGGTGTCGACGTATCGACTCTCAATCGTGCACTTGTAACCTGCTACGCAGCGAGCCACCTAACTAAATTTGGAATTTACCTTATCCTCAAAAATCAAGCTGCCTTGCCACTCAGGCTCCTCCCCTTCCCGGTAGGCCTCATATTCAAAGAAGTACAGCGAATTACCACCGCCCTCGTCAGACTCATGCTCTAGTTCATGGGTAACGCCCTGGTATATAACACTCCAAGGCTCTAGATCCATGAGTTGCCAAATCCCAAGGTAATTATCAAAGAAAAAATAACCCAACGGAAAATCAATCGCATAATCTAAGCAGTAGCTAGTTACCCGAAGGTCTTCCCACTGAAATGTATCATCGACGTCAAAAGAAACAGACCAGACCGATGAGGAACCATCGACAACCTCGACTAAAGCGTATTTACACCGATGCGAATCCGAGAAAATAGCTGCACCGATTTTATCCTCAGCTTCTTGCCCCTCAACATCTTGAAACGCGGTGCAAGGCCCTAGTATTTGTTCGCTGTCCAGATCTTTTCTTAGTAGCTCACCGAGATATATCTGATCACCATCAAGCGAAGCAGAAACTTCTAATGAATCCCATTGGAGGCCTTTACCTATAATCGACTCGGACACCGCAAATGCAGATAAATCGGAGACATTAAAGACCGCGTCCTCGATTGTATCGATTTGATCAAACAGATCCTCGGGAAATAACGAGAGATAAGCTAAGTTGCTTGCACCTTTAAATCTTATGGTTAGTGTCTTTGCCATACTTGCCTCGTCAACATTTTACAGATTTTAGGAGTTGGGTTTCCCGAGAACGCACGTTAGCCTGGTTGGTAAGTCGAAGGCGGATCGTACTTTAGTCGAAAAATGCCTTCCACTTTTCTCTGCTCTCTCGAGTGCCGACGCGCCCTTCTGTATTCAAAAATCTTTCCTTCGGGTTAGTCACGCACAGCCCATAGAAAATAAGGGCCTCCATGTCCTTAACCTGCTCTTTAATCGTTGGCCCTTTCAGAACCGCCTCAAAGTCCGAAAAATCATAAAAGCTCATTTCGAACTCATCTAAGACCTCAAACTTCGATCCTTTAGCTTGGAGTCTTGATCTAGCATAATCGCGCCATCTCTTGGGGTGATCGTGTCTCCTGACTGCGGTGAACTTCGAGATATGCGCATTGAACCGTTGCCCTATATGTTTCTCTGTCTTACCGATGTAGATCATAGAAATATCATCGCGTATCACGTAGATGCCCACTGACTCAGCCGTCAGATCGAGGGCGTTTCCATCATTCAATCGCAAATCAAACGAAGCACTCCTATAGGTTGGTCTTGTTTCGCTGTCGACTCTATCGTAATTACCATCCCATCGAGCACGATCAGTATTGGGAGAATAAGCCCACACGTCTGCGAGTTGCACAAACTTTGTGTCGAGCATCTCGAGAATCACGTTCTCGTTTAGCATTGACGACTTTTCTTACTATTCCGCGTTAACGTCGAGCGTCCAGTCAAGCCAGTATTTTGAAATGAAGTTTTAGATTTTGACCGTAAACTCATCATTCCTCGTCGTCCCAAACATCAGTGAAATAATGCGTGAAAAATTCGCCGTCGTCGTCTCTTTCGAGATAAACCATCTCTGCATTACACATAGCGAAGCTCAGGTCATAACCGATCTCAATTTGCTGACTCCCGTATCGAATAGAATGGAGTTCCATCTCCGCCCTTTCGCTAATATTTGCGTCTGATGCATAGACGTGCTCTCCGTAAAACGAAGAATTTAGGTCTAGGGATCGTGTCATTAGTGTGATCTCCGACCACTTGAAATCATCTTCTACCTCGATTTCACACCCAATCCACCCGGAGCCATATCGGTCATACTCAAAAACGACACCCTCGATGCTGAGGTCGGGATCTGTGATGTTATGCTCCACGTACTCGTCAGCTACCTGCAACGCATCCG
>Ga0181557_1005321_pt1 | contig 11636 bp, 10 predicted proteins | sample 011ome_23_FD_148632 | JGI IMG/M metagenome (GOLD analysis project Ga0181557, IMG submission 148632) | Coastal salt marsh microbial communities from the Groves Creek Marsh, Skidaway Island, Georgia - 011506CT metaG (spades assembly) | ecosystem: Environmental > Aquatic > Marine > Intertidal zone... | reverse complement strand
TAATTGAGGGCGGGGATTCCCCACTCACCAAAGCGTGCGACATCGGTCCACCCGTATTTGGGAGCAACCTCAACACCGAGTGTGGTCACAAACTCCTGGACCAGCGGATGGGTAAGCCCAGGACGTGCGCCGGGAGCTTCATCCACTACGACAACCTCAAAGCCTTCAAAAAGCTCCCGCACGTGGGCAATAGCGTCAGAAACACTCTTGTCCGGAGCGAATCGGCAGTTCACGGTGACCGTGCAGTCGTCAGGAATGACGTTGCCTGCGACTCCCCCACGGATCCCGACAGCGTTCATGCCCTCGCGGTAACCAAGTCCATCAACGTCTACGGTGGCGGGTTGATAGGACACCAAACGCTCGAGAATCTCGTGCGCACGGTGAATGGCATTAAGGCCCCTCCAAGACCTCGCGGAGTGCGCTCTTGTGCCCGCAGCGCTCACCTCGACACGGATGGTCCCATTGCAGCCACCCTCGACAATGGCATTGCTCGGTTCCCCGACGATGGCGAAGTCACCACTCACCCATTCAGGGTGGGCGGCGCCGAAGAGCCTCAGACCATTTTTGGCACTCTCGACCTCTTCGTTGTCATAAAAAATCCAGGTCACATCAACCGAGGGGTTTGTGAGCTCCATCGCAAGTTTCACGCCAATGGCCACTCCCGACTTCATATCGACCGATCCTCGCCCTCCTAAGAAACCATCGGAGACGCTGGCTCGGTCGTTCCCGTTCGCAGGCACAGTGTCGATATGCCCGGCCCAGACCACCCGAGAGGGAAAACCTTGGTCAGTCCGCGCGGCAACGGTGTTGCCATGTCGAATGACCTCGAGATGGGAGGTGGCACGAAGCGCAGCCTCGATTGCATCCGCCAGCTCCGACTCGTGACCGGAGGGGCTAGGGGTGTCGATGAGCGTTGCAGCAATGTCGACCACAGGTGCGCCCTGCTCGAGGATTAACGGGGCGCCAGACATGCGCTCCAGTGTAATGGTGGCTACCGAGCCCGGTACCCTGGCTTTATGGAAACAGCACCGTCACGTGCATGGGGTTATGGGATTGCCACCATCAGCACAGACACCAACACGGTTCTCGACACCTGGTTTCCACACCCGAACCTCGGCGAGCCCCCCGCAAACTTTGACCCGCACGTCCTTCCCGCAGACTTAGCTGCTTTGGAAGGATCTGATGACTCCAGGGGCGTTATCCGCACCGGGGTCACCACAGTTATTGACCTAACTAGCCCCCCGCAGTCCACGTCTGATGCGTATCTCAGGCTCCATCTCCTGAGCCACTGCCTTGTTACTCCCAACTCGGTTAACCTTGAAGGAATTTTCGGGTTGCTGCCCATAGTCGCGTTTACCACCCGAGGGCCGGTATCCCCTGAGTTCTATGACACTCATCGGATGGCACTCATGGAATCCGGAGCCATGATCACCAGCTTGGATCGCTTTCCACCACTCCTGAATTATGTGACTCCCACTCGAGTTCGCATTGCTGATGCCACTCGGGTGCGCCTCGGTGCACACCTAGCGCCGGGGACGACCGTCATGCATGAAGGTTTTGTGAACTTCAACTCAGGCACCCTAGGTACTTCCATGGTGGAGGGTCGCATTTCGCAAGGAGTCGTCATTGGAGATGGCACCGACATTGGAGGCGGAGCCTCGATCATGGGGACTCTCTCGGGTGGTGGAAAAGAAGTCATTTCGGTGGGTCAGCGATGCCTGTTGGGCGCGAACTCTGGGATTGGCATATCCCTCGGGGATGATTGTGTCGTGGAGGCGGGGCTCTATGTCACCGCAGGGACCAAAGTCCGGGTTAGTTCCGGCGGCGAGTCTTTAGAAGTCAAAGCCGGTGAATTGAGTGGCGCTCCAAGTCTTCTTTTTCGGAGAAATTCAACTGACGGTAGTGTAGAGGTGCTTACAAGTCCAGGCAGCCGAATTGCTTTGAACCCTAGTCTCCACATTTAGCAAACAAGGGAAGGTTTCTTGTGGTCTCAAGAACTGGATTTACGATTCTCGCGCACTTGTTCCCATTGAATTGGGGCCCGTACTATTTTCAGAGGGGAAAACGGCCGTCGCGTGCGCAACTTTTTCTCCTACTTCAGGCGATAAGAACCAAAGAGCTAGTGATGAAGCTCTTGAATCGAGGACACCGTCTTGAGAAGCGGATATCTGCCTCTGAGTTGAGGCTAAGAAGACGGTACACGGCTTTCACGGTGGAAGAACCATCGATGGACGACTCCCCCATAACAGATAGACCCCCATTGCGCCTTCTGTGGATGGTGCACCCCAAGGATTTTGGTGTTTTGCATCATTCCGTACATGGGGCACTGAGGCATGTGAAGAATCCAGTGAAGGAAATCGTTTTCATTTCACCCAGCTCGAAGTTGACGGAAGCCCATTTGCAATCGAGGGTTGAGTTTGATGTGCCCGTTAGATATTTGGATGATGGCGCATTCCTGAGCCCTAAGGATTCGCACAAGCTTGTCGCGGCGATAGGAGGTCACGCAGGTTGGGCGTCCTCGCAACTCATTAAGGTCAATTTCATTCTATCTGGCGATTCGACCCCTACGTTCATGGTAGACAGTGACACTGTGCTTCTCGCTGACAAGCAATGGTTGTACGCTGGCGGACGTCAACTCTTGTATTCGCGGTGGTACGACAACCCCCGCTACGAGAAGTACCTGCGTCACTGGGGCTTTGAAGAAATGGACCCGCTCCGGTCATTCATAACGCATCACACCCTATTCCAGCCCGATTTACTTCGAGGTCTGATGGAAGAAGCCTTCGGTGGGTACGAACTGAGCCAGTTGGTTGAGGCTGTCGTGAGCGGATCTCGTGAGCTTGGATTCCCCGAATTCTGCATCGACGACGAACCCTATGGTCAGCTCTTGTTCAAGCACTACCCGGAAAGAGTCGTCTCGGATAAGTACTCAAACGTAAATATGGTCCCCGCTCGTACCGACTGGGACATCCTTCGGACTTTGGAAAGTCTTCGTGCTAGCGAACGATACAACTCCGTTAGTTTTCACAACCCCGAAAGGTGAGCGACCACTTTGCGAGGCGTAACTTCCGCTAGCGCTTGGGCCAACCTCTAGCTGGTGGACCCACATACAACTGCTGGGGGCGACCAATCTTCGTGTTGGGGTCGGCATTCATCTCCCTCCAATGGGCAATCCAGCCTGGAAGGCGACCGATAGCAAAGAGCACTGTGAACATACGTGTGGGGAAGCCCATCGCCTTGTAGATAACGCCGGTATAAAAGTCAACGTTCGGGTAGAGCTTTCGTTCAATGAAGTACGCGTCCGCCAGCGCAAGCTCTTCGAGCTCTTTGGCGATGCCCAAGAGTGGATCGTGAATACCCAGTTGCTCCAATACCTCGTCGGCGCTTTCTTTGACCAGGCGAGCACGAGGGTCATAGTTCTTATATATCCGGTGACCAAAGCCCATGAGACGGATTCCGTCTTCCTTGCGCTTCACTCTCTCGACAAACCGCTGCACTCCTTCGCCGGAATCACGGATTTCAGCGAGCATGGAGAGCACCGCTTCATTGGCGCCACCGTGGAGTGGTCCTGAGAGAGCATTTATTCCTGCGGACACGGAGGCAAAGAGGTTGGCCTCCGTGGATCCCACCATTCTGACGGTGGAAGTGGAAGCGTTCTGCTCGTGGTCCTCGTGGAGAATCAGCAGACGATCAAGTGCCTTCACGAGGACGGGGTTGGCCACGTAGGGCTCTGCCATGAGACCAAAGTTCAACCAGAGGAAGTTCTCGACGAATCCGCGGGAGTTGTCGGGATAAAGGAATGCCTGGCCGATGCTCTTCTTGTGAGCGTATGCCGCAATTACCGGCAACTTGGCCAGAAGCCGAATAGTCGACATCTCAATCTGCTCGGGATCGTGAACACTCAACGAGTCACCGTAATAGGTCGACATCGCCGAGACCGCAGCTGAGAGGACCGACATGGGATGAGCGTTGTGGGGTAGCGCATCAAAGAGGCGCTTCAGGTCTTCATGGAGCAAAGTGTGGTGGCGAATGCGGTGATCGAACTCTTCGAGTTCGCTCGCCGAGGGGAGCTCGCCATAAATTAGGAGCCAAGCGACCTCGAGAAACGTTGAGTTCTGAGCGACATCATCGATGGCGTAACCGCGGTAACGGAGAACTCCCTCGTCACCGTTGATAAACGTGATTCCGCTGGTAGTAGAAGCCGTGTTGACGAACCCGTGATCGAGAGCCGTGTAGCCGGTTTGCTTGGTCAGGCTAGAGACGTCGATGCTGGGAGCGCCGTCCGCGGAAGGGACAACCGGAAACTCTGCTGTTCCACCAGGAAACGCCAGTGAAACAGTGTCAGGTGAGTCGGTCACGCTTCCCTCCTTCGGCAGCACATCCCTTACAGCTTAGAGGACCCCGGTGGCACTAGCCGAGTCGCCTGCGAAATCAGACAAGTAGTTGTGGAACAGGGACAAATTCAGGCGGAAAACCGGTCTCGGACCGCCCCCGCGTTCTGGTCTGACACGGTCAGCGCGACTCGAACAAAAGTGCTCCCCGCCTCGCCATAGAAGGACCCCGGTGTGACAAGAACACCACGCTCGGCACACCATCTCACCGTGTCCCAACAATCCTCATCTCGGCTAGCCCACAGATAGAGTCCGGCCTCGCTATGCTCAATCCGGAAACCGGCCTGGAGCAAAGCGTCTCTCACTAATTCTCGGCGAACCCGATAGCGCTCCTTTTGAAGCGCCACGTGCTCGTCATCACCCAGCACGGCAGTGAGTGCGGCCTGGATGGGAGCGGGCACGATCAGCCCCAAGTGCTTCCGAGCAAGCAATAAGTCCTGGATGAGGGCTTCATCCCCCGCAACGAGAGCTGCTCGATACCCGGCAAGGTTAGATTGCTTGCTGGTCGAATACAAGGACAACGCTCCAGAGCGATCACCCCGCGTAACCGCGTGGTCCAGTAGTGATGGGACCCTGACGCCCTCCCACCCCAGCTCCGCATAACACTCGTCACTGACGATTACTGCGCCAAGCTTCCGCGCAACAGTGAGTGCTTCTCTCAGGTAATCAACATCCAGGACTTGTCCTGTCGGGTTCCCGGGGGAATTCAGCCAAATCAGCTTCGTGCCCTCTGGCCACTCGGTGGGGTCATCAGATGCCACCACCTGAGCCCCCGCAACATGCGCACCGATTGCATAGGTCGGGTAAGCAATCTCTGGAATCACGACCACATCGGTTGATCTGATTCCCAGAAGAGTCGGGAGCAACCCCACCATCTCCTTGGAACCGATGGAGGGCATCACCTCACGAGCAGACAGAGGACCGGTATTCCGGCGTCGCTCCCACCACGCCAACATCGCTGCTCTCAGCTCAGGACTGCCAGCCGTAAGCGGGTAGGAGGGCGCCTGAGCGGCATTCGTGAGGGCTTCCGTCGCCACTGCAGGTGTGGGGTCAATCGGCGAACCCACGGAGAGATCAATGAGACCCCCAGGGTGCTCTGAGGCGAGATCACGATGAGGGTCGAGTGAATCCCACGGAAAATCGGGGAGCGTGAGGCTCACCGGAGACTAGTTCTGTGGAGGCAGAGCGGAGACGACGGGGTGATCCTTGTGGATGACGCCGACCTTGGCTGCTCCACCGGGTGACCCGACCTCCACAAAGAACTCGACGTTCGCCGTGTAGTACTCCGACCACTGCTCGGGCAGGTCGTCCTCGTAGTAGATAGCTTCAACCGGGCATACGGGTTCACAGGCACCACAATCCACGCACTCATCCGGGTGGATGTAGAGCATCCGGTCTCCCTCATAGATGCAATCGACCGGGCATTCATCAATGCAGGCACGGTCTTTCACATCGACACAGGGAAGAGCGATTACGTAGGTCACGGCTGGTGGGTCCTCTCGGAGCGTTCTACTGCCCTATCGTAACGGTTTGTCCTGGGCGGAAACCGTGGCCACGCGATTGCTCCCACCACCAGGAGCGTGGTTCCTCCCAGAAGTACTAGTCCTGCAGTGTCGGCGATGATGAGCACTGATCCGTTGCCATCGACTCCTGCCAGCATCATGAGCGCTCCCACAATGCCGACACTGGCCCAGACAATTGGGTAGCGCTCGACAAACAGTGTCCTGACCCCGGCAACCGCCAAGGCCACCAAGACCAGTGCCACGGTAAGCCCCCACGGAAAAAGAACCCCATGGTAGAGGCTTGCAAAGGTTCCCACGGTGATCCCGAGAACGAGAGTAGTGAGTGACCTCAGAACCCTCCGAATCAGGGGCGGGCGGCTCACTGATCGAGTCTTTGCATCCACCCGTGAGGATCGGCTGCTCGACCATATTGAATGTCAATGAGTTGTGAACGCAGAGCCATCGTTACCTCACCGGGAGGGGCATCAGCAGATCCAATGGTGAAGTCTGGGGCTTTCAACTGACCAATGGGAACAACCGTGGCGGCAGTACCACACGCAAAAGCTTCCACGATGTCTCCTGATGCAAAGCCCTCACGCCACTCATCAATGGTGATGGGTCGTCGCTCGATTACGTGCCCAGCATCTTCTGCGAGCTGCAAGACAGAATCTCTCGTGATGCCCTGGAGAATCGTCTCGCTGTGAGGGGTGACCAGAGTTCCATCTTTGTAGACCAGGACCACGTTCATTCCGCCGAGCTCCTCCAAGTAACGTCCTTCCTCGGAGTCCAGGAACAACACCTGCTTGCAGTCGTTCTCAGCAGCCTCAGTTTGGGCAACCAGGGAAGCAGCGTAGTTGCCTCCGGCCTTCGCAGCACCTGTTCCGCCCTTACCGGCGCGGGAGTAATGCGTGGAAAGCCAGATAGACACGGGGCTCACGGTGTCACCAAAGTAGGGGCCGACGGGAGAGGCAATGATGTAGAAGGCGACCTTCTTTGCTGGCCTCACCCCCAGGAATGCCTCTTTAGCAAACATAAAGGGTCGAATGTAGAGAGACGTTTCAGGGGCGCTCGGAACCCAGGCGCCATCGACGGCAATGAGTTCTTTCAGTGCTTGAAGGAAATACTCCACCGGAAGCTCCGGCAATGCCATCCGCTTCGCGGATCGCTGCAAGCGAAGAGCATTTTGATCGGGGCGGAAGGTCCAAATAGAGCCATCTGCATGTCGGTATGCCTTCATGCCCTCGAAGATCTCTTGGCCGTAATGCAGGACAGAGGCAGCCGGGTCAAGGGGAATCGGTCCGTAGGGCTGGACGCGAGGACGGTGCCAGCCGCCCCTCTCTGACCAGCAAATATCGACCATGTGGTCGGTAAACACTGTTCCAAAGACAGGATTGTCCAAGACAGCCTGACGCTCCTGGTCAGAAAGAGGAGCAGGATTCGGGGAGACCTGGAACTGGATGTCCGGAGTCGCCATGGGGAGCGAAATCGTCATGGAAGTCTCTCTTGGGTGCTGAACTGGAGGGATAGTACGCGACAGCCTACTGGCAATGGTGGCTCGGCTTCTAGGGCTCTTTAGCCGAGAAGAGCTCGAATCGCCTGGCCAATCTCCGAGGTGCTTCGATGTTTACCGGCCTGTGCTCGCGAGGCAACATCCTGTGTCACCGCCTGGACAATCCTGTCGCTTAGCTCAGGGAAACCTCGGTGCTCCAGCAGTAGCGCAGCAGACATGATGGCCGCGGTGGGATCTGCTGTGCCTGTCCCTGCGATGCCAGGCGCTGAGCCGTGTACTGGTTCAAACATGCTGGGGAACGAGCCGCTGGGGTTGAGGTTCGCAGACGCCGCCATCCCAATGCCACCACCTACCGCACCCGCGAGATCCGTGATGATGTCACCAAAGAGGTTGTCGGTGACGATGACATCAAATCTCGAGGGATCGGTGACCATGAAGATTGTTGCGGCGTCAATGTGGAGATAGTCGAGCTCGACATCGGGATAGTCAGCCTGGACCTCTCGAACGGCGCGAGACCACAAGCTTCCCGCATGGACGAGCACATTGGTCTTGTGAACGAGGGTCAGTTTCCTTCGCCGATCCATTGCTGTGTCGAACGCAAAACGAACGACCCTCTCGACACCGTAGGCAGTGTTCACCGACACTTCCGTGGCAATTTCCTCGGGAGTTCCGGTGCGAAGTGAACCACCATTGCCCACATAGGGACCCTCAGTGCCCTCTCTCACGACAACAAAGTCGATGACGCCAGGGTTTGAAAGAGGGGATCCCACTCCCGGAAGGAGGACCGTGGGCCGGAGATTCACATAGTGATCAAACGCGAAGCGCAGCTTCAGCAATAACCCGCGTTCAATAATTCCACCTTGAAGCTTGGGGTCCCCGGGATCGCCACCGACAGCTCCCAACAAAATCGCATCATGGGCCGAAAGTGTGGCGAGCGTCTCGTCCGAGAGGATCTCTCCAGTCTCCAGATAGTGACTGGCTCCCAGGGCGTAAGTGGTCACCTGAACATCGAGAACCCCAGCAGAGACCGCCTTCAGAGTTTCCAGGGCCTCTGTTGTTACTTCCGGCCCAATGCCATCACCAGGGATTACCGCGAGATTCAGTGACTGCGTCATTCCACCAGCCTAAAGCTCGATGCCAGATTCCGCAGAAGCACGCTGGTCATGAATAAACCACAGAGCCTCCGCGACTGCGCTCGCATCCGCCAGCCGATAAGGGGCGATTGTCTCGCCTCCAGCCACCCGGATTCCCACATCCTGGGCTCCCAATACAGCAAAGCCATCCTCATCGGTGCGATCATCCCCCGCGAAAAGAACCGCAGTGCGACCAAGGCGCCGCCGGACCTCGTCAATTCCGTCGCCCTTGGTTGCCTCTTGGATGGAGCACTCGACAATCCCGTGACCTGTCCGCACGACCAAATCTCCACCCCACAGATCACACACGTGGTGGGCAGCTGATTCAGCATCTCGTGCCACCGATTCCGCCACTCCCCTGGTGTGCAGAGCTAAACCAAAAGGCTTGTGTTCCAGCCTGGTACCTGGGTGAGCTGTCACTATCGAGTCAAAAGCCTCAGTCAAATCATCCGGGACTAACCATGGGGTCTCATAGTGTGTAACTTCTCCAGGGGACAGCACTTCGATTCCGTGAGATCCCACGAGAAACCACTGCTCCAGCGGGTCTGCGACTCTTTTCACACTGTCAATCGCCCGGCCAGTGACAATGGCTATGGTGACGCCAGACTGGGAAGTCAGCTTCTCCACCGCCTGGCGAGCGGGCGTAATCATGCGAGAAGCTTCTGGGTCATCGACCAGGGGAGCGAGAGTGCCATCGAAATCGAGGGCAATCAAGATTTTCTCCTGAGAAGCGAAAGCCGCGAGAGCTTCGCGCAGGTCAGAAGTAATGGCCTCAGACATTACAAGTCGATGATGTCGATGTGCGCCATGGTGGTCGCTGCAATTTCTTTCGCGACTTCCTCCAGGAGCTCATCGGGGACTCTGGAGTCCACAGTCAACACACTGAGCGCTTTGCCACCCTTAGTGTCACGGGCGATTTGCATCCCCGCAATATTGATGTTCGCATCACCAAAAGCTCGGCCATAGATGGCCACGATTCCAGGTCGGTCCTCGTACATCATCACGATGTGATGTTCGGCCAAGGGAACCTCGACGTCATATCCGTTGACCTCGACAAGTTTTTCTGCCTGCCTGGCGCCGGTGAGCGTTGCGGATGCCGACACAGTACGGCCATCTCCCAGTACACCTTTGATGCTGAGAAGGTTGCGGTACTCATCGCTCTGTGGATCAGTCGACATCGACACCGCGACACCTCGGGCTTCAGCCAAGAGCGGAGCGTTCACATAACTGACCTGCTCGCTCACGATCCTCGAGAAGATACCCTTCAGTGCGGCAAGCTTCAGTGCGCTCACATCGTGTTCGACAATTTCGCCCCGAATCTCCACGTGAATGCTCGTGATGCTCGCGTCACACAACCCCACAAAGACTTGACCCAGTTTTTCCATCAGCGGAATACCAGGACGAACGGAGGGATCAATGACTCCACCGGCAACGTTCACAGCGTCGGGGACAAGTTCGCCCTCAAGTGCCAGCTTGACCGAGCGTGCAACGGATATTCCGGCTTTTTCTTGAGCTTCCTTTGTCGAAGCACCCAGGTGAGGTGTCACGACAATATTGGGCAGACCTAGCAGGGGAGAGTCCATCGGGGGCTCCGACACAAAGACATCGATACCAGCACCGGCAATCCAGCCTTCGGACAACGCGGTGTGGAGGGCAGCCTCATCGATAATGCCTCCGCGAGAGGCATTCACGATGCGAAGCGCCGGCTTCGCTTTCTTGAGCTCGTCGATACCGATCATCCCGGTCGTTTCGGGGGTCTTCGGGATGTGGATCGAAATGAAATCACTCTGCTCTATGAGGTCATCAAGCGTGGTGAGGGTAATACCCATCTGACTGGCCCTGGCAGGTTGGACATAAGGGTCAAATCCGATGAGGCGAACACCAAATCCGGCAAGACGCTCTGCCACAAGAGCGCCGATGCGACCCAGCCCAATAATCCCGATGGTCTTGTCGAAAAGCTCAACTCCGGTAAAGGAGGAGCGTTTCCACTCGCCAGCGGCGAGAGACGCGTGGGCCCGAGGAATGTGGCGAGCGAGAGACAGAATGTGGGCAATGGCGAGCTCCGCAGCGCTCACGATGTTCGAGGTGGGTGCATTGACCACCATGACACCAGCCTCGGTGGCAGCCTTGATGTCAACATTGTCAAGCCCTACACCAGCTCGAGCAATCACCTTCAGGTTTTTAGAGACCGCTAAAGCCTCGGAATTCATCTGCGTTGCTGATCTGATCAAGACCGCATGAGCATCGACTAGGGCGTCAAGAAGCTCAGCCCTGTTCGCGCCATCAGCATGGCGAATGTCAAAATCCGGACCCAAAGCCTCCAAGGTTGCAGGCGACAACTGTTCAGCTATCAGGACGACTGGCTTTTCCACAATCCCTCGTTTTCTGTAAAGGTCATAAAGTACTGCCTCCTGGAAGCTTCAGGTTGAGTAAGCGCATTAAGGCTTTTCTCAGCCGAATTGCTAAGTAAATGGCGCTCAGCCATAGGCGATGGCAACCGACAGCAAGAGTATGCAGTGAATCGAAGCGAGAGTCCACATTCGTGTCGAGATAACCAAAGTGTTCCATTTGGGGCTTTAACTTCTTTCGATACAACTTCTCCAGGTATGGGGGTAGAGATTTATTGCGGGTCCCACCTCTGAGGGAACTCTCACGGAGAAATGAGGAGTTATTACCTTCCCACCCGGGTTGTTTAGAGCCCGTTTCCATCCCCTTTTCGAATTTCAGTCCAAGAAAGTTACAAAGCGACTGGCTAACTAGGCGCGGATTCGCCTTCAAGTCCTCATATCGAATCACCATATATTTATCCGGGTAAGTTCTCCCATTCTGAAGGGCTAGTTCGGCAGATTTTCGCCATCGCTCAATGTGGAGAAAAGGATCGTAAAACCATGAACCACCTTCCGCGTGCTTGGCAGAGATAGCGGAATGTAGAGGATTTCGAATGAGATGAATAAAGTAAACGTCGCTCCATTCACCCAAAATGTCCTTGGCGTAATACTCATTCCACGGGGTCTTATGACCCCACACTGAACGCCCTCGGTTCCGCGCGTAAGCCGCTAAGAAGCAATCGAATACGTACATTGCAGAGATCGTGGGTTGT
>Ga0181557_1005314_pt1 | contig 11643 bp, 12 predicted proteins | sample 011ome_23_FD_148632 | JGI IMG/M metagenome (GOLD analysis project Ga0181557, IMG submission 148632) | Coastal salt marsh microbial communities from the Groves Creek Marsh, Skidaway Island, Georgia - 011506CT metaG (spades assembly) | ecosystem: Environmental > Aquatic > Marine > Intertidal zone... | reverse complement strand
CATGAACAGGTAGTTCGTCTGCGGGCAGTCCCCCCCCACTTTGAACAGCTCGACGAGGTCGTAAAATTGCCCGTGGATGTCCCCGCATATCGTCACCGGGGAGTCGATCCTCTGCACGTTGCTCTCCTCCACGAGCACCTCCATCGCCTTGCCGCACAGCCACTTCACCTCGGACTCTTTCAAGACCTCGCACCGTCGGAGCGTCTCGATCATGACGTCGAGGTCGGACGACATCGCGACGGACCCGGACCCCGCGCCGCCGCCGTCGCCGACTCTTTCTCTCGATCGATCGACGCGACGACGGCGACGCGCGGAAAGAAGGGGCGGGGCGGGGCGGGGGCGAGGTGCGCTTCGCCGCGCGCGGGGGACGACGCCCGACGCGACGCCTCGCCCGCGGCGATTCGATTCGCCGCCGCGTTTACCGGACGACGACGACGACGGAGCGGCGGGCGCGGGCGGTCGTCGTTACCGCGCGTCGCCCCGCGCGCACGTCAGTGCCGCCGGTCGAACGCGTTCGCGCCGTTTATTTCCGCGGCGCGCGCTGCGCGCGGGTGGGCGGTTTTTTCAAGCCTGCGCTCGAAGTTTACGCTTTTCGTTCGTTTACACCAACCAGCCTCTCTCACAACATCAAGGGTCGCCGCGGCTTCCCGCCACGTCTCGCTCCCCCTCCCCCGTTAACCCATACCGTACCGTGCCACGCACATCTCTCGCGCGGACAGACGAACAGACCCCCGCTCTCGTTCTCCTCGCTCGAAGAAACCTCGGGCGTCTTCGTCGTCGTCCGGACGTCGTCTCGCGAAGGCAAAATTCTATTTCCCCTCCGGAAGCCAATACTCGCCCTTCAACGCGTCCAGCGTCGCCTTCTCGAAAACGACCGGCTTCTTCGCCGCATCCTTCATCTCCGCGCTCGCCGCGAACGTCTCCACGAGCGGCACCAGGTCGACCATGTCCCGGATCACGATGTCCGCGCCGCGGCCGTCGTCGCTCCTGCCGCCCGCAGTCAGCGTGCCCGCGTGCGACGTCTTGCGGTCTTCGGTGATGTGCGTCCCGCCGACGTACCCGACGATGAGGCCGACGTTCGCGTTCGCCGCGCTGCCAACGCCGGACGTGCTGCGATTGGATTGGATTGGATTGGATCGGAGTTGATTGGATGAGTTGATCGGTCAGTCGTGGCGTCGGACGCGATGGAGGATGACGCGTAAAAGTCAGCACGTAAAAGTCGTCACGCGCCTGTCCTCCACGGCGACGCAGTTCTTCGGGTCCGCGTCCTCGCTCTTCGCCGCGAGCAAGTACACGCTCGGGTCTGGCTTAAACCGCGGCGGATCGAAGTCGCTCTCGCCGCTGTGAATCTTCTCCGGGGGGAAATACTCGGTGTACCCGCACGACACGACGCTCAGGGTCGTTCCATACAAAGCGACGTCGGGGTGGAGTTGAAAGGCGTCAGATGGAGTTGAAAGGCGTCGAGGGCGGGTATTGAAAGCGAGGAGTGGGCGGAGAGAGACGCCGGGCAAAGTCCTTAAGGATCGGCGTTCACCACGCCAACGGGGTCGTATGGGGACCAGTGTATAGAACGCACCTCACGGGCACGCGCGGTTTCCCGCTCGTGGTGGAGATGCAAAACGGAATCCCCTTCGCCTTCAGCGACGCGAGCACTCCCGGGACGTTGTCGCACGGATGCGCAGCCACGGACAGCGCGTCCACGGTCTCGTCCTTCTGAAGCGTCAGGATGTCCTTTCCGAGACCGCGCGTCTCCGCGAGCGGCGGGAGGCCAAACTTCGCGCGGCCGGCGTCCACGACGGCGAGCGTCGCCGGCGCCTCTCCCGCGGACGCGCGCGCCTCCTCGATGGACGACAACCCCGCGGCTTTGCGATCCTCCTCGACGACGTCCACCATGAACTCGAACGCCTTCCCCGCGTTGTCGCGGATGTAGTCCGCGCACGTCTTGTCCGTGAGATAACTCGCGCCGTCGGGCTTCGCGGCTTCGGGGAAGTACGGCGCGAGCTCCCAGAACGCAACCTCCATCGCGGGCGTCTCCGTGTCCCCGAGCGTGCCGTCGAAGTCGAAGAGGACCGCGGTGTGATCGCTCGCGGTCATGATGATCGCGGCGCGGCGCGCGGAGGACGACGACGCGAGAGAAGGCTGAGGATGGATGGATGGAGGGAGAGAGGGATGGAGGGAGCGTCAGAGGCGAGGAGGATGGGAGGGAGGGCACGAGCGAGCTAAGACGGGCGCGACGGACCTTTAAAGCGCGCGACGCGCGGTCGACGCGGACGCCGCGACGCGCGAGCGGGGACGCGCGCGCGGGACAGAGGACGCGCGACGCGGACATGAACGGGCGACGGCGGAACTCGACGCGACGGCGTGAGCGGCGCGCGCGACGAAGTGCGATCGAGCGAGATAAGTTGTTAGGAACACGTGAGAGAGCTCATCCATCATCATCGTCACGTGTCGCCTGTCGCGCGCGCTGCGGCGCGCTGCGCGAGCCGACGACCGGAAGCTCCCGTGGAAACCTAGCTAGCAGCTCGCGTCGATCTCGTCGTCAGTCGAGGGCACGCCGCTGCCGCCGCCGCCCTCGAAAGGCTTCTTCTCGCGCTTCTTCTCGTCGTCATGTCGACCAAGAAGGACGAGAAGAGCACCGACAAGAAGGTCATGGCCGCGATGGACGAGATGAAAGCGGTCGTCGCCGCCGTGAGCGAGGGATCCGTCGCCGACGTCGTCGCGGCCGCGAAAAAGTTTCGCGACGAGACGGGCGCGTCCGTCGCGTCGCTGCGCGACGCGCGCGGCCGCACGCCGTTGCACCTCGCCGCGCAGCGCGGCGACGCGGATATCCTGATCGCCCTCGTGAAGGAGTGCGCCGTCCCCGTGGACGCGGAGGACAAGGACGGGAACACGCCGCTCATGGCGGCGGCGGACTACGCCAAGCCAGACGCGGTGCGGACGCTGATCGAGCTCGGCGCGGACCGCGCGAAGGCCAAGTCCGACGGCGTCACGGCGATGCACCGCGCCGCCGCGAGCGCGTTCGCGGAGGGGGCGGTCACGAGCGCGAACTCGATCAACGCGGCGGCGTGCGTGGAGACGCTCGCGAAGGACGCGAAGGACGACCGATTCGTCGACGCGAAGTGCGCGTCCGGGAACACGCCGTTTCTCCTCGCGTGCTCTCGCGGCGCCGAGGCGAATATCGTCAGACTGAAAGCCCTCGGCGCGAACGCGTCGGCGACGAACGACGCCGGCGTCGGCGCCGCCTCGCTCGCGACCGCGTCGGGCGTCCCCGGCGCGCTCCGCGCGGCGCTCGCGGCGGGCGCGCCGACGCACCTCAGGCGCGTTCTATCTCGCACTGGTCCCCATACGACCGCGTCGGCGTGGTGAACGCCGATCCTTAAGGACTTTCTCTCCCGGCGTGTGTTTCTCTCCGTCCACTACCCCTCGCGTCCAATCCCTACACACCTTGACGCCTTTCAACTCCGCTTCTGACGCCTTTGAACTCCACCCCACCATCGCTTCTTCGTATGGAACGACCCTCAGACCCGTCGGAGGCATGACGGCGCTCCACGTCGCCGCGTCGCATCCGCACTGCGCCGATGCCTCCGACGAGCTCGTGCGCGCGCTCCTGGACGCCGGCGCGGACTCGGACGCGGTGGACGGCGAGCGGATGAAGCCGATACACGCGGCGGCGGCGGTCGGCCGCGTCGGCGTCGTCGAGACGCTGCTGGAGAGGACGACGAGGGACGACGGCGTCGCGGAGGGCGATTGGAACGCGTCGGGGGTGCAGAAGATCGTCCAGGTGCGTTCTACTATACGAACGTTTGTTTTTCACCCGTAGCTCGGTTTCAACACTTGATCGCGTGGGTCCCTTTCAACTGACCGATGGACTATTTTTGTATGGAATGGCCCTCAGGAGAAGCTCCGGGCGATGGGGATCGGTACGACGCGCGGCGGTACCGGCGGCGGTACCGGCGACGGCGACGACGCCGAGAAGAGGAAACACTGGGCGGGCGCCGAGGGGGGTCCCGACGACGAGCCGCCGTACGTCGCGAAGGGCGCTTCGGACGCCGACGCGGCGGCGGCGAAGAAGCGCGCCGGCGACGAGGCGTTCGTGAAGGGCGCCGACGCCGACGCGATCGCCGCGTACGACGCTTCTCTCGCCGCGGACGATTCCAACGCCAAGGTGTGGGCGAACCGCGCGGCGGCGAAGCTGCGGCAGGGCTCGCACGCGTCCGCGCGGAGAGACGCGAAGATCGCAAGGGAGATCGAGCCGACGTACGTCAAGGCGTGGTATCGAGAGGGGCTGGCGTTGACCGAGCTGGGCGACTTCGAGGGCGCCGCGATGGCGTTTTTCGAGGGGATGCAGATCGACGGGGACAACAAGGAGTTGAAGCGGGGGTTCGACGCCGCGATCGCGCGCGGGAGGAAGGCGCACCTCGCGGGAGGAGGAGGTAAGTGACGCTCTCGCGAGTAGCAATATACTAGCAGCGCGATGTGACACTATCACCGAAGGTGTCGGTACCTTTTAAGGCGGGCGTTTTGACGACGTCGTTGTTCCGCTACTGTGCTCTCTAGCTAGACTACCGGCGCGCGAATGGACGTCGAGCGTCAGATGATCTCCGAGACGTAATCCCAAACCTTCGCCGTCGCCGTCGCCGTCGCCGTCGCCGCGCGCTTCTTCTCCGCGTCGTCTTCCGCGGGGTGGAGTTGAAAGGCGCCAGTTTCAACTCCGCGGCGGTCAGTTTCAACTCCACCCCGACGGTTCGTCTCCGCCGCAGCCGCCGCCGCCGCCGCCGCCGCGTCGTCCTCCGCCTCGCGCGCCACCTTCTCCAGGTGCATCTCGCGCAGCAGCTCGCGGTCCGAATCGCCTTTTCTAACGAACGCTCCGGGCGGGTGCTCGTGGACGGATATCGATCGCGACCTCCCGCCGTCGTCGTCGGCGGCGGCGGCGTCGTCCGGTCCACGGAATCCGTCCTCCTCCTCCTCGCTCTCCTCCACGGGCACGGGCCCCGCGTCGCCTTCGCGGTGCGTCTGCGGCATCCGCTCCTTCTTTCCCGCCGCCGCCTTCTCTCTCGCTCTCTCCGTCGTCGACACGTGCGCGCCGAAGCACGTCGGACAGAGGACGAACGCGTCGTCGTTGTTTCCGTGATTCGCGCCGCACGCGCCGCACGCGTCGTAACGCGCGATGCACCGGAGCCCGCATCCGCCGCACGGGAGCGGGCACTCGCCGGGCGTGCGGTCCACGTCCGCGTCCGCGACGCCGACGACGCGCGCCTCCGTGACGTCGAACGACAGCTTCTTCGTCGAGGGCGCGGCGGCGGCGGCGGCGTCGTCGTCGTCGCGCCGCGCGCGCTTCCTCAATATCGGCCTCAGCATCTTGTTTCTATACGTAGACGGCCCGAGACTGGCGCGCGTGCGAATGCGATCGCGAGGTGCCGCGCGATGGCCGTCGCCGCGAGCGACCGAGCGGTCCCGACCCGACCGCCGCGCGGGTCGTCCGCGTCGCGCGCCGCGCCGCTCGCAGTGCGTCGGCCGACGCGGGCCGTCTCTCGGACGGAACGGAATTTTATCCGAAACGCGAGGCAGAGAACGCGTCCTGACCCGACCTGCCCGGCGACGCCGCGGCGCGCAGACCGATCCGCGCCTCTCGCCCGCGACGCACGCGCTCCGATGATGTCCTCCGCCGCCGCCGCCGCGACGGCGTCCCTCCCTCGCGTCGCGACGCCGACGACGCCGCGTGCCGCGTCGTCCGCGACGCGCCGCGCGCGCGCCGCCGCCGCGCGCGCGCCGTCCCCGCGCGGAGGCGTCGGCGTAAGCCCCGCGATCCGTCGTCGCCGCGCGACTGTCATCGCGTCCGCCGCCTCCTCCTCCTCGAGCGACTCCTCCGACGCCGCCGCGGACCTCGCGAGCGGGACGACGCACGCGGAGTACGTCGCGTCCGTCGCCGGCGTGCGCGCGCCGAGCGAGCTCGGCGCGCTCGTCGCCGTCCTCGCCGCGCAGGGGCGCGCGATCGTCGCTCCGTCGGAGCGCGCGGGGCTCCATCCGCGCTGCGTCCCGCTCGCGCGCGATCCCGACACCGGGCACACGACGTGCCTCCACGTCACCGTCCCGTTCGACGGCGCGCGCGCGGAGCTCGAGGTGGTCTCGTGCGTCGGCGGCGGCGACGTGTCGATGACGCTCCTCGCGAAGACGGCGAAGGAGGCGCGTCCTCCTTCTGTTCTCACACTGGACCCCATACGACCGCGTCCGCGTCGTGAACGCCGTTCCTTAAGGACTTTTCCCGTCGCGTCTCGTCTCTCCGCCCGGGGCCCCTCGCTTTCATCGATCCCCGCTCGCGACGCCTCACGACTCCAACTGATGCGCCTGCCTTCAATCTCCACCCGGCGTCCGGCGTCGCTTAAACCCTAACCCTCGACCCGCAGTACGTCCACCGCGCGATCGTCGAGGAGGAGAAGGCGTCCGCGGACGCGGGAGTCGCCGTCGCCGCCGTCGCCGCCGCCGCCGGGGCGACGGGGCTCGCTATGCACGACCCGGGATCGTTCGTCACGCTCGGGAAGGAGCTCCCGGTGTACCTCACGCTCAGGGTGGGGAAGTTCCCGGACGCGATGGAGGCGCTGGCGAAGAAGCACGTGGAGAAGGGCGACGAGCAGAGCGCGCTGGTGACGTGCGATCTGTACAAGGCGTCGTTCGAGGGGTGGGGCCGGCCGCACTGGTACCTGTCGCGGATATACGCGGACCTCGGAAGAGACGAGGAGGCGAGGGACGCCGCGCGGTTCGCGGTGACGGACTGCGATTGGTCGACGATCGGGCCGGAGACGGATTTCGCGGACGTGTTGGAGCGGTGCGGCTGGGCCGGGAAGTCGGTGGCGGAGATCAAGGCGATTTGCGAGACGCGGCGAGGCCCCGCGGCGTCGTCGTTCGACGGCCCGAAGACGGATGCGCAAGTCGCGGAGGAGGAGGCGGCGGCGTTGTTAGACCAGGTCGTCGCGGGGGAGAATGCGCTCGGGGAGATCACGCAGCGGCTCGCGGAGTGTTACATGAACGCGGAGCGAGGGAGCCTCGCGAAGCTCGTCATGTGCGCGTCCGCGCCGAAGTTGTGACGCGGCGACGTTTCCGCGACGGCGATATATTATTTGACGCCGGCGGCGGAGCCGTCGTTCGCGTTCGTTCATCGCGACGCGAGTTTTTAATTAAGTTATCCGTCGTCATGTCGCGTCGCGTCGCGTCGTCGTCGTCGTCGTCGGAGGCCGGGGCGGAGACCGTATCCTGCGTTACTTCCTGGAATTTTATTTTTCACCAGGCGCTACTCGCTACTCGCGCAGTGCAGTACCAAACGAGCGCCCCTTTCTTCGTTTGAATGCTCAGTCTTGGCTGTCGCGTCGCACGCGGGGAAGGCGCGATGTCCACGACCGCGGGCGGCGCGATAGGCCGCCTCGCCGCCGCGACGGAGCGGCTGCGGCGGTGCTCCGCGTCCGCGGGCATCGACGCGGAGGACGGCGGCGGCGGCGGCGGCGGCGGCGGCGCGCCGGTCGACGTCATCGTAGATCTCACGCAGGCGCCGAATCACGACGACGACGACGACGACGGCGACGGCGACGGCGCGGACGACGCGGACGACGCGGACGACGTCCTCGACCCGGCGCTCCCCCCCGCGTCGCAGGACGACGCCGCGAAGGGCGCGCTCTCGTGCAGCATCTGCTTGGAACCCTGCGCGCTCGACGGCGCGCACCAGGTCAGCGCCCTCTCCTGCGGGCACTGCTTCGGGCACGCGTGCATCAGCAAGTGGCTGACGCGACACAAGAAGGGCAACGGCGGGAAGTGCCCGCAGTGCAATCGCAGGGCGAAGGTCGCGGACGTGCGCAAGCTGTTCGTGCCCGCGTTTCGCGCGTTCGTGGACACGAGCGAGGTGGACGCCGCGCACGAGGAGCTCGCGAGAGAGCGCGCGGGACGCATCGAGGCGAGCTTCGAGAGCGAACGCGCGAGAGGACGACTGAAAAAAGTCGAGGCGGAGTTGGAAGAGGCGAAGGCGGCGGCGGCGCGCGAACTCGAGGAGGCGAACGCGCGCGTGAAGGATCTCGAAGCGAGGAACGCGGCGTTGACGTCGACGCGCGCGGAAGAAGAAGTAGCGGCGGCGGCGAGGAGGAGGAGGACGTCGTCGATCGACGCGTCCGGGTCGCGACCGGGACCGGGGCCCGGGTCAGGTGCGTCCTATACACTGGTCCCCATACGACCGCGTTGGCGTGGTGAACGCCGATCCTTAAGGACTTTCGCCGTCGTTTCACTCCGTCCACCCCTCGCTTTCAATACCCGCCCTCGGCGCCTTTCAACGCCAACTGACGCCTTTCAACTCCACCCCGACATTCGCTTGTATAGAACGGCCCTCAGCGCCCGCGCCCGCGCCGGACGCGACGAGGAAAGCGACGGCGCCGGCGGCGAACAAGCGCAAGTCCACCGCGCCGTCGGACGGCGACGGCGCCGGCGGCGATCGACGCAAGGGCACCGTGCTCGCGATGTTCGACCCGAACCGCGACGCGCGAGAATCGCGCGCGGCGGCCGCGGCGGCGGCGGCGGCGGCGCGGGAAGAAGAAGAAGCCGCGGCGGCGGCGGCGGCGGCGGCGGCGCGCGGACGGTACGAGCAACGCTTCGTCACGCACGTCTCCTCCGGGCGTTCGATGGACGTCAACGGCTCGTTCACGATCGTCTCGGAGGAATCCCCCACGGGGAGCACGCGGCTCACGAAAATAAGCCACGCGTCGCACTCGAGTCGCGCGAGCGTCGCGCTCCCGGCGGGCTCCGGGCGGGCGCGAGACGTGCGCATCGCCGACGACGGCGACGGCGCGTCGTGGGCGCTCGCCGCGTGTCTCGGCAAGCGACTCGTCGTCGTCGACCTCGCGCGCGACGGGATCGCCGCGTGCGTGCGCACGCCCGCGCCCGCGTGGTCGTGCGCGTGGGGCGGGTGGTCGTCGGTGAACGTTTCGTCCTCCAGGGACGCGTCCTCCGCGGATCCCGCGCGCGATCCCAACTACGTCGTCGTCGGCCTCGCGAACGGCGAGACGTTGATGTACGATCTGCGACGCGCGAGCGAGCCGGTCGCGAGAGTCCCCGCGGAGGAGGGGTCGCACCGGCCGCCCGTGCACACCGTGGTGCCGATCGCGCGGGAGCACGGCGGCGGCGTTTTGTTCGGGACCACCCTGGGGGCGTATTACTACCAGCCGGGGGGCGCGTCGTCGGACGCGATGATGGCGTCGGACGCGATGATGGCGGCGGACGCGGTGTCGGACACAGTGTCGGACGCGTTCGTCCGGCGTCTGCCGCACCTTCCCGACGCCGGGTGCACGTCCGTGGCGTGGGCGCCCGGGACCATGACCGCGGCGGCGTCGTTCCGCGGCCGTAAACCCGGGCAGTCTGACTCGTACCCGGAGACGCACGTGATCATGCGCGCCGCGAGCGCCGCCGAGGGCGTCGAGGGCGCCGTTCCGGACGGCGCCGGACGCGCGCGTCCGCGACCGCTGCTTCAGCGGGGTGACGATTCAAATCGAAATCCAGGCGGCGGCGGCGACGGTTCGCGTTCGTATCCGCATTCGTTCCCGTTCCCGCGCGCGAACGTGACGCGCGCCGCCGGGCATCGCAACAAGGACGTGATGTCGCGCGTCGCGTTGTTGCGGCCGCACGCGACGCGCGCGTGCTCCGTGTTCCTCGCCGGCGCGTCCGAGCCGGGCTACAACGCGCACACGATGACGTGGATGGGCCCGACGGTGATGGTGTGGAACGCGGCCACGGGGAGGATGCGACAGGCGCTAAAATCGTCGCTGCCCGCGTCTGGCGGGGGGATCACGGACGTGCGAGGATGGAGCGGCGGCGGCGGAGGCGGGGAGGTTTTAGCGTGCGTGAACAGGGACGCGATGCAGCTGTGCACGTGGACGCCGGGTGAGGCGCCGTGATCGGCGACGAGACGATGTAGCTTAGCGTGCGTGCGAACGACGAGTGTTCGATGTCGAACGCGTTGGTAGCGGGACGCGTTGACGATTACAAGGCGCGCTCCGTCGATCGATCGACCGACCGATCGATCGATCGATCGATCGACCGATTTTTCTTCACACTGGTCCCCATACGACCGCGTTCGCGATGTGGACGCCGTTCCTTAAGGACTTTTCCCGGCGCATCTCTCCGCCCACACCACGCTTTCAATCCCGACACACCTCGACGCCTTTCAACTCCGCTTCTGACGCCTTTGAACTCCACCCCGCCATCGCTTCGTATGGAACGAGCCTAGGCGCGCTGTTCAACCGCCGCGCCGCCGCGGAAGCGCGCTCGAGCGCGATGGGGGACGCCGCCTACGCGCGGCTGAACAAGCGACCGCTCATCACGTCCGTGTCGCTCGCGCAGGCGCGTCCCATCTCACACCAGACTGATCCCCATACGACCGCGTCGGCGCGGCGCGCGCCGATCCTTAAGAAGGACTTGACTTTCTCTCCCGGCGTCTCTCTCTCTCCGTCGCTCTCTGTCGTCCAATGAAACGTCGAACATCCACGTCATCAAATAACTAACCAATCACATAACTTCCCGCCACGTCGCCCACCAATCAAACGACGACACCTCAGTACCTCTACTTCGCCGCTATGTGGGACGTCGTCTACTTTTGGACCGCCGCGCTCATCATGATCTACAAGGGCAACGCGTTGCCGTACCCAAACGTCGGACACAACTACTGGGGCCTGGAGTTCTCGTACCTGTTTATGTACATCGTCGTGGAGTGGCTGCGGCTGACGCTGATGGGGCAGGGCAACGCCGCGCTGAGCAAGAAGCTCGTGTACCGAAGCCTCTTGATCACGCCGATCGTTATTTACATGCACGTGTACTACATGGTCCAGCAGACGTACATACTGGAGATGGAGGTGCTCCTGAACGCCATCTCGATCGCGACGACGGGGATCACGTTCATGTCCGGATGGTTCGTCGCGATGGGTCTGCCCGACGCGGACGCGGACGGGATGCGGTGGGTCGGAGGAGGAAATGGAAATTATAATGGAAATAATTGGAGGGGAGGAGGGGCGCCGACGGGCGCGGCGGGCGCGGCGGCGGCGGCGATGCGATCGCCGGGGCGGGGTCCGAACGGCGCCCAAGCGCTTTCGCCGCCGCGGGCGACGTTCACGGTCACCGGCGGCGCGAACTGAGGGAGAATTAAGCGAGAAGTAAGATCCATCTATCCATCCATCTATCCGTCTGTCGTCGCGCGGCGCGCGCGCTCTCTCTCTCGGACGCGTCCGTCTGTTGTTCCCGACGGTCACAGCGGGCCTACTATCTCATAGACTATCTTATACGAAAAGAAAGAAGAAGAGCGCTCCGCTCCAACTCGCGCGCCGCCCGCCCGCCCGCGCTCGCTCGCTCACGCGAGGTAGTTGTACACCTGCGCGTTCCCGCGGTCGCGCTCCAAGTACTCTCGGTCGATGAGCGACTCGATCCGTTTCTTCAGATCCGCCGGCTTGGCCGGGAACTTGATCTGGTTGAAGAGTTCGCCGACGAGCAGCTGATGGTCGTTCCGTACGAGCGAACGTCGGGGTGGAGTTGAAAGGCGTCAGGTGGAGTTGAAAGGCGTCGAGGGCGGGGATTGAAACCGAGGGACCCTGGGCGGAGAGAATCGCCGGGAGAGAAAGTCTTTAA
>Ga0181557_1005304_pt1 | contig 11663 bp, 6 predicted proteins | sample 011ome_23_FD_148632 | JGI IMG/M metagenome (GOLD analysis project Ga0181557, IMG submission 148632) | Coastal salt marsh microbial communities from the Groves Creek Marsh, Skidaway Island, Georgia - 011506CT metaG (spades assembly) | ecosystem: Environmental > Aquatic > Marine > Intertidal zone >... | reverse complement strand
TAAACTAGCTTTTTTAATACCCTTGGCTGTAGAAAAATCAGTTCCCGCAATGCCCATAGCACTTGGAACAGAATATGCTAATTGTGCTTGTCTATTTTTTATTTTAAGATCAAGCATAGCTATTCTTTCAGGGTCTTTTACACCCTTTTTTATTTCTTCAAGATTTTTTATTTCTTCATTTAGTAATTCAACTCTTTTATTTAAATAAAAATCTCTATTTAAACCTTTTGTTTGATAACTTCCTAATATGCTTCTTTCTAAACTAGCAGGATCATAATTATTTTCATTAGCAGATTGCAAAATAGTTTCTTTTCTTTGAGTTAAAGAATCGTATTTTTCTTTTAAAGGTTGAATTGCTAAATTATATGCGTTTTTTGTTTTTGAATTATTAGAAACTTCAGCTGCGTCTAATCTTATTTTTCCAATTTCAGAATTAAGTTTTATTAATTCTTCTTTTTGACTTGTTGTAAGATTATCAATATTACTTAAATCTTTTGCTAAATACTTTACTTGTTTTGCTTTAATTTCATTAACAGCATTAGCTAAATATTCTAATTGCTTTTTATCAGCAGGATTGCCTTGATTTAGCTTGCTCATTTCTTGGTTTAGGCTTTCTATAATTTGATTGCCTCGAGCTATTTCTAATTCAGTGTCACGAGATCTAAAGGGATTAAATACTTGCTTAAATATTAATGGTGCTTTAAATATACCCGCACTCATAACAGCTCCTGATGCAAAAGCATCTATTAATCCTCTATCAAGACTAATGTCTTTATCAAGCATAAAAGCATCCACTAAATTTTCAGACGCCTGTGCAATAACTTCCGACCCACCTTCTTGTACAATGCCACCAGCAACGCCCTTAGCTGTTATTCCTTTTACATAGCTTGTAACAGCCTCTTTAAAAGAAGGTGATTTTTTAAAAGCAGATTTTAAAACATTTAATTGATTAAATGTAACTCTTTCACTTAAAGCTTCAGCAGTACCCACGATAGCAGGGGCAGCAAATAGCTGACCTCTTGAATAAGAAATTAATGGGTTTTTATCCATTTCGCCCATCATTTCTGCATATTTACTGCCTGCTGTAGTTGCACCCATTGCCCATAACCCAGCTGTACCGCCTGTTGCGGCTAATGTACCAATTATAGGTAATTGATTACCTACTAAATTACCAAACCAAGTTGCAAGATCGCCTAATCCTTTGAGCTCTTCAATACTTTTATCTCTAGCTAATCCACCTCGTATTTCTTGACCCATACCAGATAATAGCTTTCCTAACATTAATCCCGATTCTTCAAAATTACCTAAGTTTACATTTTCTTCAGTAATTGCATCAATACCGCCTTCAATAGCGCTAAAAACATATGCAGGAATGTTTAAAAGACCTCCGGCTAATTCGTAGGTACTAGCAATTGTTCTGCCTACTATATTTGAAACCGTTCCGTAATCTTTTCTTATTATATCATTAATTTCATCTGCTTTATCGAGCTTTTCAATAGCTTTAGCTAGCTCTTTATCTGTATTTTGAAATTCTTTATTAATATAAGAAGCTTTACGCGTTACATTTTCTTGTATAGCTTTATATTCGTCAAGCTCTTTTTCATTTCTTAAAACTACATTGTTTAATTTACCAACGTAATCTTTTATTTTTTGAGCTTCTTCTTGTATTATTTTATTTTTTATTAAAGTATTTCTACTATCAAGATTTCCTACATCAGAAAGACCTTTAGCAATTTTACCTTCTTCTTTTAAAAGCTTTACTCTATTTTTAGATTTTTCTGCAATATTTTCAATATTTAAATTGAATTTTTTATTTCTTTTATCTTCAATATAATAATCTTCTGCTAAATTATAAACTTCATCATCAGAAATTATTGCATCAACTGCTTTATTGGCTTTTAAATCTTTTTCTGCTTTATTTAAAAAAGATCTTTTATATGCATCAGCTTCTAATAATTGGCTAGGTAAAAATTTACCGGTTTCTTCATCAGGCATAGCGCCAAATGTAGTTGTTTTAGGATTTTCATAATAAGATTTAAATTCTTGCCTAGCAGCTTCCTCTTCCTCTTTTTTTAATACTTGGGCTTTAGCCTCTTGCCCTGTGGCGGTTAAAAAAGGATCTTCTGCGTATTCATTTACAAATTTACCTTTTTTAAATTGGTATTGTAAATATTTTTGTAAGTCTTCTTCTGAATTAATATTTAAGCTCTTATTGTCAAATAACTCTTTTTTACTTACAATATATTCGCCTTCAAAATCTAGATCACCAGGTATTGTTCCTTTCTCCGCGCGAAATATATATTTTTTATCAGCTTCTTGCTGTTCTTTCGCTATTCTACTTGGAAGAGTTTCCTCTAGTGATTCCAAAAAACCACCTTCCCGCTGCAAATCCATAACGTTTTGCCCCACTGCAAGTGCAGCTTCCTCCGCAGCGGGTTCCATCTTTTTTGTTTCTTCTTGTTCTTCGCCTACTGTGGATATTAATTGGGCATCAGGAAAATCTGTTAAAAATTTTTCCTTACCGCTTGGGTAAACATGATAGTCTTGCCCGTCTGCTCTGTAAATTTCGTACATAATTATTTATATATAATAGGTTGTGTCCAAGTTTGATTATTTAAGGCTGCTATTTCTTTCATTAAAAAGCCAATATCTTTAATTCTAGACGGATCAATCACCCTTTTTTTCTTTTGATCTTCCATTCCAGCTTTGCCTAATAAATAATTTCCTTCTTTATCCAGATCAATAAAATATCCTTCAGATTTAAGAGCTGGTTGTATTCTAGCTATATAAGGATCCTTTCCGCTTGCCAAATCTCTAGGGTCTCTTGATAGTCCTCCAGCGGGAGTACCCATAATTTGATTATAAATTTGGGTAAGCTCTGGTGAGTTTCCTTTTGGTTTACCACTATTTTTAGTTTTTTCCGTATAATCTAATTGGGCGGATCCGGCTTGAGCTTCAGCTTTCCTTGTATTAGCAATATCTTTTCTTAATTCTAATTGAGCTTTATATGTATCAGCGTTAGTATTGTTTATTATTTGTTTATTAGCCTCTATTACTGCATTTTTACTTTGTTCTAGCCAATCTGCTTTTAGCCCTTGCCCTTTATATTTTTCAGAAGAATTAATAAAGTTATTTATATCGGTTAAACTTTTGCCTTCAAGTAATTTATCTAAAGTATCAATTCCATAAGATTCCGCATTACCACCTGCCAATTGATCCATTAATTTTCGTCTATCTTTAATTTCAACAGAATCCATTAAGTATTCCTTTAATGCTTTTCTTTTATCTCCTCTACCAAGCCCGTTAAAATATCCATCAAAACTTTCAGTTGCAAATTGCTTAAACCAAGGGGTTAAAGAGTTATCCTGTTTATTATATATTGTTTGAATGTCTTCTTCGTACTTACCTGTTTTAGGGTTGATAGCTCGCATTGTGTTTCCTTCTTTTGTATCAAGTATGTTTTTTGCATCCGCCGCAAGCTGTTCCTTAACATTTGTTTCAGGCTTTGTTGATACAAAAGGCAGCCTATCCATTTCCGCTAAGGCGGCACTAATAGGATTATCATTACCATCAACATCCTTCCATGTGCCATCTAATAATATCTTACCATTATCATCAACCTTATAGCTAACATTTGCCTCGCCTCTAGCTAAAGATGACCAAAATTGAAAATCTTTTGCGCTTATAGAACCGGATAAAGTTCCATTTTCTAATCCATCTAAAAATTGCTCAACACCTGTATATATAACTTTTTCAGCTGATTTAAAAGCTGGTATTTGAGCATTTAAAACTTGCACAGCTTTTTGGTAATCTGCGCTGGTAATATCACCATCGTCTCTAGCAATTTTTAATTGATTAAGTTTATCTACTAGAATATTCGAAAAATCCGTACGAGCATCATTTAAATTATCAGAGCTTGATTCTGCGGGTAAAATTAAACCTTCTCTAACCTTTTTGTCAATGCTATTTAATGCCATTTCAGCCGCAAGCTCTCTTTGCTTTTGAGCTCTAATATCTGCTTGTTGTTTCTCGTTTCGAGCTACAGCTTGCCTAATATTAGCCCCCATTTGCATACCTTGCTGGAGCCCTTTTTCAATGGCCTCAATGTCTTCTGTGTATGTCGGTCCGTAGTACGTAGCATCGAAGCTACCAAATCCTTGTGCCATATTATTAGTTGTTTAGTTCCGCTAATTTAAGATCCATGTATCCTGATGCAGCGCCTGCTGCAGCACTTGTTAAACCGCCTAAAAGCATGTTTCGTTGTCTTTCATTAGCAGCTTGTTTTACCCCTGCTTCTTGAGCCTGTAAACTTAAATTAGAGCCTAGTCTATTGTATTCTGCAGCTTGAACGTCTGCAGCTCCTTGAGCTTGTAATCTTTGTGCTTCCATACCCATTTGAGCGTTAAATTGAGCGGATTGATTTGCAGCTTGCATATTAGCTCTGTTTGCAGCATTCTCAGCCTGAAATTGCTGCATTGTAAATTGATTTTGAGCACCAGCATTAAACTGATTCATTTGAGCTTCTTGACCAAATTTGCTTAAAGCAAATTGATTTGCGGCTTGAGCACCAAATCTTGCTGCGTCATTTGCAGCTTGAGCACTAAATTGGGCTGCTTGGTTTTGAGCACTAGCACCAAACTGCGCGGCTTGATTAGTTGCTGCCGTACTGAATTGGGCCGCCTGGTTAGCTTGAGCCGCATTAAACTGCTCTTGGCCTAATGCAAATTGTGAAGATAAATTACTTTGAGATAATTGATCTCTTTGCAATTTCATTTCACCTTCGGCTCTACGCATTTCATTTGCTTTAACTTGCCTGTCAATATCTGAAGCAATTTGTGCTTTAGATTTTGCAGCAGCCGCAGCAAGAGCAGTTGCTCCCCCTGCACCTGTACCAGCTTGAGCGGCTAAATCTTGAGAAGCGGCTAAAGCTTGATCAGCTTCTTGAGCGGCTAATTCAGCGCCAGCGGTTGAAACCTGTAAATTTGCAAATTCATTTGTAAGCCCAGTCCCCGCTCCTGTTAATAGTGGTCCTATACTTGTGCCCTGTGCAGTATACCCTTGCGCAGTATAGCCCTTTGCATCGTAGCCTTGAGCATCATAACCTTGTGCATCTGCTAAAGTAGGCATTTGAGCTGTTTGAGCAGCACCAATTTGAGCCGCTTTAGTAGCTACAGGATCATAAGCAGCGCCTTGTATTCCTTCAAAAGCATTTTTAAATTTAAAATTATTTACTTTTGCTAATGAGGTTTGTTTTGCTTTTTCAGCTTTTTCAGCAGCAACTTTTTTCTTTTTGCGCCCGAATAAAGAGCCAATACCCGATATTATTCCTGGTGCAGCAGCAGCTAATGCCCCTGCTAATAATACGCCAGCTCCCTTTGTTATTTCGGGTTCAAATAATAGCGTTTCTAATAAAATCATTATAGTCATCTTTTGTTAATGAATAATTGTAATCTTCTAATTCGTCTAAATCTTTCAATTCAAATGGATTTTGAAAAACATTTTGAAAAATACTATTTTCATGCGCATATATAGCTCTTTGAGTACCCGATTCGGAAAAACCCATATAAGGCGCTTCAAAAGTATTAGTTCCATTTTTGTCGGATACAGTTATGCACCCAGAAAGCAAAAACCAAACATGTTCTCTTTTATGAATAGCACTAATAACGGAAGTTCCTTGGTTTAATATCATTTTTCTTAAATAAATACCAGGGACAAATTCGTGTTTTAAATCAAATAATTGATTACCATTACGAACAATATTGCCGCCATTGTGAACTAGAAGATCACTGTTTTCTTTTGAATAAGCAGTATTTAAAAGCTTGCTAATTTTATTTTCAAAAGATTTTGCTATTATTTTATTTCTAATAAATTTAATTAAATTCATATATTATTGACTTGAATAAACAGCTTCAGAATTAATTGCAAATAATTCAGCTTTATTAATTGATTTATCTACTGGCAATTTAATGCGTGTTCTCATAAAAGTACCTTTGGTTCCGGAAACAAGTTTTGTTGCATTAGCCACAATAGCTCCATTAGAAACTTTATAAGTTGTTTCTTCAGAAACTATAGGCGCAAAATATTTGCCTTCTTTTTCTTCAAAGGGAAATTTAATTATTGTGCTCATTTAAGATTGTGTTATATTTATAGTTTTATTTGCAACCCCAGTTACTCTACCATTATTATTGCTTATAACAACAGTTCCAGTTCTTTGACTACCCGTAGTATTATCCTCAGCATTTATTGTAAATTGACCTTGCACATTAATCTGTTTTGCACCGCTACTGCCATCTATTTGGATCCATGAATCGCTAGGGGTAACTAAAATATCTATATTAGCCTGCTCTGTCACAACGTCTCCTATAACTAAATCAACCGCAGAACTAGCCGCAAATGTATGCGTAGTAGGATAAATACCAAGCGCAGCGTTTACTTCTCCATTACCAGAAACATTTATTTGTATTAATGAAGACTCATATATAGGCAATATATCAATATCTATATCTAGTGTATTTTGTAGCGAAGATAATGTTTTAGATGTTTCAATGCCATATAAAGAAGATGTTATATCATACGAATCTAACAAAAGCACTTTAGTTGGGTCTGTTGTTGTAAATCTCATATTTGCTTCTCTAGTAGAGGGCACATCGTATGGGTACGTTTTATAAGGCGTATCTAAAACAACCCCTGAAGGAGGCGTTAAGGTTCCTATGCTGGGCGTTTGCCATGTAACATCATATTTAGCGGTTGCATTGCCACTAACACTTATGCTATTATTAGTAGCTTCTGTTGGAACGGTTATAGGTGAACTAAATTGGATATTTTCAATTGATCTAAAAAAATCAAAAGCTATTATATTTGTTCCATTACCCATACCACTATGATTACTACAATAATAGTATAACGAAGGTGTTGCAGCTCCTATAGTTATAGTTGTAGAAGCTCCGGCTTGACCAGGCGTACCTACAGATGTTACATCCACGGTATATTCAGAGCCGCCACCATGAGTCCCATCTGCTGTTGTACTAAATTTAAAGGGATGTCCTGCGTTACTAACATGAGACTGATCAAAAATATATACTTTGCCCCTTGTTAAAGCAAAATTTTCTTGTTTGATGTCATCAATAGTAAAAGCATTATTTGCCCCATAATTTACAACTTTTACTGTTTTATTAACAGTTCCAGATATAGCCTCTGCTACAGAAAGCCCAGATGAATTTATTAATATTGAGCCTTCCTGTATAAAATAATCATCATTAGCGTCAACAGTAAAGGATATTGTATTAGGACCCGCTGTTGTAAATGTTGCTAAAGCAGGGCTAACATCCCCGTTGCTTACCGAATCACCTATACTTACTGTTAATAAATTAACTTCAAATATTAGCTCAGCACCATTCCCTGAAACAAAAACAGTTTTGGTAGAATTTTGATTTGTAGCTACATCTGTAATTAAAAATACAAGGGACCCATTGGTAATAGAGGATGGATTTTGTATATTTAGATTTGAGCCAGATAGTAAAATATCTGAAACAGAAGAAAATTCATAATCTGCATTTTTAGGTTTTGCAGTTATTATCCAAGAAACTGTTTCCCCTTGTTTTGCATATATTGATTGTTCTCCCGATATAATACTATTATTTGCAGCTCCTGACAATTGTATTGTATTTAAATAAAAATTTTCTAAAGGAGGTTCATTGCCTACTGAAGAAATATCTGTTTTTATAAAATCAATTTCCCAGCCGCTTGTCCCTTCATAGCTAATATTATTAAATGTTTTTATTGTTGAAGGACTATCATTCATTATTGGCTCTATATATGACTCCGCTACATCCGCACCATAAAAAGTATTTCTATTTACAGTTTCATCATTATGTTGCCATAATTTACCATTTTTAAATGTATAATATATATTATTTAAGCTTATGCCTCCTTCTTGTTCAAATGACTTAAAGCTTGTCCAACCTTGCGAAGATTCATCAAAAGACACGGTTAAGTATCCGTTGGTGGCTGTTGCTACATTAGTATCTTTAAAACCACTATAGCCTTTTCCTATTAGCGTTAAGTTATATAGGTTATTATATTCATCATAAGAGCCTATTACTTGGCCTGACTTTTTAAGCGCATCTCTAAAAAAATCGCTCATTCCATTTTTTGATATTTCAACTAAGCCATTTTGAGATAAACGCATAACACTTCCTCTGCTTTTATCAGTAAAATATTTCGCATATCCATAATAAGCAAAAGATTTAGGATCTTTTGATATACCAAATTCACCTGCGTATGGAGCGATTGTTCCTAAAAATTGTGTATTTGTAGTAACAGGAATAGCTCCTCCTTCCGCTGAATAAATAAAATCTTTATTAACAGGAGATCTTGATATTTTATCTTCTTGAAAAACAATTATTTGAGTATCGTCTGCAAATAATTTTTGTACAGATCCATCTTGTGGATCTAAAGATATTGTTATGCCGCCTTCAGATTCATTAAATTGATTTATATAATTTATATTTGTTCTTGAATTAAATAAACCGCTTGAATGAATTAATGTATTAAATCTTCTTTCTTCTGCAAAGTTTTCTTTTACAACATAAGCTCTAACCCCAACATCAAAGGCTTTTTCATTGTATCCAGCTCTTAATCTATTTATTTCAATGTGAGCGCCTGAACTAAATGTAAACAAATAACAATTATAAAATTGTATATCTATAGCGGTTGTGGTCAATAAAGAGACTAAACCTCCGGTTGACGTTTCATAAAAAATATCTAAATCCGAAATAATAGGTTCTGTTTCAAACACACAAGTACCACTGGTAACTCCATCTGTTGGAACAGTAGCAATACCTGATGGATTTGCTATAGATTGTATTTTAGACAAACTAGCTGTTGTTTTATTTACTCCATTTAATATTTTTGGATAAACAGAAACATTACAAGGAGATATTGAATTACCTGTGCTTGGCGGTATTACAGCCGTTTGATCACGAGGTATTTTATTTATACTATCCCCTAGTCTTGCAACAGAATTTAATGCTGTAATTCCAGAAATCCAATTATAATATTCTTGCTCCCGCTGTTTTACAACTATTCTATAAGAATAACACCAATCTAAATTTTGTAAATCATTTATTGTTGATTGAGAAAATGCTATACGCAACGAATTAAAAACACTTGTGCTTTCGGAATTACCAGTTGCTGCGTCAATAAATACAGTGTCACCACCTGTTTCAGATAATAAAACAGGCGTTTGTCTTCCAAATTTATCTGCTAAAACCACACCAACCTGATAGGTTCTTCTAGACTTTACAGACATATTCTCATCAAGAGCAGAATATCTAGCTGAAGTTTCACCTGTTCTTGTAACTGTAAAAGATATTTTTGGAATATTAAAATTTTGCAAATAATTTCCATAAACAAGTCTTCCGCCAGCTAGCTCTTGTGATTTAGCAAGCCTAGGAACAGCGTCAGAAACTCTAGTCAGCTGGTCACTAGGTAATGTTTTAAATGGGTCTTGAGATTTATAAAAGAAATTTATATTTGTTTCAGATGTTAAAACTTTGCTTTCAACAACATATAAAGAGCTACTTGCTGTTTCTTTATAAATAAGTTCAACTTTAGTAATTCCAAAGCCAGCTGGCGTTGGAACAGATAATTGAACAGATTTTATTGCATTAACAAAAGTTTCAATTTCACCAAAAGTATCAATATTAGAAGATATAGTATCTACTTCATCTAGTCTTGAAAAACATATAGGTGTAAATGGAGCTAATACGCTATATTCTCCATCCTCAAATTGGTATCTATATGAAAATCTAACTAATTTATTTTCTAAAAAGTTAGAGGTAATAATATTACCCTGTTCATCAGAATCTGAAACTCCAACAATAGTAGCTGCCGTGTAGGGTGCGTATTTGGCTACAGAAATTACATCATCAATGTTTGAAGATAAATTATATCTACCTGGATCATTTCTAGCTGTTTCTACATTTATTTTTCTTGGAGGGTTTCTGTCATCCGTAAAAAATAATAATTCATCAACTAGGTTTATTCCTGTTATAGAATAATTTTTATGAAAGTTTAATGCAACACTGTTTACTAATATTGTTGATTTATTAGCTTTTTGATTATATTCAATTATTTGATGGCTTCCGCCGTTAACTTCATTGTAGGAATCATTAGTAGTAATAAAATAATAAATTCTATCATTACCGTTGTCTCTATATTCGCCAATTACAGCCGCTCCTGTTAATTGAGTGTCGTTTATAAGCTTATTCCCTAATATATTTTCTACAGCTCCAATATCTGAACTTTCAGACTTACTGATGTTCACATTTAAAGCTTCTCGATATTCACCGGGCTTAAGCATTTTATCATCTAAATCGCGGTTCATTCGACTCGCGTTAAAGAGTCTTTTAATTTCTGGCATATTTTAGTGTTTAATCCACTTTGACTTACCTCTTAATACTTGTGTTAATTCTTCTAATTTAAGATTACTCAATCTTATTTTAGCATTTCTCATTTTTGCAGCAGCCTCTTTTTTGTATAAAGCAGCGGTTGGCCCACCTGATGGACGTAATTTTGATAAATTATAAAGCATATTTGCATATACCGCATCCTCAGCAAGCTTTGGTACTAACACATTTTCAAAATTACCATTATCACCTAATCCGTCTGAAATATATTGAAAAGCTATTAAATCGCCTTCACTGAAAAAAGAATCAAAATATAATTTACCAGCTTGCAAATCTAAAACATAACTTCCATTTATGTTCTGTCTTTCAGGCTCAGAACCATATCGTCTTCCGTATGCGGAAAGATCGTCATCGTCGTAATACCCATCGTAATAATTTTGAAAATCTTTAGTTGTTAAAAATCTTTCTGATGCTTGAAAGCGACTAGCTGTCTCGGAAGTTTCATTAAATATTATATTACCATTCTGATCATATATATATTTAAAATTTTCGTCCTGTATTGCAGCTTTGGTTGGTTTTACATATTTAGCATTTTGTATTGGTCTATGATTGCCATTTGAATCTACATACGAAACTTTAACGTAGTTTACATAATCCGAAGGCAAGGACATTTGTAATGTAGAACTTAGCTCTATTTCAATATTTTTTTCTGCATGAAAAACATCATAGCTAAATTCTTGTACAGAGCGTTGAGCCCAAAATGCAACCTCATATCTTGGAATTTTAGTTAAAACTTTTCCATCCCCAATATAAGCAATCATAAAGTTATTTATAATGTCATTTAAATGTACTCTGCTATAATATCCAGCTATAGCAGAACCTGTTCCGCCTTCTTCGGATGAATAATTGTCTACGTCTAAAGGTTTTCTTGATATTGCCATTATTGTTCAGTTGCTTGTAATTGTTGATCTTTTGATTGTCCAAAGCCTGCTATATCCGCTTGCTTTATAGTAACACCCGCTAAAGTAAGTATTTTATATACTAATTCATTTTTTTCAGAAGGGTGTAATTCAAAATTTAATGATTTTGCGGTATTGCTATAATCGTCCGTAGATGGATTAAAAACTGTAGAATCATATATAGGCTTATTTGGAACTCCGGATGCAACCTGCTGCGCCGTAGGCATCAAATAACCCCACTTAGGTTTGTTTGGTTTCTTAAGATATTCCAATAATACATTAGATGCTACGGTAG
>Ga0181557_1005279_pt1 | contig 11697 bp, 8 predicted proteins | sample 011ome_23_FD_148632 | JGI IMG/M metagenome (GOLD analysis project Ga0181557, IMG submission 148632) | Coastal salt marsh microbial communities from the Groves Creek Marsh, Skidaway Island, Georgia - 011506CT metaG (spades assembly) | ecosystem: Environmental > Aquatic > Marine > Intertidal zone >... | reverse complement strand
TTATGACCGCCGCGCAGGATGATGTGACAGTCCTCATTGCCCGCCGTCTGAAAAATAGCCGAATGACCTTGTTTGGTGACCGACAGGAAATGATGGGAATGAGATGCAGAGCCGATGGCATCAATAGCAATTTGTACATCGCCAGTAGTACCGTTCTTGAAACCTACTGGACAGCTCAAGCCACTGGCCAGTTCACGATGACACTGGGATTCTGTGGTGCGTGCACCGATTGCGCCCCAGGAGATCAGGTCGGCTAAATATTGCGGGCTGATCAGGTCAAGATATTCCGTGCCTGCAGGAATGCCGCGGTTGGCCAGTTCCAGTAGCAGGTTACGCGCAGTGCGCAGGCCTTCGTTGATCTGGAAGCTGTCGTCCATGAATGGGTCATTGATCAGACCTTTCCAACCCACTGTGGTACGGGGTTTTTCAAAATAGACGCGCATGACGATCAGCAGATCATCCTTCAGAGCCTGTATGGATTCAGCCAGATGATCGGCATATTCCAGCGCGGCTTTGGGATCATGAATAGAGCAGGGGCCGACAATAACCAGTAGCCGGTCATCCTTGCCGCGCAATATATCCTGAATACCGGAGCGGGCATTGAGCACTGTGGCAGATGTCGTGTCGGTAAGCGGATATTCCTGCAACAGCTGCTCTGGAGAGAGCAGCTCTTTCATGGCTTTTATTCTGAGGTCGTCAGTTGCTTGCGATACCATGGCGTTTTCTCTTTTCTTTTCTCTTTTTTGTTTATGGGTTAATTGTTTTTTTGAATGTCTAGTGTCAGTGCATCGCCTTCTACATCAAAGCTATGCTCACTTGCCGAATCCTGCTGAGTGAAATCGGTGCACAGGGTTTCCCTGGCAATATAGTCTTTATGCTTTGTAATGGCCCGGCCCAGTGCATCCCCGGCAGCATAGTTAATACTAATGCGATCGGTCACATTCAGGCCAATATCCTTGCGCGTTTTCTGAATACGATTGATGACTTCTCTGGCCAGACCTTCATCAATGAGTTCCTCATTGAGTTGGCAATCCATATCAATGGAAATAAAGCGGTTGGACAAGGCTTCGGTGCCTTCTTTTGCTTCCCGGAACACCAGAATATCTTCAGTGCTGAAGCTTTCCTCGCCCAGGGTAATACTGCCGTCTTCCTGAAGCATGTTTAACTGTTCGGCATCAAGATTTTGAATTAGTTGGCGGAAGGCATTGAATTCCTTGCCAAAGCGTTTGCCCAGTACCGGCGAGTTGGGCTTGGCAAACAGGGTGATGTATTTGTCTTCATCAGTGGAGTAGGCGATGGACTTTATGTTCAGTTCGGAACTGATGTAATCCTCCAGACGCGCGATTTCATCCAGCATGTCCTGACTTTCATGAATAATGGTAAGTTCGGATAGCGGGATTTTGGTTTTGATCTTGACCTGTTCGCGTTTCTGTCGTCCCAGCAAAATAATATTTTGCATACGCGAAACTGCCTGTTCCAGAACCGGCTTGATAAGGTCCTGGTCGGCAGTCGGGTAATGACACAAATGAGCGGACTTATGACGGGTTGCGCTGTCACCGGCAAAAACCGCCAGTTCCTGATAGATATGCTCTGCCAGGAAAGGGGCAAAAGGCGCCATGCACACAGTCAGCTCACTAATAGTCGTGTAAAGCGTCTGGTAGGCCGCATGCTTGTCAGCGGTCATTTCTTCCACCCAGAAGCGCGAGCGGTTAAGACGAATATACCAGTTGGTCAGGTCTTCAATAAACTCAAACAGGGCAGGCACCACGTTGTAGAGTTTGTAGTCTGCCATTTCCCGACTGACATTGGCTTTTAGTGACTGCAGGCGCGACAGAATCCACTGGTCGGTAATATTTTCCGGGACCACGTGATGGGTGTCGGCTTTCCAGTGATCAATACCGGCATAGGTCTGCAGGAATTTAAACGAATTAAACCAGGGCAGCAGTGCGCGACGCACCATGTCTTTCACGCCGCTATCGGTAAAGCGTTGTTCTTCACCTTTTACCAGGCCAGAGTTAATCAGATACAGGCGCAGTGCATCAGCGCCATATTCTTCCATCAGGATATCGGGCGCAGTGTAGTTTTGCAGGCGCTTGGACATCTTCTTGCCGTCTTCCGCCATCACGATGCCGTTAACGATAACGTTCTTGAATGATGGTTTATCAAACAGAGCGGTACTTAATACCAGCAATGTATAAAACCAGCCGCGGGTCTGGTCCAGGCCTTCGGCAATGTATTCGGCAGGAAAGCCGGCTTCAAAAAGAGTCTGGTTTTCAAACGGATAGTGCAGCTGGGCATAGGGCATGGAGCCTGATTCAAACCAGCAATCCAATACTTCCTCTACGCGGCGGTAGACACCTTCTTCACCATCAATGGAAAAGGTCAGCTCGTCCACATATTCCCGATGCAGATCCTCGACCCGGGTGCCGGAATATTTTTCCAACTCATCAATTGAGCCAATACAGATTCGACTGTCGGTAACATCGTTAATCCAGATAGGTAGCGGTGTGCCCCAGTAACGATTACGTGAAATACACCAGTCAATGGCATTGTCGAGCCAGTTACCCATGCGCCCGTCACGGATATGCTCAGGTACCCAGTTTATTTGCTGGTTGTTAGCGGCAATGCGTTCCTTGATTTGTTCCACTTTCACATACCAGGAAGGAATGGTGCGATAGATAATGGGGGTATCGGAACGCGGACAGAAGGGATAGCTGTGCTGGTACACTTCCTGGATATAGAGTTTCCCTTCTTCCTTGAGTTTGCGAATGATGTCCTTGTCGGCATCCTTGACATAGATCCCGACAAAATCTGTCACTTCTTCAGTGAATTTACCTTCCAGATCAACCGGACAAACCAGAGCGGTAATGCCGTTGGCTTTCAAGACCCGGAAATCGTCTTCACCGAAAGCCGGGGCCTGGTGCACGATGCCGGTACCGGCTTCAGTGGTGACATAGTTGTCTGCAACCACCACGAAAGCGCCTTCAGCTTCCAGTTCGGTGAAGTAGGGCATGAGCGGCTCATACTTTTTACCTACCAGCTCAGAGCCCGCATGTTCACTAATGACTTCCAGGGACTTATGTTTGCCAATAGCTTCCAGGCGTTCCTGGGCCAGGTAGATATCCTTGCCGAGCTCAGTGTCATGGACTTTTACATAGGTGATTTTTTCATTAACACACAGCGCCAGATTAGACGGCAGCGTCCATGGCGTCGTGGTCCATGCGCTCAAATAGGCATCTTCGTCCTTAATTTTGAACAGAACGGTAACGGCTGGATCCTGCACATCCTGGTAATTGGAGCCGGCTTCAAAATTTGACAGTACCGTGCCCAAAGCAGTGGAAAAAGGTACCACTTTAACGCCGCGGTAGATCAGGTCTTTTTCCCATAGCTGCTTCATCACCCACCAGACCGACTCCATAAAAGAGGGGTCCATGGTTTTATAGTCATTATCAAAATCCACCCAGCGGCCAATGCGGGTAATGGTCTTGCGCCATTCACCGGTGAAGCGCTGGACGATGCCGCGGCACTCGTCGTTGTAGCCCTTCATGCCCAGCTTTTCCACGGCTTCACTGGCTGACATGCCCAGGGACTTGTCAATTTCATGTTCGATGGGCAGGCCATGGCAGTCCCAGCCGAATCGACGCTGCACATAATGCCCTTTCATGGTGTAGTAACGAGGAATAATGTCTTTCAGGGTGGAGCCAACCAGATGTCCATGGTGTGGCAGGCCTGTAGCGAACGGCGGGCCGTCATAGAAAATATAGGGAGGGTTATCCTTGCTCTGCTCCAGAGACTGCTGGAAAACGTTTTCTTTTTCCCAAAAGTCGAGCACATCATGTTCTGCCTGAACGAAGGAAAAGCTCTCGCTGCTAGTGTCTTTAGTATCTGTCACTTGTCTGGCCTGAAAATATCAATTGAATATGGATGCTGTATAAACAACTAAAATAAAAAACCCGCCTGGTGGCGGGTTTTTCAAACTTTATCAAAAAGATCTACTCTTCATCCGCCCGGATCAGCGCCGAATAATAAAAATGAAAATTGAATAGATCGCGTTGTTTGTCATGGGTGGTGAAGAATAGACTTTTATTCTTATTTGTCAAGTAGTTGGGTGCTTTTTACAGGTTATTGTGCAAATAATAGGGAAAAGTATCTGCAGGGCAATCACCGGTCCTATAAAACTCTCTCAGGTAGTTATTTTTCCGGGAAACTGGGTTATATTTCCGATGACTAAATTTACCGATAACAAAGAGTGTCGGAAAAGTATAAAAATGTTGGGGGAAGTCATTTCAATGAAAGCCGCATGGTTGTTCCTATTATTGTCTTTATCTCTGAGCAGCAGTGTTCAGGCGCAGGAAGGTTTTCCTCTGGATGGCACCTGGCGTGGCTTCTGGGGTGTCCCTGGTGGCGAAGAAACCCTTGTTGTCATTGTCATGAACTGGGATGGAGAAAACATCAGTGGTCGTATTAATCCTGGCCGCAATATGATCTTCTTTGAAGAAGCCAGTCTTGATCCTGAAAGCTGGCTGTTTAATTTTACCTCTACCTCGAAAGCAGATGAGCCTATCGCCTTTTCAGGTATGCTGGAGGATATCGGTGCCTATGACAGGACTATTACCGGTACCTGGACCATTGGCGGGATTGAAAATCAGCTGGTCTTGACCCGGGAATAAAAACACAGAATCAGGTTACAAGTTTCAAGTCTCAAGAAAAAACAGAAAAAGTGAATATGAAAATGGGTTTGAAAAAATTATGCAGTATTGGTTTTGGGGCAGCAGCTTTGTTGTTGATTGCTGGCTGTGGGGATTCTGGTGCACCCTCTGCAGAGATGGCTGAAATGCCAGCTTCGCCTGTTGAGGCGGTGCGAGAGACGCCGCGTTTTGATGATGGCATGGTGCGTTTTGATCGGGTCCCTGGAGAACTGGGTTACTGGAGCAATCCCAGCAAGCCTTCCCTGGTGGAAGAGGGGGTTCAGGTAAGTATGGATGACAATGGTCTGCTGTCCGATATTAACGATGCTGACCAGGTTGCGCCTTTTATGCCCTGGGCTCTGAGTCTTTATAAATACCGACAGGCCAATGGTCTTGCAGATGATCCGGTCAATGCCTGTATATCACCTGCAGGTCCAAGGCATCTTCATTATGAAGGTGGCTTCCGCATAATCCAGGATCGCAACTACAACCGTGTATACCTGATCTTTGGTGGCGGTAATCGAGGCTGGCGTCTGATTAATATGGATGGCAGACAGGCACCTGATCCTGACGAAGTCGCCGGCACCTACTATGGGCACTCAGCAGGTCATTGGGAAGGTGACACACTGGTAGTGGAATCAAGCGGCTTTAATGATCGTTTCTGGTTTTCCAATGGGGGGCTTCCTCATACTCCAGCCCTGTCACTGGTTGAACGTTTTAGTCGTCCGGATTATGAAACCCTGGAATATGAAGTGGAAATTACCGATCCGCGCACTTACACCAGACCCTGGACCGCCTCATGGACGCTGGACTGGGTTGACGGTGAAATAAGCGAAAAGTTTTGTGAGCAGATCGAAGCAATTGATCAGTACACAGGCAACAATTAGAAAGGCGGATAAAGGAAAAAGGATAAAAGATAAAAGTAGTGCAGAGCTTTTATTCGACGGAAGGTTAAAGTTATAAAGCTGATAGATTCAAATGAACGAGTTAAGTGAAGAGGATTTTAAAATGAAAAAATCAATAAAACAGGGAATTGGCCTGCTAGCCTGCTCCCTGCTGCTTGTTGCTTTTCAGTCTCAGGCGCACCACTCATTTGCGGCGCAATATGATGCCAGCAAACCAGTTACCTTGCAGGGCTATGTGACCAAGGTGGAATGGTATAACCCACATGTATATTTCTATATCGACGTGGAAAACCCTGATAGCGGTGAAATAGAAAATTGGGGCGTTGAAATGGGGCCTCCTCATATGCTGCAAAATCGCGGCTGGAAAAAGAATGATATGCAGATCGGCGATGAATTGCTGGTTGAAGCCACTCGCGCAAGAGATGGCAGCACGACCTCCAATGCGCGCTCGGTCAAGATGGTCAGCTCTGGCAAAGTATTGGGTGCAGCATCCAGTGAGGATCAAACTCTGACAGGTGGCGGCAATTAGTCGGATAAAAGAAAAAGGATAAAGGATAAAGGCAAAGTAATGAGACTTATCTGGAGCAAGATGATGGTTAGGCAATTTAGCAGGTTTTCATGCAAAGTGATCACGTTGTCACTTTTCTCCTTTTTCCTTTTTCCTTTATCCGCTTTTTCCCAGGATCGGGAAAGCGAGTCAATGCCTGTTCCCAGAAATGAATTCGGGCACCCAAGTTTTACCGGAACACCAGAGAGGGTGGGTAACTGGCAGGGTTTGCTCGGCACGCTGGCACACAGGGGAGAAGAACCAAGTGCGTTCAATATTCCTGAAGCGCTTTTCTATAGCGAGGTTCCTTTCCAGCCGTGGGCGGCAGAATTACATGCCGAGCGCCGAGCTAAAGGTGGGGCTTATGATCCTCATACTCGTTGCAAACCTTCCGGCGTAGCAAGAATGTTTCATACGCCTTATGGTATGGAGTTTCTCGATCTTGGCGACGAAATGCTGTTTATCAATGTCGGTGCACCGCATTCCTGGCGCCGCATCTGGGTTGATGGTCGCACGTTTCCGGAAAATATTGAGCCGGGTTGGTATGGCTATTCCATTGGTCGCTGGGAAGACGATACTCTGGTGGTTGAAACCCGTGGCTTTAATACCGGTTTCTGGATGAGTCGTGGTGGTTATCCGCATACAGAACAGCTAAAAACCATTGAGAAGTTTTCCCGTCCTTCCTGGGATCGCCTGCGTTATGAAGTAACCATCGATGATCCGGGTGCTTACACGCAGCCCTGGACCGGTGGCTGGTTTATGACCTGGGGTGATGGGGTTGAGCCCTTTGATTATCTTTGCCAGGAGAATAACCTGGACCCAGACAGAATGCTGGGTATTGATCAGTAAGGCGAGCGCTGACGAGTAATAAATAGAAATCAGCGCGCCGACTTTGCGCGCATAAAGTTTAAGTCGCAAAAAAATCTCCGATCATTTGCTGGTGAATGCCGTCTTTCAGGTAGATGGCATAAAAGTTAATATGTGGCAGGCCTTTCAGTTTTTCTATCTTTAAAACCCCGCTGTTCACATCTTCCTGCACCCCTACCTCGGGAATAATTACCAATCCCTGGCCAGAATTGGCAAAAAACCTGAGTAGTGAAATATCATCAGTTTCCATACGCGAACTGACTTGCAGTTTCATTTTCTTGTAAAGGATGTCCTTGATGACATCGCCTTTGTAAGGAAATTTGAAATTAAAAACATCGACAGGTTTTCCTGTGGCTTCAGTTTTTGCTTTTTTTGATGCTGCTTGACTGCTGTTGAGTATTTTTGCTTTGCCGGCCAGGCATAAAGGACTGGTTCCAATTTTTCTGTAGCCAAAAGTGCCCAGGTCTTTTTTCTGCGGTATTTCGATCGATATGATCAAATCAAGTTCATAGGTTCTCAATAAATACATCAGTTCTTCATAGGCGCCACTGATTACATCAATTGAAACTTCATCATTACCCCTGATGATGCTGGACAGACTGCGGAAGACAAAGTTTCGTGAAATACCGCCCACCATGCCAACATTCAGGTTTTTTGGTGCTCCGGCAATCTGTTTGTTTTTAATGACCTGATTGATTTCACGACTCTGCCTGAAAATATTATCGGCATACTTCATCAGCATGGTGCCGGTCTGGGTAAGGTTTACCGAACGGGTTGTGCGGTCAAAAAGTTTTTCATCGAAGTAGTTTTCAAGCTGGGAAATATGTTCACTGACAGCAGATTGTGAAACATACATTTGATCTGCTGCATGCTTGAATCCGCCATGCTTGCATACCATCCAGAATGCATAAAGGTGTCTAAAGTTAATCCACTCCAAAAGCCTCTCCTTTTATATATCTATAAAAACGATAAATAATATGCATATTATATATTTTATAGATCTATTGCCATAGCTATAAACTGCGCCCCGTTGAATGATTGAGCCGGCCGGTCAAAGTAAAAAAACCGAGCTAAAAATTAATAAATAATATTGCGGAGGTTATATGACTAACAGGATAACAGTGGCATATGGTGATGGCATCGGTCCGGAAATCATGGATGCATCGTTGAAGATTATGGAGGCTGCCGGTGCGGACCTTAGCTATGATGTAATTGAGATTGGTGAGAAATGTTATCTTGAAGGGCATACCTCTGGAATTCGCCCCGAGGATTGGGAAAAAATAGTCAGCAACAAGATTTTCTTCAAAGCACCTATTACTACCCCGCAGGGAGGTGGCTACAAGAGTCTTAATGTCACCATTAGAAAAACTCTAGGTCTGTTTTCCAATATACGCCCGGTCCAGTCTTTCCATCCTTTCGTTAAAACCAAACATTCTGAACTTGACCTGGTGGTCATTCGGGAGAATGAAGAGGACCTGTACGCAGGCATAGAACACCGCCAGACTCAGGAAGTTTATCAGTGCCTTAAGCTGATGAGTCGTTCTGGTTGTGAAAGAATTATTCGCTACGCCTTTGAATATGCACGCCATATGGGTCGCAAGAAAGTTACCTGCATGACCAAAGACAATATCATGAAGATGACTGATGGTCTGTTTCGAAAAGTGTTCAATGATATCCGGGAAGAATATCCAGAAATAGAATCAGATCATCTGATTATTGATATCGGCGCTGCCAGATTGGCGGACACACCGGAAAATTTTGACGTTATCGTGCTACCAAACCTGTACGGCGACATTGTCAGTGACATTATCGCCCAGATTTCCGGCTCTGTAGGATTGGCTGGTTCATGTAATGTGGGCAAAGAGTCAGCAATGTTCGAAGCCATTCATGGGTCAGCACCAGATATTGCCGGTCAGGATAAAGCCAATCCGAGTGCTTTGTTGATGGCAGGTGTCATGATGTTGAATCATCTGGGACAGGTTGAGGTAGCTAATAAAATCAAAAATGCCTGGTTGAAAGCAATCGAAGATGGAATTGCCACACCGGATATATTCTCAGAAGTCTCAACCGGGAAAGTCGGAACCAAAGGCTTTGTTGAAGAGGTGATCAGGCGTCTTGGTCAACAGCCAGAGCATTTGCCTGCTGCAGCAACACAGCAAACTGACGCTGCCTGGGATCTCACTGAATCTGCATTGACTATTCAGGAGAGAAAGCTGGAAGGCATAGATGTTTTCCTCTACGAAGAAAACCGCGATCCCGAATATCTTGGTAATAAACTTGCCGAACTAAGCCAGCATAATGATCTTGTTTTACAGATGGTCACCAACAGGGGAATTAAAGTGTTCCCGAACGGAAATCCACAAACGTACTGCACCGATCATTGGCGCTGTCGCTTCAAGCCAGGTGTTGAAGGTAATCCGCTTACCCAGAAACAGCTGATGTCTCTGCTGACAACTCTGACAGAGAACAACTTCGACATTATTAAAACCGAAATGCTTTATTCATTTGATGGGGAGCTGGGTTATTCATTAGCCCAGGGCCAGTAACTTTAAGAAGACTTACTCATATAGAGACAGGAGATAATCATGTTTAAAACAACACTACCAAAACAGCTTGCTGGCCCCAAAACCTTTGAATTTGAGTATCAGAATATTTTCGATACTGTAAAAGTACAAATCAGGATTCCTGATGTGGAAAATAACGAATGTGAACTCAGCGGCGAATGGGGACCTCATTACAAGGTCCACCTGAATCGATCCCAGATGGTTCGTATCGGTTATAAATCACCGAAACAGCATGATTATTCTTCTTATATGCTATTTCCTTCATACCTGCAGATTGAATCTCCCATTCTGCATGCTGACAGAATGAAAACACCTTTTGTCTATGTGATTAATGATGATGTAAACAATCTGCGCTTTGAAATTTGTCTCGACAGCAAGGGGTGCATAATCAAGGCAAAAACTACCATCCTTGGTGGATTTGAAAAGCTGAGAATGAAGGCGCCAAAACTTGGTGTAGTGTAAGCGCCATATAATCCTGATTGTAATATGAGTCTAAGAGCTTGATGCCGTGTTGTTATTTATGCATTAACTATGGCTCAAAAAAAAGGGCGTCTGTTTTAAAAACAGGCGCCTTTTTTAATGACAGATCAGCTATATATCAAGATAGCGTAGATCCAGTGTATAGGGCCGCTCGGGATGTGGCTCTTCTTCCCTTATTTCAATTTCTCCCTGGGTATGGCCGAAGGAATTAAAACGCGCTACGCGTCGCGCTTCTGCTTCATTGGCATTAACCGGGAAAGTTTCGTAATTACGGCCACCGGGATGAGAGACATGGTACTCACAACCCCCCATTGAACGATTATTACTGGTATCCACGACATCAATAACCAATGGTGTGTGCACCTTGATAGTGGGATGTAATGCGGAATAGGGATCCCAGGCTTTATAGCGAATACCGGCGACAAATTCACCTTCCTGACCGGTAGAGAGCATCGGCAATTTTCTGCCATTGCAGCATATTGCCAGACGGTTGCCGGTCATGCCCTGAATCTTCACCTGGATTCTTTCGACGGAGGAGTCCACGTAACGTGCGGTACCACCGCCGCTCATTTCCTCGCCCAGTACATGCCAGGGTTCGATAGCACCATGAATATCCATTTGCAGACCCGCTACATGAAAGCGTCCGTAGTGGGGGAAACGGAATTCCTGGAATGGCAGAAACCAGTCCAGATCGATTGGGTAGCCGGCATCATTGAGGTCTTTAATCACCCACGACAAATCGTCCCAAACATAGTGGGGCAGCATGAAGCGATCATGTAATTGACTGCCCCAGCGTATAAAGTCTTCGTTATAGGGCTTTTTCCAGAACCAGGACACCATGCTGCGAATCAACAGCATTTGTACCGCGCTCATTTGCCAGTGTGGCGGCATTTCAAAGTTTCTGAATTCCACCAGGCCAAGCCTGCCTGTCGAAGAATCGGGAGAATAAAGTTTATCAATACAGAATTCTGATCGATGGGTGTTACCGGTAAGGTCTACCAGAAAATTTCGCAGAATTCTGTCGATCATCCAGGGCTTGTTATTGCCTGCTTTTGGTAACTGCTGCATGGCAATTTCAAGCTCATAAAGGTTGTCATCGCGCGCTTCATCTACCCGGGGAGCCTGACTGGTAGGTCCGATGAACTGTCCTGAAAATAAATAGGACAGGCTTGGATGATTTTGCCAGTAACGCAACATACTGGAGAGCAGGTGGGGTTTTCTCAGGAACGGGCTGTCTTCTGCCCTGGCTGCGCCAAGAGTGACATGGTTGCCGCCACCGGTACCTGTATGCTTGCCATCGAGCATGAACTTTTCAGTCCCCAGTCGGCATTCCCTGGCCTGGTCATAAAGCGCGGAGATGGTTTTTATCAGATCATTCCAGCTTTTGGCCGGATGTACATTGACCTCAATGACGCCCGGGTCAGGTGTGATCATCAGTTTTTGCAGACGTGGATCCTTGGGGGGTTCATAGCCCTCGAACACCACGGGTATTTTTTCCCTGGTCGCAATTTTTTCAATACAGCCCAGCAACTCCAGATAAGACTCGAGTCGTGTCAGCGGGGGCATAAATATATAGAGTTTGTCATTCCTGACCTGGACACAAAGCGCGGTATGAATAATTTTTTGCTTAACTTTCTGGCGCCCCT
>Ga0181557_1005256_pt1 | contig 11724 bp, 4 predicted proteins | sample 011ome_23_FD_148632 | JGI IMG/M metagenome (GOLD analysis project Ga0181557, IMG submission 148632) | Coastal salt marsh microbial communities from the Groves Creek Marsh, Skidaway Island, Georgia - 011506CT metaG (spades assembly) | ecosystem: Environmental > Aquatic > Marine > Intertidal zone >... | reverse complement strand
CGAAGAAGCCATGTATAAGTGTATAGCATACGGTATTGCATCTGCAAAAACAAATATACCTGAATATCAAATCAATCGATTTAAAAAAGAAAAAAGAGCCGCTATAAGACAGGCTAAACTAAGATTAGCAAAAATTAGTATTCCTGAACTTATTCAAACAATGCGAATAAAATCAAAGCAACTTAAACACTAATAAATGGCAGAATTAAAGCACACTTTTACATCCGGAAGGATGAATAAAGACTTTGATGAAAGATTACTTAAAAATGGTGAGTATAGAGATGCTCTTAATATTCAAGTTTCTTCATCGGAAGGATCTGATGTAGGTGCTATTGAAAATATTCTTGGTAATAAAAAATTGTCATTATTAAATCTTGAGAATGCAAAAACATTAGGCACTATCCCGTTTGGGTTAAAAGATAAAGTTTATTGGTTTGTTACTTCTGAAAATATAGATGGTATTTACGAATATGACCAAAAACAAAATGTCATTGTACCAATAATTATTGATACTAAAGTTACTGGACAAAAAACAATAACATCAGCAAGTGTATTATCTAATGAAGAAAATGAATTAGTATTAGATAATGTAGTTGCTGCTGAATTAAAAGAATTAACTGGTTCATTGCCAGCAAATAACAACGAAGAAATACTTATAAATAATAATTTAGATTTATCTTGTGAAGATCCATATATACAAATTTCAATACCAAAAGGATCTATACTTAGAAAAGAGCAAAATAAATATGTATTTAAAAACATAGAATACAATGGTCAAGAATACGGAAATATAAATTTAGTATTTGATTATAGTAAAGATTCTGTGTTAAATTTTTCAAAAAAAAATTTAATAACTGGTATTAATATTATTGATGGATTATTATTCTGGACTGATAACTTAAATCCGCCTAGAAAAATTAATATATCTAAATTTAAAAAGTTTTCTAATACAGTATACCCAAACACTCCTGGTATATTTAACACTCAAACAAGAGTTTACTTTGATAAAAAAGACAGCAACGGAAACATTGTAAAAGAATATAGAACTTTTACAGAAAGTGATATTAATGTTGCTAAAAAAGTACCAATGAAAGCACCGACTTTAACGCTTTCAGAAACTCTTCTTACCGGTACTTCTAAAGTCACAAAAACTACATTTAATTTTGAAAAATCTTCAACTTCAGGTGTCTCAACTCACGGGAGCAGGGCGTTATTGGTTGGCGATGATTTAACGGTAGATAAAATTTCTAATACATCTGATTTAAATTGGAGTGTTGGGGATAATATTAGCATTTTAGACTCTACAGATGAAATTGATATTACAGCTGTTGTAAAATCAATTGAAACATATACTGAATTAGAAAATAATGCTTATAAAAAATATATAAAAGCTATATTGACAGTAACATCTATATTAGGGGATATAGATAAAGATACAAATTACAATACAACCTTTACATTAATAGAAAAAGATCCTATATATGAATTAACATTTGTTAGATTTGGATATAGATGGAAATATAAAGATGGTGAATATTCATCTATTTCACCTTTTTCAGAACCCGCATTCATACCTGGTGATTTTAAATACGATGGTAAAGAAGGTTTTAATAAAGGCATGGAAAATAATTTAAGAAAAATTATTTTATCTGAATTTGAAATTGGCGACGATACTGTTGATGAAATTGAAATATTATTTAAAGAAACAAGAAATCAAAATATTTATACTTTAGAAGCTGAAAAAAGAATTGATTTTGCTTCTGAATATACTATTACTAAAAAACAAATTCATTCTGTACTTCCTAATGATCAATTATTAAGGTCATGGGATAATGTACCTAGAAAAGCTAAATCGCAAGAGGTTACAGCTAATAGAGTTATATATGGTAATTATATACAGAATTATGATATATATAATAAACCTGAATTTGATATTTATTTAAATAAAAGAAATAATGATAATAAAAAGACTATTAAGTCTAATAGAACATACCAAATAGGGGTTTCTTATATTGATGAATATAATAGGCATAGTCCTGTATTATCAAATCAAAGTGGCACATTTTTTGTTGACAAAAAGCAATCTATTTTTGAAAATCAATTTAATATAAAATTAAAAAATAATCCGCCAGCATGGGCAAAATATTTTAAGTATTATATAAAAGATACTTCAAATGAATATTATAACCTTGCTGCAGATAAATTTTATAATGATGAAGAAAATGGATTTACGTATATATCTTTTCCATCATCTGAAAGAAATAAAATTACAAATGAATCGTATTTATTATTAAAAAAGCAAGAAGGTGCTGATTTACCTGTTATTGAAGATAATAATAGATATAAAGTAATTGATATATTTAATGAAGCTCCTGATTTTGTAGCAAATAAGAAAAAACAAATATATAAGCTTTCGGATGTAAGATTTGCTAAAAATTTAAGTAATGCAGACAAAACTGCAATTGATAATAATGTTAATTTATTTATAGCAGATAGTAAATCTTCTAATTCAACTCCTGTTGAAAATAGCAGAAAAATATTATTATTATCAAGTAATTCTGGAGACACTGATGATGCTCCATATGGTATTTCGGATGATGATAAAGCTGAAATTTTACAAAATAGATATATTCAATTTCAATTTAAAAATGAAAAAAGTAAGGCTTATAAAATAAAAACTTTAAATTATAATATTAAAGGAGCTGATGATTTAGAAATTACTATAGAAGGATCATTTGATGAAGATTTTTCTTTTTTATATAATTCTGATGATACTTTAAAAGAAATTAATTCTGGGCAAAATGATGGAATTTCTATAAATATATTAGAACTTGCAAATGATAAAGGTGCTAAAGAATTTGATGGCAGGTTTTTTGTAAAAGTAAGGTCAAATTCAGTTTTATTAAATAGTCAAAATAAATCAGATATTAATAGCGATTATATTAATGTTGAAAGTTTTTTACTTGATGGTAAGCCAATACCAAACACAAATGCTAAAAGAAGAGGCAAAAATGCTCCAACCAACCCTGCATATCCACTGTTTTTAGCAAAAGGGGGGTTGACTAATAATGCTTTTACATTACCAAATGATTCTGAAAAGTATAATTTAATGCTTGAAGAGGCTTCTGTAAATCAAGACCCTAATATTATTAAAAAATTTAAAGTAGGAACAAAATTACAATTTGGTAATGATGAAACTATTTATGAAATTGGAAAAATAACAAGGCTCGAGCAAAATATTAAAAATCCAAATCAAACAGCATTAGCAATTTTAACAGGTGGGGGTTCTGCATTAATTAATGCTACTAAAGATAAAGAGTTGCAATTAATAAGAAAAGTTGCAATACAATTTATTGATAAAGATGGTAATTTTCAGCCTTTAGCCCAAAACATTTGTATACCGCAACAAGTTAATGGCTCTTTTATTTCAATGAGCATAGTGGAAAAAGATACTGAAGAAGAAATTAAATTTTCTAAAAATCCAGCTATATTTGAAACTGAACCATTAGAATCTGAAACAGATCTTGATATATATTACGAAACTGAACAGGCATTTCCAATATCTGAGCATGCAAATCCACACAGTTTAAAATGGTATAATGCTTTTTGTTTTGCAAACGGTGTTGAATCAAATAGAATTAGAGATGATTTTAATGCAATATATATTGATATAGGTATAAAAGCATCATCAACTATTTCAGAACAAGTAAGAGAAGAGCATAAATTTAATGGCTTGATATGGTCGGGCATTGTTAATTCAAAAAATAGCATTAATAAATCTAATGAATTTAATCAAGCAAATCCAATAACAAAAGATTTATTACCTTCATATGGTAGTATACAAAAGCTTCATGCTTGGGATGACCAACTTGTAATGCTTTGTGAAGATAAGATTGTTAGAGCATATGCTGATAAAGATATTTTATATAATGCAGATGGCAATCCTAACGTAGTTGCTACTAATAGAGTTATAGGTGCTGTAAGTCCATATAATGGTGAATATGGTATTTCTAATAATCCAGAATCATTTGCTTATTATGGCTTCCGATGCTACTTTGCTGATAAAATGCGTGGCGTAATATTACGCTTATCAAAAGATGGTTTAGAAGTAATTAGTCGTTATTTAATGAGTGACTTTTTTAAAGACAGATTCTTTGATACTGGCTGTTATAATAGCAATATAAATAATGATACCATAATAGGTTCTTATGATAATTATAATAATCTTTATAATATTACTTTTGAAGGAAGAGATACTGTTTGTTTTGATGAAAATGTAACTGGGTGGGTTACAAGAAAATCATTTGTACCTGAAAATGCAATATCATTAAATAATACTTATTATACATTTTTAAATGGTGAAATGTGGCAACATGACTCTATTGATGTTCCATATAATAATTTTTATAACGAGCAATATAATTCAACTGTTGAATTAGAAATTAATGATGATCCTTCTGTTATAAAAAAATATAAAACGTTAGGATATGAAGGGAGCAAAGGCTGGACTGCTGACGTAGTTACTGACCAGCAAAAGTCTAATGACATAACATTTATAAATAAAGAAAATAAATATTTTTCTTATGTAAATGGAGAAACTAAAAATACAGATAATATTGATGTTAAAAACTTTAATTTTCAAGGTTTAGGCAAATCAAGCACAGTTTCTTCTGTTAGTGGTATTTCAAATACATCATTAACTTTTAGTGTTTCACCTTCTAATACAAATAGTTTTTATGCAAAACCTATTGTATTAACACAATCGCCTGGCACAAAATTATCTGATACTGTTGCAATAAAATTATATCCTAAAAATGATTATATTTTAGATGTAAATAAATTTAATATTAAAAATATTAATGCTGAGCAAAGTGGTAATAATATAATATTGAACTATAATCATGGCATAATTATTCAGCCAAATATTAATAAGGAAATAACTATAGAGCTTTGCAAAATTGATTTTACAACAAAAAAACAAATAACATTTAGCGGTAATTATATTTTAAAAGGCAAAAACTTTACATCAACTAAAGGTAATGGTAGTTATACTGCAATTGGCAATAGTAATGTTATTAAAAATATAACATCAAGAACAATAAAGCCAAATAGTGGATGGGAAATTACACCTGATGATATAACTATTGACAATCCTAATATTGTTGTCACAAAAACACAAAATGAAGATGGCAGTATCACTTTAACAGAAAAAATTATTTTAGGAAGAACAGATACTACAAATTTAGACTATAATATAACCATTGTACCTAAAGAACTTATACAGGACAATCCAAAATTATTATATAATATAATTGATAAATCTGATATTACTGATAATGATAATGAAAGAGAATTATCAATATATGGAGATCCAGGTACTATATTTTCTTATAAAATTAGTGATACTTCAGGCGAAATTGAAAATAATAAAAACATTACAATGCCAGATTCTGGTGTTTATGAAGACAATATTGTATTTCCAACAGGTAGCACATCTGAAACTTTTACTATAAATTTTACTGCTGGTCCAAATTCTGAAATTGACAGCGAATTTGAAAATCCAATAACTATAAATAGAAATGCAAAACAAACATATAACGTTAAGTTTTATATGCAGTTTGAGGATAATATTAGCAATGTTGTAAACATTAAAGGGACTACCGGCAATACTGTTAGATCATTATTTACACAAACAATTTCTTTGCCAACAGGTACATATTCATTATTAAAGCAACCTACTAAAAATAATTTTGTATTTAATCAGGACGCTTCAAATATTAATTTTTATAATTTAGATTTAGTTGTTGATGATGTTGCCGACACTATAACATTAACTGGTGAAATTGAAGTTGTTGAAATACAAAATAACAATACAGGCGTATTAACTTTAGATAGTGTTGTTAATGAAGAAGTAACGCTAACAATAGACTATTCAAATATAACCATAGATAGCTTATCAACCTCTAATTATTCATATATACCATCTCCAACAACTTATACTGTAACTGGTGGGAAAAATTTATTAGCTGCCCCTGAAGAAGAGTATTTGTTCACATTAACGCCTGGTGCTGGATATGAGTTTTTACCAGATTTAAATATATCTGATTTTGTTTTAGTTGATGCTTCAAATAATGATGTTTCATCAATATATTGTGAAAACGGTGAATTAGAATTATACGCTGAAAATGATACTATTAAAGTTGGTTTTAGATCTACATCTTTTAATTTACCAGACTCAACACAGACAATAACAATTAGACCAACAAAAGAAATTGCTCAATTAATTGTAATTGTTTCTGATTATAGTTTATTATATACGCCACTTGATAACGAAGACAGATTATTTACAAATAAATTAATATTAGGCATATTAGATGATAATACTAATCAAAACTTTTTATTTAGTAAAACATTTATAATAGATAGATCTGTTACTGAAAACAACGATTATACAAAAGTATTTAAAACAAGTGGTCATACAGTTAATTTATTAGACAACGAATTAACTCTTGCCACGGCAGGAACATATACAGATATTAATGGTGACTCTATAACTGTTACCGATTATATAGAGCTTAATGATAATAAAACTGAATTGACTTTAAATATATTAGCCAATATTAGTACTGTTCCAGAAAAAAGATTAGGTAGGGTTGAATTTGATTTTGCTACGGAGGAATCTTATGAATTAATTGAGATTATACCGGGAGACTGTTATACAACCGCAAGCCCTATTAATGCTAGATTATTTAATCTTGACCCATTAAATACAGATTTTGCTATTGGTGGTATTATTACTAAATATGAAAATAGCGATTTAGGTATTACGGATGGGGATCCATTATTAGTTAATACATGGAAAATGGTTGATAAGGATTATATAATTACAACAACAAAAACAAACCCATTTGAGTTAGATATTATTACTGACATTGATCGTTGTATTTATGATAGAGATGGGGATGGTATTGAAGATGATTTAGATACTTTCCCAGATGATCCTACCGAATGGAAAGATACGGACGGCGATGGTATAGGTGATAATGCGGACACAGATGACGATGATGATGGGTGGAGCGATGTTCAAGAAGAAGACTTTGGCACAGATCCTTTAGACCCTGATAGTAATCCAGGCAATGTACCTACTGATATAACGCTTTCATCAAATACAATATTAGAAAACAAACCAATTAATACTTTGATTGGCTATTTATCTACAACAGATGCCGATGCTGGCGATGTACACACTTATAAACTAATATCTGGCGCCGGCGATACAAATAATTCAAGTTTTACTATTTCAGGTAATCAATTATTATCTAATGAATCTTTTGATTATGAAACCAAAAATATTTATTCTATAAGAGTTCAATCTTCAGACACGTATCATTCTTTTTCTAAGCAATTTAATATTTATGTGCAAGATGTACTTGAAATAGTTGATACGGATGGAGATGGAGTACAAGATGCTTTAGATATTGACATAAATGATCCTAATGTAAATTCAGCAAGTCAATTTAGTTTTGATTTAGATGCATATAGCGATGATGCTTGTGCGGTATTGCGTTCAACTAGTCCAAGATTAAAAGAATTTTCAAGAGAGGCCGCAAGTGGTTGGGTTGTTCCTGAAATGGGTATTAAGCCAAGTAATATTAATTTAGCTGACATCACATGGAAAGCTTCTACAAATGTTTCTTGGATAACAATTTCTAATATTTCAGGAGAAGCCGTTGAGGACCATGATGATGGTAAAAACCTAACAAACGGTGATGTAATTAATTTTACTGTATCTGAATTAATAGAAGGAAATGGTGATAGACAGGGTAATATATATGTTGATTTTTATTATAAAAATGCATTTTTACAACAATTAAATCAAAGAATTGATCAAGAAGATGAAGAATGTCAATTAACTAAATTACAATCTGGTGAAGAAATTCCAGTTGATGCTGCTGCGGATCAACCAAATTTACCTTGTAGTACTGGAGTTAAAACATATACCGGCGGAAATGATTTTCCACAAAAATTAGAATTTAATTTAGGTAGTTCATTAGGGGCAGTTCCCGTATACTTTAATCCTAAGGGTATTCCAGATAGAATGGTTATAGTACATAACGAAAAAATAGTATTAGACACAGGTTATGTTACTTGGAATGGTGATGGATATAAACAAGCAGATATTGATCAAGCTTTAAGTTCTAGAGGAATTCAATCATCGCCAGTTAAAAGTATAACTACGGTAACAGGATCTACTAATGGACCAATTGGAACATCTAGTATATTAGGTACTTATTATGGTTATACTTGGACAAAAACAAGCACAGCAAGCTCTGTGCAGGTTTATATATATGCTCCTCTTTCAGGAACACAATGGGAAATGGCAATGAATTGCCCAGGAGAAGATTTAATATTAACATTTGGTACTGGCGGACAAAGTGGTTAAAAAATAAATTATGGCAGATATAACAATAACATTTGAAAATAAATTAAATCAATCATTACAAATTGGTGATATGATTTATTTTGAAAATAACGGTTCAGTTGCTGAGTTGGGTCTATGTACTGATATTTCAACAGATAGATTATCTATAACAGCTGATATACCTGATACTAATATAAGGCCAGAGGCTAATAGCTTTTTTATGTTTGGTAAAAATAATGTAATAAATACTAGTGGGTTAATTGGTTATCATGCAACCGTTAAGTTAGAAAATAATTCAACTGAATTTGCAGAATTATATGCTGTAAACTCTGAAGTAAATATAAGTAGTAATTAAAATATAATACTATGCCCGATCCAAAAATACCAAATTTAGTAGGAAAAGGAAATCCTGCTAATTTTTCAAATTTTACAAATACAAGTTTTAATACAAATATTGCTCCTCAAGCTGTGGGAAGTTTAAGCAATGGTATGAATAATACATTTACATCAACATCACCTACAAAAACAATTGCCCCCCCTCCTAGTAAGTTAGGACAAAAAATTAAAAGCACTGCTCAAAATGACGCAGGAGCATTTGGACAAATAGCTGAAGGATTGGCTGGTATTGCAGGTGGTATTATAGGCGGTAGAGCTAGAAGACAAGAGCAAAGAGAAGCTCGTGCTGAATTGCAAAGACAAAGACAAGCTTATGAAACATTTGAGTTTAAAGATCCCGCTGCTCAAATGACAAATCCATATGAGGATTTAACAGTAAATCAACAGCAAGCACAATTTTTAGCTCAGCAGCAGCAACAAGGATTAGCGGGAACATTAGGGCAATTGCAACAAGTAGCTGGTTCTTCTGGTATTGGAGCATTAGCACAATCTTTAGCGCAGCAGCAAGCGCAAAATTTACAAGCAGCTTCCGCTAGTATTGGACAACAAGAATCAGCTAATCAAATGGCTAGAGCAAGAGGGCAACAAATGTTAGAACAACAAAGAGCAGCCGGTCAAGAATATGTACAAGAAAAAGAATTTGGAAGAACTCAAGAATTATATAATGTAGCAGCGGCTAGAAAAGCAGCAGCAGACGAAGCGAGAAAACAAGCTACTGAAGGATTAATTGGTGGAGTTGCAAATTTAGGGGCTGGAGTTGGAAGAATAGCTGCTGGCGGAATATAAAATAAAATATTATGGCATTAGATACAAGATTAATTGGACAAGCGCTTGGAACTGGGAAAGGTAGGGTTATTGATACTAGCAATGTAACACGTGCTGTTATGCGCGGTGAGCAAGCTATATTACGTACTAAAGCCCAAGAGCAAAGAAGAAAAGAGCTACAAGCACAAGCAATTGCTCAATTACCACAATTAGATGAAAGCAAAGTTCCTATGCAAATGCGTGAATGGGCTATTGGTCAGGCATTAGAAGCTAGAAATGTTGCATTAAATGCTATAAGAAATAAAGATATAGACCCTGTTGAAAGACAAATGGCTATTAGCAATGCGCAGCAAAGTATAAGTAAAATTGCTGCTAAAACAAATGATTTCAAGCAATGGATAGCTCAATTTGCTGATACTCAACCAGATGATCTTAGTAAGCTAAATAGTCCTGAGTTAATGGAAAGAGTTAACGATATTTATTCTGGTAAATTTAAAGTTAGTGGTGATCAATTTGTTTTTGAAGATGGTACTGTAAAGGATTTTGATTCATTAATAACTACAAGACATATATCAAGAAGATCTGATGCTTATACATCTCAATTACAGGCATTAGGTAGTGAATATGAAAAATATGGATTGCAAGGATGGGATGAAAAAGCTTTTGAAAGTAAAATAGATAATGAATTAAATAGTACAAAATATACTGATGCTGATTTAGCTAGTATTGCTGTTGATGAATTAGGTTTACCAGCAAGTGAAATTAAAGCAATCCAAGACGATTTTGAAGATAATGGCATATTAGATAGTGTTAATAAAGAAGCTTTAATTGCAAAAATTAAAGATCAATATAAAACTGCGGCAAGAAGTGCTTATGATAATGCAAGAAGGTTATATGAGGAAAAAACAAAACCAAAACCTACTAAGCCAGAAAGCCTAGATAAATGGGAGTTTGATGAATTAATGCGCAAAAGAGATTTAAGAGCAACTGCCGCATATTTAAAACCTATAAGTAAATTTTTAAGCTCTAAACCAATAAGCGAAACTGAAGCTAAATCACTTATTGATTATGCAAATACCAATATACCTGGTATTGAAATATATCAAAATACACAAACAAATGATGATGGTGAATTGTTAAATCCAAATGCTTATGTTATAGAGGTAAATGGCAAGCAAAAACCATTTATTATAGGTGAAACTTCTGGTAGTGCAATAGATAAGTTTATTAAAGATTTATATGGATATAGCACTACGGATAGGTTAACAATGTTTGGTGCGGAAGTAGATGCTGATAGTAATACTTCAACTAAAAAAGAAACTCCACAAGAAAAAATTTCTAATGCAGGGCTAAAACAGCCAGAAATGATTAAAGAAGGTGAATATCCAGAAGAATATTCAAATTTATCTGAAGAGCCTATATCCGCTGCTGAAAAAAGAAAAATTGGTGATCAAAGAATTGTTAAAAGAATAAATAAAGATTATCAGGGTGTATTTTCAAAACGTAATATAGCTGAAGTAGAATATGATTTATACGGTAGGGACAAGGAAAATGAAGAACGGCAAAAAAATTTTATAAATGAAAATAAAAATATATCAATATTAGAAAATTTAAAAAAAGAATTTGAAACAGCTTCTGATAACAGGCTTTCCGAAAAAACTAGAAATAGTTTTAGTATAAAAGAAAGAAAATTAATTGAAGAATTTATTGGTAAACCAATAGCTAGAATTACTGAAAAAGAATTTATACAATATAAATACAATTTTGCGGGAGGAGATTTAGCTAATTTAGAAGAAGATAAATATTCACAATATAAAGAAGGATAAAATGCCAAAATTTAAATTAAATGATAAAACGTACAATATTCCAGAAGATATTGTGCAAGAATTCTTAAATGATAATCCTAATGCCGTTGCATTGGAAAAGATTACTCCTTCGCAGGGAGAAAAGCCGGGTGCGCTTGCGGAGGTAAATGTAGCGCCCAATATGGATTTGTCTTTGGAAACATCTTTTTTGGATTCACAAGAAAAAGACACGGCAATTGAAAGAACTTTTGGAAAAAATTCTTTAACTGATTTTTTTGGTGATATTTATAGAGCCGCTAGCAAAGGATTAGAACAATCTAGCTTAGTAGACCCTAG
>Ga0181557_1005234_pt1 | contig 11754 bp, 8 predicted proteins | sample 011ome_23_FD_148632 | JGI IMG/M metagenome (GOLD analysis project Ga0181557, IMG submission 148632) | Coastal salt marsh microbial communities from the Groves Creek Marsh, Skidaway Island, Georgia - 011506CT metaG (spades assembly) | ecosystem: Environmental > Aquatic > Marine > Intertidal zone >... | reverse complement strand
TGATAACTTGATTATTCATCAAAAGCTAGTGTCAGTCTGATCGCCTGCGCCTTAGCTTTAGCGATGGTGCAGGGATGGACGCGAAGCGGACATTGTCTCGAATACAAGCGGATTATTCAGATAAGAGCTCATTAGTAGTTCGCTTGTCTTCGAGACTCGCTTCCTTCGTCAGCGACCTCAGACTGACGCTGGCATCGTGCTAAACCAAAAACCACGAACACCTATCCCGCTCGGCTTCGGCTCCGCTCAGCCTTCGCTCACATTTCATTAAGACTGACGTGGGTATCTGTTTAACCACGAACCACGAACCACAAACCATCTACCCTGAATTCGCCTTCACGAATTATAAATCATCAATTATAAATTATTAATCCTCCACAACGAATCATACATTCGTCCAAAATAGGAGATTGAATGCGTAGAATAGTTGTTTTCGGAGCGGGTTTAAGTGCATCGGTATTGATCGATTACTTATTGAAGAATGCAGCAGAGCAGGATTGGTTTATTCGGGTGGGAGATATGAACTTGAAGACAGCTCAGGCAAAGGTGAATGGTCATGAACGTGCTGAAGCGTTTGAGTTTAACGTTTCGAATGAGATTCAGAGACTTCATGAAATTTCGAATGCTGATTTGGTGATATCCATGCTACCTGCACACATGCATATAGAAGTGGCAAGGCAATGTGTGGGTTTGAAGAAACACATGGTTACGGCATCTTATGTTTCGAAGGAAATGGAAAGTTTAAACCAAGATGCGATAGATGCAGGAGTAGTTTTGATGAATGAAATTGGCGTTGATCCTGGTATCGATCATATGAGTGCCATGCGAGTGATTGATAAGATTCACTCAAAAGGCGCAAAAATGCTTCAATTCGAAAGCTTTACTGGAGGTTTGGTGGCGCCAGAATCAGATGATAATCCCTGGAATTACAAGTTTGCTTGGAATCCTCGCAACGTAGTTTTGGCTGGTGCTGGAGGAGCTGTGAAATTCAAGCAAGAGGGGCGATATAAATACATTCCCTATCATCAGTTGTTTAGAAGAACGGAGATCATTGAGTTGCCTGAATACGGCAGATTTGAAGGTTATGCGAACCGAGATTCTTTAAAGTATAGAGAAGCTTATGGTCTACAAGATATACCCACGATATATCGCGGTACATTCAGAAAACCTGGTTTTTGTAGGGCGTGGGATGTGTTTGTGAAACTCGGTGCTTCAGATGACTCATATGTCATTGAAGATTCTGAGAATATGACCTTTCGTCAATTCCTGAATTCATTCTTGGCCTACAATCCTGATGATTCCGTTGAGTTGAAGTTGATGCACTATTTGCGCATTGAACAGGATAGCGAAATCATGCACAAACTGAAGTGGTTGGACTTGTTTGAAGAAATCAAAATTGGTATTCCCAAGGCTACTCCTGCCCAAGTGCTGCAGCATATCCTAGAACGCAAATGGACCATGAAGGACTCAGACCTTGATATGATCGTTATGTATCACCTTTTCGGATACGAACTGAATGGGGCTAATCACGCTACAGAATCATACATGGTGATCAAAGGAGAGAACCGCGTTCACACTGCAATGGCAAAAACCGTTGGATTGCCGGTTGGCATAGCTGCCAAGATGATCTTGAATGGAAAGATTTCTACTCCCGGAGTACATGTTCCAATCAAGAAGGAAATTTATGAACCCGTATTGGCTGAGTTGGAAGAATATGGAATTCGGTTTATAGAGCGCGATGTAGCGTATCGAGGATATTAACGCTCTGGTATAGAGGATTGCCTTCTTCTGTTCAATTTTAAGTCTTGCAAGATGGCGCTCTTCACGTTGATTTGAAAGTTGTAACTCTGGCGAGGGCCAAATGGCACTACTCCCAAACTGAACTCCCAACAATGCAGATCGCGATACACGTCCAATGAGCTGTAGGTGACCTGAGTATTGGTGAGGTCGTAACCCGTTTTAAAAGCTACACGCCAATTTTGAGTAATGTTCGTTTCTCCGCTTAAGTCGACAATCTGACTGACACTTTCCGTAACTACCGTGTTGGTGTACCTCACGTTATAATTGATTCTCACACTCCATGGAATATCAAAATCTACAAAATCAGTGTAGTACATGTTGGCGTCACTCAGTTCATTTGACTTTTCCTCTTGTTTCTTCTTGCTCTTCTTTGGTTGTATGTTGTAAGTGAATGCTACGCTGGCCCTTGTCCAGTTTCCGATGTCTCCTGTGCGGTTATACTGCAATTCATCAATTCTTCTTCCGTTGGCTGGGTTGATGTAATATGGATCTAGCGTGGCGCTGGCATTGATGGTAAATCCAGGAAGCACATTGCTTCTAAGTGCAATTGATACAGGATTCCATTTAACGGAATCTTTAGCAATGTTCCAGTTGGTACTGAAATTGAATGCATCCAATATTCTCAGTTTCTTGTCTTCTTGCTTGCCTGTGGTGTCTTTATTGTTGCGCACCTTTAACTCGAAAGTGTTGTTGAGCGCCAGGTTCAATACTCCATTTTCCTGCGCAGTAGGTGACCCATATAGTCCGCCTTCAAATCTTGAATATTGGGTTACGTTTCCCAATGTGTCTGATTGCACATCGGCAAAATAGCCCCAAAACGGATCGCTGTAGTCAGGGCGATAACTCAACGATGCCGTGGGCGTAACCTGATGGCGCATCGCTTTGACCACATCACTTTTATATAAATAGGTGCCGTAAATAACGGTGCTTGCACTCAGACTTGCTGATCCATCATAGAATCCGTCAACTCCAGTTGGTCGTTTCGTTTCTACACGATTACTATCGCTGTTCCATACTTTTTCGGTGGTTTTCCTGTAGGCCACAATGCGATGTGATGTACTTGGAGAAACGGTGAGGTATTTAAAGAGCTTTATGTTGGTGCTTGTCGTGCTCTGTGTGCGGAGTCCGTTGTCCATGTTCTTGAGCATACGGTTGTCGTAATTGTTGAACAAGGTGTCTTCTTTCCCCTCAAGTTTATTCGAAAAATCTACCGATCCATTGATACCAATTTTATCAATTCCAGCCTTTGATTTAAATGAAGTGGAGCTCGCTGGGACTTTTCCTTTGAATGGAAAAATTCTTGCCATGTTCAAGCTGGCTTCTGGTGCACGAATCGAAATGATTTCGGTTTGTGTGTTTTGATTTCCACTCGCAGCTGCTGAAAATGAGAATGGACTATTATCGAAGTTTTTCGAATATCGAATGCTCGAGTTCAACTGACTTTGTAAATAATTGGTAGATGTCGATTGCAGGTTGTTCCTGAAGTTTTTTGAAGAACCCGCATTCACATCAGCACTGAATGAGCTACCAGGCCTGGCCTTAGCATCCTGCGCATGTCGCCACTTCACATTAAACGTACGCGCACTGAAATAGTCTGGATACTCTTTGTTGCTGAATTTAGAGTTGACAAAGTCAATCGAGTAATTTCCATTGAATCTGTAGCGCTTTACGTAGCGGCTATTCAAATAGGTTGCCCATGTTCCTCGTGTGTAAATATCCCCGGTGAGCGAGAAGTCCATGTTGTCGTTCAATCCAAAATAATAACCTCCACGACTCAGGTAAAAACCTTGATTTACAGCTTCACCGTAGCTTGGAATAATCAAACCGTTTGATCGACTTTCTGAATTGGGGAAAAAGCCAAAAGGCACGGCCAATGGCGTGGGTACATCGGAAATGCTCAAATATGCGGGGCCAGTGATAATTTTATCCTGCGGAATCACTTTCATCTTATTGGCATGAATGTGAAAATGGGGTTCATCGTACTCACAAGTGGTGTACATGCCATTCTTAATGTACACTATTTCTGAAGAATCTCTTTTCACTACGCTGCCATGCAAATATCCACCGCCTTCCTGTGTTTTCACTTCTTTGCTCAGTCCGCGCTTGGTTTTGAAGTTATACTTCATTTCTCCTGCTTCAAACATTTGCGACCCTTGTGTGAAAACGGGTTCACCCACGATCGTGCCCGTACTGTCTGGAAGTCCCTTGGCGCTGAGCTCATTGGTCTTCAAAGAAATTTCGATGTAGTTTGCCTTGAGCTCAATGTCGCCATAGGTAGTTATAGCGTTGCCATACAAATAGACCATTTGCTTCTTCAAGTCAACACGCATCGAATCATCTGCCTGATAGTTCACTTCATATTCCAAAGATGACTTTCGTTTCGGTTTGATGGCCTTTAGAGTAGAGTCAAGGGAGGTTGAGTCGCCAGAAACACCCAGAGAATCAATGGTTGCACTATCATTTGAAGATATCGTTGAGTCAATGATTCCCAGCGAAATGCTGTCAGCGTTTTGCCCAATACTTCCCATACTGATCAGCATGAAGAGTGTTAAATGAAATAGGAGGCTGGACTTCAAATTATGGCTAGATTATCTTGGGAGTGCAAATCTAAACGCTTAGCGCTCTGATTCACATTTAGATCAACATTCAAAAGTTGTTAATTCTGGCCATTCAACCTTATCTTTCCCCTTGTCTCTATTAACATTCAAGGGTGAAATACTCTGTTTGCAGCGCAATCGCATTGCCTGTAGCTCGTTTACATTTGTTAGTTACTAGGTAAATACCGAGTTGAATTTTATGCAGCTTAACCAGCCACTTCTAAAAACACGAATTTTAAGAATCCTTCCTCTAGGCATGTCAACTTTGGTGTTGATGCTTTTTTCATCTTTTGTTCCCAATCATCGCGGGCCGAAAATAGCGGAGATGGGCGTGTTGAAGGTAGTGATAGATGCAGGGCATGGAGGGCATGACCCAGGCAATACAGGCACGGGTCGCTACAAAAAATCAGAAAAAGATATTTCGTTAGAAGTTGCCTTGCAACTGGGCGAATACATCGAGCGGGCTTATGAAAACGTAGACGTTGTTTACACGCGAAAAGAGGACAAGTTTGTTACCTTAAAAGACAGGACAACCATCGCCAATAAAGCCCATGCTGATTTGTTTATTTCCATCCATTGCAATTCAGCAGCAAACAAAGAGGCTTTTGGAACCGAAACATTTGTTATGTCGATGACAAAAATTGCGGCCAATTTGGAATTGGCAAAACGTGAAAATTCCTCCATTCTCTTGGAAGAAAATTACGAACAAACCTACGAGGGCTTCAATCCTGATTCTCCAGAATCGCTCATCGCACGTTCTATTGCCCAATCGGTTTACCTCGATCAAAGTTTGACACTTTCAGCGCACATCCAAGAGCAATACCGAGAACGCGTCAGCAGGAGAGATCGCGGTGTGAAACAAGCACCATATTGGGTGATTAGCTTTACCACAATGCCGAGTGTGCTTACTGAATTGGGATTTTTGACCAACAATGGAGAAGAAGACTTCCTAAACAGCGAAAACGGTAAAGTGTACATGGCTAGTGCGATCTATCGCGCCTTCAAGCAGTATAAAGCTGAAATTGAAGGAGTGGAGATTTCAACCCCTGACTTTGAAAAGAACATTCCTGAAGTTTCGGAGACTCCAGCTCCAGTGGCCGAAGAGAAGCCAAAAGAGAAACAAAACGAAAAGTCAGAAGAAAAGAAAGAGAAACCAACTGAAAACGAGGGAAAGAAGGAAGTGAAATTGCCTGCAGATGCTGAATTGGTTTATTACAAGATTCAGCTGATGGCATCATCCAATCCGATTGATCTGAAACCAGAAAACTTTAATGGTTTAGAAGATGTAAAGTCCTATCAAGTGGATGGCTTGTATAAGTACACGGTAGGTGAAGTAACTGATTATAAAAAAGCTGTTTCTTTGCAACGCACAGTGCGAGAAAATGCCTTTCCTAAAGCCTTTATCACAGCGTTCTACAAAGGCGAAAGAATAGGACTTTCCAAGGCACTTGAAATATCACGTGAGTTAAACACAATAGATTGATTTGAAGGTAAGTAGCGAAATAAAAGTTGGGGCGGTGATCATCATTGCCCTTGGTCTGCTTTATTTTGGAATGAACTATATGAAAGGCTCGGACGTGTTTTCGAAGTCGCGGTATTTTTATGCCATCTACGAAAAAGTAGATGGATTGAATACGGATAATGTAATCCTTGTAAATGGCTATAAAGTTGGGCGTGTAGCACAAATCACATTAATTCCAGAGAAAGGCAACTTGATCATGGTGAAAATGGAGATTTTAGAAGACCAACTCAATATTCCCGATAGTTCCGTGGCGCGCATTGTTTCAGAGGATGTGCTTGGTACTAAAGCCATTTCTCTGGAGTTTACGCAAGATACCATTTTTCATATGAGTGGTGATACCCTGGTAAGCGATATTGACGAGGCTCTTCAGAGTATTATAGAAGAGAAGTTGGCTCCACTGCAATTGCAGATTGAAGGTGTAATTGCTGAAGCACGAGATTTGGTCAGTGCTACGAAGATTTTAGTTACTACCACGAACGAGTCCATAGAGAAGGCAAAGACGAGTATGGATGTGATAAATAAAACTACGACCGATGTAGATAAACTGGTGGTAGCTCAGAATGAAAATCTAACTCGTGTATTGGGAGATATAACGGCCATCGCGTCTAACATTCGCAATAACAGTAAAAACATCAATGCTATTTTAGAGAACGTGGCTACGATTAGTGATTCGCTAACGCGTGCCAATTATGCTGCGGCCATTCAAAATGCAACCAACGCACTTACTCAACTCGACTCAATGATTACTAAGATCAACGAGGGTGAGGGATCTTTGGGTATGCTGCTGAATGACGATAAACTTTACAACAATCTTGAGCAAGCTTCACTTGAAATTGATAAACTTGCTGAAGACTTAAGGGTTAATCCTGAACGTTACGTTCATGTTTCTGTCTTTGGAAGGAAGGAAAGCAAAGAGGATAAGCCTAAAAAGAAAGATCGTAAAGAATAACACACATGATTTCAAGCATCATTTTCACGGTACTTTTAGTAGCTACCGCTGTTATTTTCATTCGCAGAATAGCGGAAATCAAAACCAACATAAACCTCGGACGTGATATTGACATGTCAGACAATGCTAGTGAGCGCTGGAAAACCATGGCTCGAGTAGCATTGGGACAAAGCAAGTTGGTGGCACGTCCATTGGCAGGTATAATGCACGTGTTCATTTATGTGGGATTCATCCTGATCAATCTGGAAGTGCTGGAAATCATCATCGATGGGGTGTTTGGGACGCACCGGGTGTTTTATAATTTACTCGGTAGTGATTTGTATTACGTGTTTATTGGTTTCTTCGAGGTGCTGGCACTGTTGGTGCTTATCGCATGCATCGTTTTCTTGGTTCGAAGAAATATTGGCAAGATCAAGCGCTTTTCAGGCACTGAGATGACCTCATGGCCAAAGTCAGACGCCAACATTATTTTAATTGTGGAAAGCATATTGATGCTGGCGTTGCTCACTATGAATGCGTCTGATAGTGTGCTATTTATGATGAATGATCAACTTGTAATGCAAGCTGGTCTTGATCACTATACGGGTATACGTTTTCAAGATTCGTTTTGGGTGAGTGCATACCTCACGGGCTTTATGCCGAATGATCCTGTGGCTTTGTTCTACATAGAACGCACATGCTGGTGGCTACATATAGTCGGCATTTTGGGATTCCTCATTTATGTTCCTTATTCCAAGCATTTTCATATTTTCTTGGCATTTCCCAATACATATTATTCAAAGCTTCAACCTTCAGGTGAGTTCGATAACCTCGAAAGCGTAAAGAATGAGGTAGAATTGATGATGGATCCGAATGTTGATCCTTTTGCCGCTCCGGCACCTGAATCAGCGGATGCCGTTCCGCAGAGATTTGGAGCCAAGGATGTGACCGATTTGACCTGGAAGAATTTGATGGACGCATACTCTTGCACTGAGTGTGGACGATGCACTTCAGAGTGTCCGGCAAACAAAACAGGAAAGCTACTCTCACCGCGCAAGATCATGATGGATACACGCGATCGAGTCGAAGAGTTGGGCAAACACAAAAAGGCAAATGGTGCTGAAAGCGATGATGGAAAAAGTTTGCTGGGAGATTATATTTCACCTGAAGAACTTTGGGCTTGCACAACGTGCAATGCATGCACTCAGGCGTGTCCCGTCAACATCAATCCTCTATCGATCATTGTCGATCTCAGACGCTTTTTAGTGATGGAGCAATCTGCGGCTCCGTCAGAATTGAATGGGATGTTCACCAATATTGAAAATAATGGAGCGCCTTGGCAATTTGCCCAGGCTGACCGATTGAATTGGAAAGACGATGCATAACACCTGAACTGATTCAGGATTTTAAAATATCAAAGACGAATGGAGTCACTACAAATAAAGACAATGGCCGAAATGATGGCCGCAAATGAAGAGCCGGAGGTGCTTTTTTGGGTGGGTTGTATGGGCAGCTTTGACGATCGTGCAAAGAAAATCACGAAAGCATTTGCCAAAATTTTAAATAAAGCCAACGTGAAATTTGCTGTCCTTGGCACAGAAGAATCTTGCACGGGAGATCCTGCAAAGCGCGCTGGGAACGAGTTTCTCTTTCAAATGCAAGCCTTTGCGAATATTCAAGTTTTGAACGAATACAAGGTGAAGCGCATTGTAACGGCCTGTCCACATTGCTTCAACACCTTGAAGAATGAATATCCTGAATTGGGAGGTAATTATGAGGTAATTCATCACACACAATTTCTTCAAAGCTTGCTGAATGAGGGTCGCATTGCTGTTGAAGGTGGTAAGTTTAAAGGGAAGAAAATCACTTTTCACGATCCTTGCTACCTGGGAAGAGCCAACGATGTGTATGAGGCACCACGTGAAGTGCTTTCTAAACTTGATTCTGAGTTGACAGAGATGAAGCGATGCCGTCAGAATGGATTATGCTGCGGTGCTGGAGGCGCTCAAATGTTTAAAGAGGCAGAGAAAGGAAACAAGGAAGTGAACATTGAAAGAACTGAGGATGCATTGGAAGTGAAACCTGATATTATCGCTGCCGGATGCCCATTTTGCAACACGATGATGACCGATGGGGTGAAGCATTTCAATAAGGAGAATGATATTCAGGTAAAAGATATAGCCGAACTTATTGCTGAAGCCGCTGACTTATGATAGCTACCCAATCTATTACCGATATTTCAACACTTTCAAAAGACTCTAGGGTTTGGGTGTTTCAATCTTCGAAGCTAATTCAAGGAGACTTACGCACTGAGATCAGTTCAACGCTAATTGCCTTTTTAAAGGATTGGGCAGCACACGGCAAGAGCTTATTCGCGGCTTTTGAGATTAAGTTTGATCGATTTATTGTAATCGCTGTGGATGAGGCCATGGCTCAAGCCACGGGTTGTTCAGTGGATAAGTTGATGAAGACAATTCAGGTAATTGATACTGCTTACGGCCTTGATCTCTTGAATAGGATGAAGGTTGCCTATCGCTCTGGCGAGGAAATCATTGAATGCGATGTAAACACATTTACTCAGATGCTGAAATCTGGAGAAGCAGATGACTCAACCATTGTATTCAACAATGTTGTGCAAAGCCTAGGAGAATTCAATGCTAGTTGGGAGACAACAGTAAGCCGCAGTTGGCACGCTAATCTTCTTCCTTAATTCCGTCTTTTACAGTCTGTCCTTCTGGAGAAAGCAGGTCAAGGGCTTCTTTCATGGGAGCATCCGTTTCCTCCTGAACATTATTCTCTTTGATTAAACCTGCCGATTTCATGGTGCTATCAGATATAGCGCTATCTGCAACAATTGCTTTCGGTGCAATTTGGGAGGCATATTTATTCAGAATATCGGTAGGAGAATCTGGGCGTTCTTCAGTTCTGTAATTGAAACCATCAAGCACTTTACCGTTGGAGGGCATTTCATCCGAAGGGATGATTTTTGCCACTGGCTTGTCGAAGAATGTGATTTTCTCGATGGTGTTGCTATCAATGAAAATAGCCATGGTCGAACATTTGGTTTCGTTCACCCCGATTAAACTGTTGTCTTCTTCTCTAGGATAGTAGATGGTTTCACCATTACCATAAACGTCCACTTTTCTCAAAGCTTCTTCTTTGAAATGACCGATCATGTCCCTGCCCTTAATTTGATTGTAAAACACGCTGTCTTCGTAGGCTATAATAAAGGCATTCTGATCCATGTACATTTTATCGATCACACCATTTTTTAAAGTCATGTGGATTGAATCAGCAGTAATTTGATTTTCTGTCGACCACAAAATGGGATCGCGAAACATATAAATAATACTGTCTTTGGTATTGTAAAATAATGAATCACAAGCGCCTTGCATATCACTTTTATAGAAGATGGTGTGATGGTAGGTCTTCATCATTCTGTTTCCAGCAGTATCCAATAAAGAATAGAGTGTATCAGCCGTTAAAAAAAACGTATCGCCTTCCATGTCTTGCTTGAGCACAAGGTTTTTAGTTACATAGCTCGTGCTATCTTTTTCGTAGTAAATCGCATAATCACCACTGACCTCAAATTTTTCGTTGGTGTCTATGAGTAGCACATTGCATTTTGAAATACCAATCTCAGCGGCTTGATCATATTCAATGGTGTCGCCCTTCATGGTTTGTCCTGAAGAATTGATCTGTGCATTTTTGATGAACTTGGCCTTGTCTTTCAATTGGTCAAACCAACCCAATTCACAGTAAATTTTGCGTTTATCCGAATCGATGGTAGTGGGGCCAAAAAACCATGTTTTCTCTCGATCGGGGGCGTATTGCATGGTGTCTGTTTTGATCACGTAATCAGGATGGGTCATCACTACATCTGTCTTAAAGTGGAACAGTTTTGATTCGCTGTAGTAATAGCCGATTTTACTTACCAGATGTGTCTTTTCTTTTTCGCTGTCAATTACTCCACCTCCATAATAGTGGGCCATTGAAGTTTCTCTATAGTAATCTAGAAAAGGTGTAGTGAGGATGGATGCTTTGTCGTCAATCTTCACTTTTCCGCGAACGCGTGCAAGCTTCAAGTTTCCGTCATAGAACAAGGAATCGCCTGTCATGACCAAAGAATCTCCTTCTTCAATTTTTACGTGGCCGTATGCATCAAGGCTATTGTTGTCATACAAGTATGCACTGTCGCAATACATAAATGCATTTTGATGCCTCAGTTTAACCTTCCCTACGAGCTTTGATGCTCCTTTTGGGGTGGTTTTATCTACCGTAAACTTATCGGCATGAATGAGTTCGATTTCTTTCGCCTTTTCTTCCTTTTTTTCTGAGGTTTGGGCAACACCATTCCAGCCTGAGAATAGGAGTGAAAGCAGGAACAGAAATCGGACGGGGTGCATGTTTATGCAGGTTGATTATCTCTAATCATGGTTTGTTTTCGATCTGGCCCAAGCGATACAATCGCAATTTCACACCCTGTTTCCTTCTCGATGTAGGCGATGTAATCTTCGAGCTGCTGTGGCAAAGGCTGATCAACTGAAATATCCTGGTTCCATCCTTCAACGGTGATGTTGTTGGTTTTCAAGTCTTTGTTCGCATGGTCAAAAGGGAATTCAATGGTTTCTTTCCCATCAACCGTATACGATGTGCAGACTTCTAAATTTTCAAATGCATTCAATACATCCGCTTTAGTCATGATCAATTTGGTCACTCCATTCAACATAACGGCATATTTTAAAGCTACCATGTCCAACCAGCCACATCGTCTTGGTCTACCTGTTGTAGCGCCATATTCATGGCCAATATCTCTCAATTTTTGACCAACGGCATCTTCCAGTTCCGTAGGAAAAGGACCGCTACCCACACGTGTGCAGTAAGCTTTGAAAATGCCATATACCTCT
>Ga0181557_1005229_pt1 | contig 11769 bp, 9 predicted proteins | sample 011ome_23_FD_148632 | JGI IMG/M metagenome (GOLD analysis project Ga0181557, IMG submission 148632) | Coastal salt marsh microbial communities from the Groves Creek Marsh, Skidaway Island, Georgia - 011506CT metaG (spades assembly) | ecosystem: Environmental > Aquatic > Marine > Intertidal zone >... | reverse complement strand
TATCGCTTCATTCATTTATTGTTGGCCAGCCCTTCAGACAAAAACACTTAAAAAGAGCACTCGATCACATTTGTAAAAGGCGTGATGAAATCTGGATTACGACACCAAACGAAGTTTCTAGGTTCTATCGTAAACTACCACTAGATAAACAACTGAAGCAGTAATGACCCGCACCCTACTCACAGCCATATTCCTAACCCTGTTCAGCCAGACGGCTTGGGCGCATAAGTGCGTGTTAAGCGGTAATACTGCGGCTGAAATTACTGCGTATAACTCTTGCAAGAATGACCTTGCAACTGGCGCTGCTGGACACGAGGACCAAAAGCTAAAAGAACAGATTGTTGCATTAGAAAGAGAAAACGAACGCCTAGAACGTAGGCTCCTTATGCTGAGAGAACGTTTGCTAAACTTACTCAGGCTAACTGACTAGGGCTTTGCGCCTTGTTGTCTGGCAACCTAGCCGTTGCAAGCCCCCATCTAAATATATGCCGGGGCGCCATTGCTATAGCAGTGGGGGCTGCGCTGACGGTCAGCTTTTTTGGTGGCCTTGTTTTATCGCAATTTCAGACTACATAACCATTGAGGTGTAAAGCACCCGCGAATATATCAAGTCGCCAACCTGCCCCACCTCCTCAAAAAATCTGGGCCAACTTAGTTATGTTGTTGAGTTCAACATTTCATTACCATTTTTAGCTTGCAAACAGTTGAACAGCGTAGCTATGTCGCTGATGGTGTAAAATTTGTGATTAATAGCAGTCATTATCTAACTCACTGATTGGGTGTAATCAGTGTCAGGTTGAGCCAGTTAAGCTTCGTAAAATATGTTCTGAAATAAGTTTTTTCGCATTTTAAGACACAAAAAAAGGTACCTAAAAGGTACCTAAATTTTCGTGTAAATTCTGTAATTCTACAGAAATCAATAGCTTGGAAACAAGGTTTGGCATCCCGTAGGGGATTCGAACCCCTGTTGCCGCCGTGAAAGGGCGGTGTCCTAGGCCTCTAGACGAACGGGACATCTTTAAAAGCAAAGCCAATGACGCTTGTATTAGTCAAAACCGCTGACCAAATCAAGCCGCTTTTATCATCAATTTGTGTTTTTCCGCAAAACAGGCAAAACCGGGGTGAAATTCGAGGCCTAGCGCGCAAATGCCAGTGGCGGAACGGCGACATCATCAATTTCAAACTGCATGGCATTGCCGCCACGAAACCGGTCGCGCCGCACCCGACCAAGAATATGCAAATAGTGGCCATCGCGGGCATCGGCTACCGCCTGCCCAAGCGACGTACCGCCTGCCTGAAACGCAATTGCATTTAAGGTGCCGCTGCCATCATCCAATCGGCAGGATAAATGCATACCTGCTTCACCCACAAATTTTGCCGATTTGATTCGGCAATCGGGAATGACAAATCGCGGCTCGGGATTGCCGCTGCCAAACGGGCCAAGCCGGTCAAGCCAGTCGACAAGATCAGGTTTGCATCCAGCAACGCTCAACAGACCACTGACTTTATGCAGTGTTTGCGGAATAACCCCATTTAAATCAGCCCTCAGCCGGTCATTCAGAAATTGCTGTAGCTCGTCAATTTTATCAGCCCTGACGGTGAAGCCTGCGGCCATATCATGCCCGCCGCCACCTTCCAGAATCCCAGCCTGATGCGCGGCGATAATGGCGTTGCCAAGCCGAAAACCAGCGATGCTGCGCCCCGATCCTTTGCCAATGCCGTCATCATTCATGGCAATCACCAAAGCAGGCTTGCCAAAACGTTCGCGAACCCTGCCCGCAACAATGCCAATCACGCCTTCATGCCAAGATGGGTCATGCATGATCAAAACTGGATGGTTTATTTCGGCAGCCCGATCAATGGCGGCAATGCGGATACCTTCTTCAATCTGCTTGCGCTCGCGGTTCATTTCATCAAGCCGAAGCGCTAGACCAGCCGCTTCGTCACTATTATTGCAGGCAAGCAGCTTTACCCCAAGGCCAGATCCGCCAATCCGGCCAGCTGCATTGATTCGCGGGCCAAGCAAAAAGCCAAAAGCATAAACATTAGGTGCTGCGTTCATGCCGGCAACATCGGCAAGCTTGGTCAGCCCAGGATGACGACGCTCGGCCATCACCTTTAACCCTTGGCGGACAAAAGCGCGGTTTAACCCGACTAGCGGCACCACATCGCAAACAGTTGCCAACGCAACAATATCAAGACAGGCCATCAAATCAGGCGGGGTGCGGCCTTCGGCAAAATGGCCGCGTTCACGCAATTCACGAACCATGCCAACAAGCACGATAAAAACAACACCCGCGGCGCAAAGATAGCCATATTGCCCATCTTCATCTAGCCGGTTGGGATTCACCACCGATTGCGCGCGCGGCAATTCGGGGCCGGCGATATGATGGTCGATCACAATGACATCAAGCCCTATTTCAGCCACTGCCGCCAATGGCGCATGCGCCGTGATACCGCAATCGACCGTCACCAACAGCTGTGCGCCTTTTTCCTTTAAGGCAAGCAAAGCGGCCGTATTCGGGCCATAGCCCTCGGTAAAGCGGTCAGGGATATGGACATCACAAGCCACATCAAGATCGCGCATCGCCGAAATCAGTAGCGCCGCCGCCGCCGCACCATCAACATCATAATCACCAAAAACACCAATCGGGGTTTTGCTCATAACCGCATCGGCTAGTCGCTTGGCCGCCTTGTCAAGATCTTTGAATCTTGACGGGTTGGGCAGTAAGTCGCGAATTTTTGGGTCAATATAATGCGGTGCTGTTTCGGCTGTTAAGCCCATACCAGCCATGATGCGCGCCAAGGGAATGGGTAGATCGTCAAACACATCCATTAAGGCGGCGGCAAGTCGATCCTGATTTGCCCCTAATAATTGCGTCGACACCTCGATCCAACGGGCGCCGCTTGTCGAATGGGTTATGCCAAGGAAAGCGTCCTTAGCCATTACCCCTCCAAATCTGCCAGCAAGATTGGCATGGCAACCGGCTTGGCTTTGACAATTGGCAAATCTTCCATCTCGTCCAAAGCTTTTTTCAAGCTGGCAACTGGATTTTCATGCGTTGTCATCACAAGGGCTACAACATCACCCGGTGCGCGTCCTTGTTGCAGCAAGCCTTCAATCGAAATATCATGCTTTTGCAAAATCGCGGTTACAATCGCCAAAACGCCCGGCTGATCAACAACCATCAAACGCACATAAAATGGCTTATCTGGCCCTGCTCCATTTTTCACCGCGCTAGAATCGGCAAGCTGGTTTACCGGCTTGCCAAAAGCAAGCCCGCCACGACCAGCGGCAATATCAATCAAATCAGACAAAACCGCCGATGAGGTTGCACCACCCCCAGCACCCGGCCCCACGGCCAGAACGCTGCCAACCGGCGTGCCATGAAATTCAACAGCATTCAAAACACCATTGACCTTGGCAAGCTGGCTGCTAAGGGGCAGTAAACAGGTTTGCATGCGCGGCATTAAGCTGGGTTCTGCAACGCCAATAAGTTTAATGCGAAAGCCCAATTGATTGGCATAGGCAAAATCAATCGATGATACATCACGGATACCCTGGATCGAAACTGCGTTAAAATCAGGCTGATGCCCAAACGCAATGGCGGCCAAAATGGTCAATTTATGCGCGGCATCAATGCCATCAACATCAAAGCTTGGCTCGGCTTCGGCAAAGCCAAGACGTTGCGCGTCAGCCAGCACTTCGTCAAAATCGCGCCCTGTTGTTTCCATTGTTGATAGAATATAATTGCACGTCCCGTTTAAAATACCGGTAACGCGGTTAATCTGGTTTCCGGCAAGCCCTTCGCGTAGTGTTTTTACCGCCGGAATGCCGCCAGCAACCGCCGCTTCAAACATAAGATGCGCGTTATTGGCCTCGGCAAGCGTGGCCAGTTCGGTTCCGTGATGCGCGATCATCGCTTTATTGGCCGTAACAAAATGCTTTCCTGATGACAGTGACGCGCGGGCAAGATCCAATGCCACACCCTCGCTGCCGCCAATCATTTCAACTATAATGTCAACATCGTCACGCTTGGCAAGCTGGGCGGCATCATCATACCAGTCAATGCCGTCAAGCGAAAAGGCGCGGTCAGCCGACCGGTCGCGCGCACTAACGGCAACAATGTCAAGCGATTGCCCTGCGGCGGTCGCCAAATCACTATGCTGATTGATGAGCTGGCGGGCAACTTCGGATCCAACAACCCCAAGGCCAGCGATCGCAATTTTTAAACCGGACTTCGCTTTTGTCATCACAAATTCACTTTTTCACAAATTTTTGTTTCTGCCAGCAATAAGCGGCTTTGCAATGGTGTAACCATTTGCCCGATTTCTAGCAAGGCTCCTACCGGTCATTCGGGCAGTTTTTACATGTTTTCTTGGCCTATAGATTGGTGGCGCTTCGCGCGGCCTGATCATAAAGACCCGATAACAGCCGTAATTGACGCGCGACCTCACCAAGCTCGGCACCACTGCCGCCGTCAAAAGGCATAAAGCCATCGACAAGACAGGCCTCGCGAACCGCGCGATAACGAAGGCATAAATCGATGCCTAAATCTGTTGTGGCGTAAAGCACTTCCTTGCCATGTTTTTCGCTGCTGACAAGACCAGCCTTGATCAATTTTTTCAGCGCATAATTAACTGTATGGCTGTCATCGACATTCAATTTGAAACAAATATCGGCCAGCTTTTTTGGACGCGCCCGATGATTGACCGAATGAAGACATAAAATATCGAGAACATTCAGGTCAATGGTGCCGCTAACGCTTATGCCAGCGTCGGCAACGGCGGTTGCCATTGCTTTTACCATCCATTTGCCAAAGGCGTTCCACGCAACAATCAAGCCATATTCAACCTCACTTAATTCAGCCGCCTTTTCCGAAACCAAATGCGATGACGAAACAATCCTTTTGGCATCAGGAGTTTTAGACTTTTCTTGTGCCATCAAATCTCCTTTCGTCATGTACGGTTTGGTTGCAAAAGCGGTTATTCTGTCGACTTGTCATCTTTGCCAAAACCGCCACCACCAGGCGTTTCGATCACGAAAACATCACCAACCCCCATTTTGCGAATGCCGGTTGCGGTAAGCGTTTCGATTGTGCCATCGGTTCGTTCAACCCAATTGCGCCCAAGCGCCGCCTCACCGCCACCATCCATGCCGTAGGGAGGGATGATACGGTGATTAGCAAGTATCACCGCTTCCATTTCCTCAAGAAAGCGCAACCGGCGGCGAACACCGTTGCCGCCATTATGCCGGCCAATGCCGCCCGACCCATGTCTGATCTCAAAGCTTTCCAGCAAAACCGGATAACGCGATTCCAAAATCTCAGGGTCGGTCAAACGGCTGTTAGTCATATGAGTATGAACCGCGTCGGTTCCGTCAAAATCTGGCCCTGCGCCTGATCCACCGCACAAGGTTTCGTAATATTGATAGGTTGAGTTCCCATAAAAGAAATTATTCATCGTACCTTGCGCTGCGGCCATGACGCCAAGCGCGCCATAAAGCGTGTCAGTGACAATCTGCGAGGTTTCAACATTGCCAGCAATGACCGCCGCAGGATATTGCGCTTTTAACATGCAATCATCGGGAAGAATTATCTGAACAGGTTTCAAACAGCCTTCATTCATTGGAATATCATCGGCCACTAAGGTTCTGAAAACATACAAAACTGCAGCACGACAAACAGCAGCAGGCGCGTTGAAATTATTCGCACCCTGCTTGCTTGTGCCGGTAAAATCAACAATTGCCGACCGGTCGGCTTTATTGATTGAAATCGTGACCTTGACCTGCTGTCCATTATCCATTGGATAGGTAAAGCTGCCATCTTTGAGAACATCAATGACGCGACGAACCGATTCTTCAGCATTATCCTGAACATGGCTCATATAGGCGATAACCGTTGCCAGCCCGTAATGCTTGATCATTTTGTGAAGTTCACGAACGCCCTTTTCATTGGCCGCTAGCTGCGCTCGAAGATCGGCGATATTTTGATCCGTATTGCGCGCTGGATATTTTGCCGAATCCAAAATGGCGCGCATTTCTGTTTCGCGATAGTTTCCGCCATCGACAAGCTTGAAATTATCAATCAAAACGCCTTCTTCTTCGATGTGTTTTGAGTCCGGCGGTGCCGAACCCGGCGTGCGGCCGCCAACATCAGGGTGATGCCCGCGCGAGGCAACAAAGAAAAGGATTTCCTTGCCAGAATCGTCAAAGACCGGCGTGATAATTGTGATATCGGGAAGATGCGTTCCGCCATTGTAGGGGTTATTCAGAACAAAGGCGTCGCCAGCATTGATATTGCCCTGATTACCGAGGATGACGGCGCGAACTGATTCACCCATTGACCCAAGATGAACCGGCATATGCGGGGCATTGGCGATCAACGCACCCGCCGGATCAAAAATGGCGCAAGAGAAATCCAGCCTTTCTTTGATATTGACCGAAAGCGCAGTGTTTTGCAGCGTATAGCCCATCTGTTCGGCAATCGTCATAAACAGATTATTGAACACTTCCAGCATCACTGGGTCACAATTTGTACCAATTGCCACCCGCGATGCAACGGCCGCAACACGCCGAACAACAAGATTGCCAATCGCGGTCATTTCGGCCTGCCACCCAGGTTCGATCACATTGGTTCCAGTGGCTTCGGTAATTAGAGCTGGCCCCATGATCCGTTGCCCTGCGGCAATTGTGCTGCGGGCATAGACCGGCGCTGTTACAAATTGTTCATTCATATAGCATTGAACATGATCCATAATATCCAGCGGCGCGTCAGGGGCGGCGGTAACACTGGTCTCAACACCAAAATTCCGGCCAATTGACTCGACCGAAATCGTGGCGGCAACAAGTGGCTTATCCGGCATCAAAAAGCCAAAGCGTGACTGATAGGCGGCTTCAAAATCAGCCGTCATCTCAGCAATCGAACCAACCGGCACGGCAAGCGCCGTATCCGACCCGTCATAGCGAAGATGGACATAACGATTTGTTTCAATGCGCGCGCTGGGAATATCCTGACCCGCAAGTTCAGCCTCGCTTTGCGTGGCAAGCTCATCCAGCTCACTTTGCAATCTTGGCGTCAGATTCTCATTAAATCTGTCTTCAAGCGTGCGTTCGCGAAGCGCCGTCACATCGGCCAGCCCCATGCCATAGGCCGATAAAACACCAGCAAAAGGATGGATCAAAACCGTTTTCATGCCCAAAACATCGGCAATCAAACAGGCATGCTGGCCGCCTGCCCCGCCAAAACATTGAAGCGCATATTCAGTGACATCATAACCACGCTGAACCGAAATTTTCTTGATCGCATTGGCCATATTTTCAACCGCAATGCGCAAAAAGCCGCTGGCAATTTCTTCTTCGCTTCGTTTGATACCGGTTTCCGCTTCAACCTGTGCCGCCAGCGCGGCAAAACCGGCGCGTACCGGTAAAACATCAAGCGCCTCATCCTGATTGGGACCAAAAACATGCGGGAAATATTGTGGCTGTAGCTTGCCAAGCATGGCGTTGCAATCGGTCACGGCAAGCGGGCCACCCCGGCGATAGCAAGCAGGCCCCGGATTGGCACCAGCGCTTTCCGGCCCGACTTGGAACCGGCCATGTTCAAACCGGCAAATTGACCCACCACCAGCGGCAACCGTATTAATCAGCAGCATTGGCGCGTGAATCCGCACGCCAGCAACAACCGTATCAAACACGCGTTCATAGGTATTTTCATAATGCGCAACATCGGTTGAGGTGCCGCCCATATCAAAGGTGATAACCTTGTCAAACCCGGCCTGTTTGGCGGTTTTCACCGCACCAACAATGCCGCCAGCAGGACCTGAAAGAATGGCATCCTTGCCCTGAAACAGGCTGGCATCGGTTAGGCCGCCATTTGATTGCATCAATTGCAGCTTGGTGCCTTTGGATTGGTCAATATCGCGGGCAAGACGGTCGATATAACGCCGCAAAATTGGCGATAGATAAGCATCAGCGACGGTGGTATCACCGCGCCCGACAAATTTGATCATCGGGCTGGTGCCATGGCTTGTTGAAATTTGCGTAAAGCCAATTTCGCGGGCGCGTTGGGCAATTGCTAACTCATGCGCTGGCACGCGGTAGCCATGCATCAAAACAATGGCAATGGCGCGGATGCCATCATCGAAGGCGGCCTGCAACCGCGGCGTCACATCATCAAGATCAAGCGGCGTAATAATCTGGTCACGTGCATCAACGCGTTCGATCACCTCTTCAATACGGTCATACAGCATTTCGGGAAGGATAATTTCCTTGTCAAACAGCCGTGGCCGTGCCTGATAGGCAATGCGAAGATGGTCACGAAACCCTTTTGTCACAACAAGCAGGGTTTTATCGCCCTTGCGCTCGAGAAGCGCGTTTGTCGCTACGGTTGTTCCCATTTTTACCGCATCAATGGCATCGGCTGGCAATGGTGCATCCTTGGCGATATGCATCAGATCGCGCATGCCCTGCAAGGCGGCATCTTCATAGGCTTCGGGATTTTCGGACAGTAATTTATGCGTTAGCAAATCGCCATCAGGCGTCCGCGCGACAAGATCGGTAAAGGTGCCGCCACGATCAACCCAGAATTGCCACCCTGATTTATCATTGGTTTTGCTGTTTTTATTGTGATCGGGTTTGGCCATTTGTCGTCATCCATGAAACAAGAGTGATGCGACAACGTTTATAAATTATCAACAAAATGTCAATGTTAGAATGATCAGCCATCAGAATGATCAGCTGCAAGGCTCATGCTGATCCCGTCATTAATATCAGTCGCCAGATAGTCACGAATATTAATATCATCGAAACAGCCAACATTGACGCCATAAACACTTGGGTCGCTTCGCCGGATATGATGCGTATAAATCCCGCATGTTTTGCAAAAATAATGTTTGTCAATCGTCGTATTCCATTGATAATGGGCTAACGATTCGGCGCCTTTTTCAAGGATAAACTGGGCAGGCGGACAGCTAACCATCACCGCCCAGCGCCGCCGACATAAGCTGCAATCGCACCGCCGCGCCGCGGCAAAATCCAGCTGAACCGACGTTGAAAACACAATTTTTCCACAACGACAGCGGCCGTGCGAAAATTTTTGATCGTGATGGGGACTGGTCATTGCTTTTTATCTTAATCAAGATGGGTCATCATCAAGATGGGTCATCGCGCGTGCCAGATCATGATTGCCTGCTTGGTCTAAATTTGTCACGAAATTATCGAAATCCGATCCCTATATAAATCAAAGGTCACGCCACAAAAAAGGGCCGGCAAAAGCCAGCCCTTTTCAAAATGGAAATCTTTCAAAACCGGAGTATCATATGACTCGAACCATCAAGTACCAGAGTACCTCAGTACTCAAACCATCAGGTAATGGAGTAACCCAGTACTGCAAATATTTTTAACGCTTGGAGAACTGGAAACTACGGCGGGCTTTCGCCTTACCATATTTCTTACGCTCAACAACGCGTGAGTCGCGTGTCAGGAACCCGCCAGCTTTCAAAACCGGACGAAGACCCGGCTCAAACAGGGTTAGCGCGCGGCTGATGCCATGACGAACCGCACCGGCCTGACCAGACAAGCCACCACCGCGAACGGTTGCAATCACGTCAAATTCGCCAGTGCGCTCGGTTGCATCAAATGGCTGTGCCAAAATCATCTGCAAAACAGGGCGGGCAAAATAAACCTCAAGCTTGCGGCCATTGATTGTAACCTGACCTGTGCCGCGCTTTACCCATACGCGGGCAGCGGCATCTTTGCGGCGACCTGTTGCATATGAACGGCCAAGATTGTCGATTTTCGGCTCAGCCGGTGCTGCTGGCACTTCGGCAACCGGTGCGTCTGCACTGATTGCGCCTAATGCTGCCAAACCTTCGGCCTGTGTTTCTGTGTTTTGTGTATCTTCGGCCATGACTACCTCACATTCTTTGAGTTCATGCTAGCAATATCCAGCGCGACCGGCTGTTGTGCTTCATGCGGGTGGCTTGGGCCTGCATAGATATGCAGGTTGCGCATTGCTTGACGGCCAAGCGGTCCGCGCGGGATCATGCGCTCGACAGCTTTTTCAATCACGCGGGTTGGAAAGCGACCGTCAAGAATCTTGTCGGCAGTCCGCTCTTTAATGCCGCCCGGATGGCCCGTATGCCAATAATAGGTCTTGGCGCTACGCTTGTTACCGGTCAAATGCACCTTTTCGGCATTGACGATGATGATGTGATCACCGCAATCCATATTTGGTGTGTAGGTTGGCTTGTGCTTTCCGCGTACGCGCATGGCAACAAGCGAAGCAAGACGCCCAAGAACGAGATCGGCTGCGTCGATGACGAACCAGTTTTTCTCGATGTCTTTTGGCGTTGCAACATAGGTCCTTGGCAAAGGCATGTTATCATCTCCAGAAAAAAATGAGCCCGCGAAACATGGCACGCCACGCATCACAAGCTGTCCTGCCGCGGGTTATAGGCAGTTTCGGTGATAGCGTCAAATATTATTTTCGCGGGAAAAATAGATTTAATAAATTTTTACAGAGGGTTATTTATGAGGTATTATTTTACCACATATTTTTGCGTTGTTTTTTCGGGTTTTACCGCCCCTCACCCATTGCATTTGTCGCTCGAACTTATTGTGCAGGTTTCATTTAGACCATAGCGCACTTGGCAGCTTTGGCAAAAGCCTGTAATAAAATGATAGAAATCATCCTATCCCTAACCAGCTGGCAAAAGGGCACTATCTTGTTCGTTCTGATCGATAATTATGACAGCTTCACATGGAATCTGTGGCATTTCCTATCTGATCTTGGTGCTGAGGTCGAAATTCTGCGCAATGACGCAATGTCGGCTGATGACGTGATTGCCCGCGATCTGGAAGGGATTATCATTTCACCCGGTCCGGGAACGCCGCAAAATGCCGGCATAACCATAGATCTGATCCGCGCCGCCAAAGATGCCGGAACGCCGCTTCTTGGTGTTTGCCTTGGTCATCAGGCGCTTGCCGCGGCCTTTGGCGCCGAAATCAAACGCGTTGATCCGCCGGTGCATGGCAAATTATCGATGGTCGAAAAAACCCGAAGCAATGCGGTAAAAAGCGATGTTCTGGCATTATGCCCTGATGCCTTTCCGGTGACGCGCTATCATTCGCTGGTGGTTGACGAAGCCACCCTTCCCGCCGAATTGACCGTAACCGCCCGCACCAAAGCCGGGGCGATCATGGGAATTTCGCATAATACTGCCGAACTTCACGGTGTTCAATTTCATCCAGAATCAATCGCCTCGGTGGCAGGTTACCGGATTTTAGCGCAATTTCTTGAAATCTGCGGTCACGGCATCACATCGGGTGAAACGCTGGATCGGCTTGAGGCACAAATTCTGCGGCTTGACCAGCGCTTTCCCGATCAGATGCACGCCTAGGCTTTTCACCCCAGTTTCCGGCTCATATTTTATAGCCTGTTACTGGCGAGGAACAATCACCGCCATATCGACCACATCACCCTTTTCGCCATTCGCGCGATAAAGTCGTTGTGCCTGTTCAGGATAATCGAGAATGTCAAAATCCAGCCGCTGGCCAACAATGATGCATTTCAATAGGGATGATCTCGTATTGCGAAGGTCATGCGCCTCACCCCCAGCCGGATAGGCAATAAAATCACCAGCTTCGACCTGCAAAACCGTATCACCAATGCGCGCTGTTCCGGTACCTTCGAGAATATAGATACATTTTTCTTCGCAAATATGCTGGTGAAAAGCACAAGACTCCAACCCTATTGGTACCTCGATCAG
>Ga0181557_1005218_pt1 | contig 11785 bp, 9 predicted proteins | sample 011ome_23_FD_148632 | JGI IMG/M metagenome (GOLD analysis project Ga0181557, IMG submission 148632) | Coastal salt marsh microbial communities from the Groves Creek Marsh, Skidaway Island, Georgia - 011506CT metaG (spades assembly) | ecosystem: Environmental > Aquatic > Marine > Intertidal zone >... | reverse complement strand
GGTCCCATAGGTCTCAAAGCCAAACCATTTGCCGGTGCGGCCAAAACCACAGATGACCTCATCGGAGATCAAGAGAATCTCCCGTTCGTCGAGGATTCGCTTGACTTCAGGCCAGTAAGAATCCGGGGGCACGATCACACCGCCGGCACCCTGCACGGGCTCCGCAATGAACGCCGCCACACGATCCTCGCCCAGCTCATCAATCTTTTTCTCGAGCTCGCGAGCAGCGGCGACACCAAATGCTTCGGGATCGAGGTCCGCACCCTCCTCGAACCAATGCGGCTGTTGGATGTGATGCACGTAGTCTAGGCCCATGGTCTGCTTGTGCATCGCTGACATGCCACCCAGCGTTGAGGCTGCAATCGTGCTGCCGTGATAGGCGTTTTGGCGGCTGATGATCAGCTTCTTTTCGGGCTTACCCAGCAAATCAAAATAGCGGTGTACCAGCTTGATCTGAGTGTCGTTGGCCTCTGACCCGGAGTTGGTAAAGAACACGTGCTGGAATCGCTCAGGCGTGACCTGGGAGAGCCGCGCCGCCAGCTCAGCTGCCGGTTGATTCGAGCACCTAAAGAAATTGTTGTAGAAAGGGAGCTCGGCCAGCTGCTCCGCCACCGCTTGCTTGATGCGATCCTGGCTGTAGCCCAGATTGCAGCACCACAACCCCGACATACCGTCCTGAATCTTGTTGCCATCGGAATCGTAGATATAAATATGTTCTGCGCGGCTGACGATGCGCCCACCGTGCTTGGCGTAATCTTCAAAATCCGTGAAGGGATGCAGATGGTGCGCCTGATCCAGCTTCTTGAGTGCTTGCGTGTCGAGCGTCGCGGTCATGGTGCTTTCTCCTCGGATTTGGCCTGCCACACTATAGCGGCCCAGGCCCCGCACAGGGATGACTTGCATCTCGAGTATCACACCGGCCAACCGACGTGTCAGTAACCCCAAAGGGAGAGCTTGGTGGACAGGACGCGCCGCGGCGCGCACACTTCCGCCTCACATCAGGAGCTAACAGTGACTCTGGAACGCGTTGACGAACAATACCGCGGTCTGACTTACCCCTGGGGCAGACTCGAACACCCGGGCGATGAGCCTTTCGAGGTGGCGCCCGGTGTCTGGTGGGCGCGGTTCACCATGCCGGGACCTCTAAACCACATCAACCTGTGGTTGCTGGAGGACGGAGACGGCTGGACCATTGTCGATACCTGCCTCAATCTGGATTCTGCCAAAGAGCGATGGGAATCCCTGTTCACGGGCTTCATGGCGGGCAAGCCCGTCCACCGTGTGATCTGTACTCATATGCACCCCGACCACATTGGTCTGGCAGGTTGGCTTTGTGAGCGTTTCGACTGCGATTTGTATATGACGCAGGCGGAGTTTCTGACTGGCAGCCTGATCATGGGTTACACGGGTGAAGCGGCTCCGCCACCGGCGATCTCTTTCTATCACCGCACCGGGTTCACCGACGAGCAGTTGGAGAATTACCGGAAGCGCTTTGGCAGCTTTGGCCAGTTCGCCACGCCGCTACCTCACAACTACCAACGCCTCAGCGACCGGCAAACGCTGTCTATTGATGGCCGATACTGGCAGGTGGTGGTGGGTCAGGGGCACTCTCCCGAGCACGCGTGCCTCTATTGCCCGGCGCTACAGTTGGTCATTGCCGGCGATCAGATCCTGCCGCGTATCACCCCCAACGTGTCAGTGTTTCCCACGGAGCCTGACGGTAATCCGCTGGAGTCGTGGCTGGCCTCCAGCACCCGATTGCTGGGGATGCTGCCCGACGATCTGCTGGTGTTACCCGCACATCAAGCACCCTTCACAGGGGTTCGAGTGCGCCTCAATCAGATTATCGACAGCCATCGCCTCGCGCTAGCAAAACTCTATGATCTATTGATGGAACCCAAGCTCTTGCCGGAATGCTTCAACTGCCTCTTTGGCAGAGATATTGGCGATAACGAAATTCAGATGGCAACCGGCGAGACTGTGGCACACCTGAATTATCTCTGGCACCGCGGTAACATTCAGCGACGGGTAAACAGTGACGACCGATATGAGTATCAGTCAGACCCCGAGGCACACTACATAGACGCCGAGTAGAACCCTTTGACAACGCTCCGTACTCGAATCAAAACCCTAGCTTACCGCTGGTACTACCGGCGCATGAATCGTTTAGCGTGGGAGGGTTCCGCATCACCCGATGTCAAAACGAGCTTTCTGCAGCTCCCTTTACCCGAGCAGACACTTGGGGCGCAGATGTATCACGGCTCCCGGCACCGCCCTCTCATCATTTACTTCCATGGCGGCGGCTGGACAATCGGCGATCTGGATACCCACCATCCTTTCTGCCTGCGGCTCGCTGATCAAACCCACTGCACGATCATGTCCATCGACTATCGGCTGGCCCCGGAGCACCCCTTCCCCGCGGCCCATGAAGACGCCATGGCGGCATCGCGATGGATTATCGACAACCTCAATGCATTGGCTCCCAATAACGGCGAGGTAGTCATTGCAGGAGATAGCGCCGGCGGAAACCTGACGCTGGCGACTGCGGTTCGCCTGCCGGACGAGCCGCGGCTCAGGGGTTGCCTGATGCTTTACCCGGCCATACAGCACTACCACGCCGCCATGCGCTCCTACACGGAGCACGCCAAGAGCGGGCCGCTGACCACTTCGATTATGCGCTGGTTCATGGATACCTATCTGGACGGATTGGCGCCGGCAGACCCCGCGACAGAAATCATGTTTCCGGGGAAGCGCATCCCGCTCAGTGGTTTTCCCCGCTCATTGTTGGTGACCGCAGAAAAAGACCCGCTCAGGGACGACGGTAAGCGCTTAGCTAATGCCCTGCAGCGCGCCGGCGCGACGGTGCAACACGAGCATTTCTCTCAGGAAGCGCATGGATTTCCGTGCTCGGAGGGGCCCACCCCCGGACACGACCGCTTTATGTCGCTGACCAAGGCCTGGATCGAGGCAATCAGCGCGCGGTAATGCGCTCCAACATGTCCATGATCTCTGCCTTTGTGAGCAGACGCGGCGAGACATAGCCATCACTCTCATCCATCGCAGCATGGGCCAGCACCGTCCAATCAGCTGGCTGGATGCGCGGGTCAGTCTCGTCGATGCCGACTTTGGCGATCAAATCCTGCACCGCCTCAACAAACGCCTGGGCCCTTGCCGCAGGTGAGGCGGCATCGGACACATTTGTCACGACAGCGAGTTCGGCCAGTGCGGTCTCCGCCTCGGCGAGGCAGGCTTTGAGGACATGCGGTAACGCGAGCGCGTTGGCCTGTCCGTGGGGAATGCCGTAGCGGGCGCCCAGCTGGTGTGCAATCGCATGGACATTACCGACGCCCACCTGGTTGATCGCAATACCCGCGTGGTAGGCGGCCACCGCCATACCCTGGCGGGCCTCGACATCTTCGGGATGCTGCACCGCCTGCTCGAGCCAGCGAAACACTCCTTGAATAGCGAGGCGGCCGTTCTCTTTTCGCGTGCCTCGATCCCAAATACAGATATACGCCTCGACGCCATGGGTCAGCGCGTCGATGCCCGTTGCCGCCGTCACGGGTGCCGGCAATCCCAGTAACAGATCCGGGTCCAGCGCGACCGCCTGTGGCAGCAGGTCCTCGCCCACAATGATGTGCTTGAGCTTCTCTTCCGGATCTTTGATGACCGCCCCCATTGTTGCCTCACTGCCGGTACCGGAGGTAGTAGGAATAGCATAAATCGGCAGGACATCGTCGGGCACTTTGTTCAGACCAACCCATTTGTCGGGTGACTCGTCACTGGTCCGAGTGCACGCGATGATCTTCGCCGCATCCATAGAGGATCCGCCCCCCACCGCTACGATCGCCGTACAACCCGCCGCCCGCAGCACCTCTGCACCCTCCATCACATGGGCGAAAGTGGGATCGGGGTCGACGCCGGCATACCAGTGGAGATTCACCCCCGCGTCCGCAAGAGATGCCAGCGCCCGCTCCGCGAGACCCAGCTCCTTGAGCGCCTTGTCAGTGACCACCAGAATATCGGTGTGACCAATATCCACAATGCGTCGACACAGATCCGCACTGGCGCCCTGACCGACATAGGACAGATGTACACCTGTCGCCTTGTTACCAATGAGCAACTTGATCAGCCCCAGTTTGAAACCGCGCTTGAATCGCCTAACCGGCATGGATCGCAACATGGCGATGTCTCCCAGAGATTTTCTTGTCGCAGTAGTCTATCTTCACCGCTCCAAGGACGACAGTCCGGGATCTAAAATAGGAAACGCGCACTATGGACAGACACTTCATCCACTTCGAGACACCAGAGCTGGCCACAGTAGTCCGTGACACGGCACCCCCGGCTGGCCCGGAGGAAGTGTTGATTGAGGTGGATCATGCCGGTATCAACCGCGCCGATCTGCTACAGCGCCTCGGCCTCTATCCGCCACCGGAGGACGCATCACCCATACCGGGACTGGAGGTCGCAGGCCAGGTGGTCGCGGTCGGAGGGAGGTGTTCATCATTGCAGGTGGGCGATCGGGTGTGCGCGCTGACCCATGGCGGCGGCTACGCCTCCCATGCCATCGCTCGCGAGGACCACTGCCTCACCCTGCCGGATAACCTGTCCACTGAACAGGGTGCCGCGCTGCCCGAGGCGCTGTTAACCGTGTGGTACAACGTCATGGAGCGAGGTCAGCTGTCGGCGGGTGAGACAGTGTTGATCCACGGGGGCAGTAGCGGTATCGGCTCGATCGGTATCCAAATGGCAGCGGCTCTTGGCGCTAACGTGATTTCCACCGCGGGTTCAGCGGCGCGATGTGATGCAGTCAAAGCGCTAGGTGCTTTGTTTGTGGCGAATCATCGCGAGGGTAGCCTCACTGAACAGCTCACTGACGCAGGCTACGGCGGACACGTCGATGTCATTCTGGACATTGCAGGGGGCGACCTGATGCAAGCCAATTTGGATCTCGCTGCACCCGACGGCCGCATTGTGTGTATTGGCGTGATGCGTGGCATGCAGAGCGAGATCAATCTCGCAACGCTGTTTATGAAGCGCTTAACGCTGACAGGCAGCACACTGCGCAGACTCGACACCGGGGAGCGCGCGCGTTGCTTCAGCGCGATTCGCGAACGCGTCTGGCCGCAGGTGGTCGCGGGCGATATTCGACCCATCGTCGACAGGACTTACCCCCTCGCTGACGTGCTGGAGGCCCACGAACATATGCGCTTGGGGACACATTTTGGTAAGTTGGTGCTGGATTGCCGGACAGGGTGAGCACCCACGGATAGCGGTACGATGACACAACCCCCGTCGGACAACCCCAGCCGCGGATCGATCAGGAAACAGTTCTCCATGCGTTCATTGCTTGCTGACACTCTTCCGAAAGCCCTGTTCGCAGGAGCCATGACCCTACCGATACTGTCGATCGGATGCGGTGGCGAGAGCGTGGCAGAGGTCCCGGAGGAGGCCTCAACTACGGCATCTGTGCCCGCAGAGTTCACGGTCTCCGAGCCACTCATTCTTCCATCCGACAATATTCTGGCGAGCGTCGATACCGCGACTGCTCAGGCAGAGACCGCTGATGCCCCAGCGAGCAGCAGCGGCAACGGCGCTGGCGGCCTGAAACGCTTCGGGGTCATGCCACATTTTGGTGACCTCGACACCATGGTCGAGCGCCGCGCCATCCGGGTGCTGACCGTCTATGGCCCGGGCCGCTACTTTCTCGAGGACGGGCCGCGTGGGACGGTTAAGGAATATGCCGACAAGCTGCAAAAAGTGGTCAACGAGGCCTTCAAAACTGGCCTACTGACCGTGCAGGTCGCGGTCATCCCCGTAGCAAGGGACCAGCTCTTCCCTGCGCTGCAGGCGGGCTATGGCGATATTGTCATGGCGGGCACCACTGTGACCGACAACCGGCAAGTGAGGGTCGACTTCACCAATCCGGTGAGCAAGCCCCTCAAGGAAGTCCTGATTACCGGCCCGAGCGCACCGCGTATTGGATCGCTGGCAGACCTGTCAGGCAAAACCGTTTATCTGCGCCTCTCAAGTAGCTATGCAGAAAGCGTTAACGAACTGAGCCAAAAGCTGGTTGAGCAGGGTCAGGCGCCCATTCGCATCGAGGCAGTCGACGAATCACTGGAGGACGAAGACCTGATCGAAATGGTCGACACCGGCCTGCTTCCCTGGGCGGTGGTCGATGACTACAAGCCGCAAATGTGGCGGGAGATCTTCACCCGCGTCACGGTGCGGGATGATCTGGTGCTGCGCGAGGGCGCGCGCCTCGCCTGGGCAATACGACCAGACAGCCCACAACTCAAGGCCTTTTTGAATACGTTCCTCAAAGACAATCGAGAGGGCACGCTATTCGGCAATATCATCCGCAACCGCTATATCCGGGATTTCGACTGGACAGAAAATGCCGCAGGCGCCGAGGAATTGGGGCGCTACCGCAAGCTGTCAGCGCTGTTTAGAAAATATGGCACCGATTACGGCATGGACCCAACCCTGCTGGCGGCTCAAGGCTTTCAAGAGTCGCGGCTCGACCAAAGCGTGCGCAGCCACGTGGGCGCCGTCGGGGTGATGCAGTTGTTACCGAGCACGGCCGAAGACAAAAACGTCGGTATTCCCAATATCGATGAGCTGGAGCCCAATATTGAGGCCGGCGCCAAATATATGGCGTTTTTGAAAGAGCGTTATTTTAGTGGTCCCGAACTCGACGAAATCAATGGCTCACTGCTGGCTCTGGCCTCTTACAACGCAGGACCCGGGCGGATTCGCCGGCTGCGGCGCGAAGCGGGAGAGCGGGGCTACGACCCCAATCTGTGGTTCGATAACGTCGAGGTGATCGTAGCGGAGCAGGTGGGGCGCGAAACGGTGCAGTACGTCTCCAACATCTTTAAGTACTACCTGACCTATCGTTGGATCAACACTGCCGATGCCGAGCGCGCCGCCGCGCGGCGCGCGACGGGTATGGAAGACGCACCCTGATTCAGCCCGAGGGTCAAAGCTAAAATACTCAGGGAGCGGCAATCAACCGCTCTGTCTCCTCACACCACTGCAGACGTCCCACCTCAGCGTAGCGCCGCCGCACACCCGGTGTGGGGCTGAGATAAAAAAGATCCCCGTTCACCCCGGTCAGTGTGACATCGACGCCACTCTCCCGCGCCACTTCGGCATTGGCCTTCATGTGTTCGGCCTCACCATGCACCGGAATCGCCAGCGTCGGTCTCAGAAGTTGATAAAGGTCCGCCAGCTCACCCTGACACGGGTGGCCGGAAGCATGCAGGGTCTGCTCGCTCTCATCCGCAGAGACCACCTCGATGCCACGGCCGCGCAAACCCTCGATCAAGCGCTGCACTGACGCCTCGTTTCCGGGAATCGTCTTGGAGGAGAGAATGACGGTGTCGCCAGCCTCCAGCACCAGATCAGGATGTGTTTGCATCATGAGGCGATGCAGTGCCGCACCCCATTCGCCCTGACTGCCGGTTGCCACGCCGAGTACTTCCACCGGCGGCAGGTACCCCAAATGCTCCGCGTGGATGGGCTGGAAGTTTTCCGGTAGCAACCCGACTTGCTGAGCGCATCGGGCCATCCCCGCCGCGGAACGACCCAATACCCCCAGATAGCGGCCTGTCAGCTGGGCGATGCTCGCCAGGGTTTGCATCCTCGCCACGTTACTGGAGAAGCAGCCCACCACGACGCGCCCCTCGCATCGCTGTATCACCTGACGTAAACCAGCCGCGACCTCGCCCTCGGAAGGGGTATATCCCGCGCGCAACGCGTTTGTGGAGTCGCAGATCACTGCGTCAATGCCCTCATCACCCAGCTCGCGAAACCGCTTGGCGGACCAGCCAGCTCCGACAACGGGATCAGGATCGATCTTCCAATCTGCCGTATGCAGAATCCGCGACTGTGGGGTTGTGATGCTCAATGCGCAGGTCTCAGGCGTAGAGTGGGTAATCGGGACCCACTCGATATCAAAGGGGCCGACCTTTATCTGCTCGCCCGGCTCGATTTCGATCAGTGAACTCGGTAACACGCCCCTGCGGCTTCGCGTTTTGTGTCGTAGCACCGCGGCTGCAAAGGGGGTGGCATAAACCGGACAGCGTAATTGCTCCCAGAGATAGGGCAGCGCACCCAAGTGATCCTCATGAGCATGCGTCACAATCAGCCCCGCGAGTTGCTCGCGACGGGTAGCAATAAAGCTCAGGTCGGGCATTTGCACCGAGGGTCTCAGCGCACCGGGCACCTGCTCAAGGGTGATACCACAGTCCACGGCGACCCACTGATCAGCATGGCCGAAGAGATTGAAGTTCATGCCGATCTCGCCACACCCGCCCAGGGGGAGGAAGACCACATCGCTACTACGCGACTCGCTCATTCGAAATCGATTTACCAGGTATAGCCAATCCGGAATTTTAGCGTTTCGTCGAGCCTTTCCTTATCCTCAGCCGCACCGCCGTCATAGTCAGCCGACGCCTCTGCCGCCGCCTCCAGACCCAAAAACAAGGGGAACCGTAATCCCAGTTTGGTGCGGTAGATAGACTTCTCAATTGAGGACGTATTAATGATATTTGCCTGCCGAAAATACAGGGTCACCCTACTGTCGAAGAGCTGCGCTTCGGCGGTGAGGTTAATGGTAGCGCCCGCATAGGAGTCATCCTCGGTCTCCTCAAAGTCTGTGTCGACATAGGCGACGCCCAATTCAGCGTCGAAGGTCAGCGTATCGCGGGTCAAGAGTTTACGGCCGAAATAAGCGCTGACGTATGAGCGCCGGTCAATATCAGCAAACACGTTGGAACGAAGCCCTACGTTCAAGCCGAGATAATTACGCGGGTCCGACAGAAAATAATCGTACTTACCTTCCACTCGCCAGTTATCTGCTGTGGCCTGGCTGGTTTTGATCACATCGCCGAACTCGTCTAGGCTTGGGTCGCCGTTTTCGTCTTTTTCGACAACAAACGCGCTACTGTCCTCATAGTCAGCGCGCAGCGTAATACGATCTCGAAGACTCTCGAGGATCGTTTCCGCATCCAGATTCAGCTTATCCGTCTCGGTATTACCCCGGTTGTATTCGATCGCGCTCGTGACGCGTCCGGTGATGTGATAACCGCGGCCCTGTTCCCATTCTTCGGGGTTAGCGACATCCAACTGGTCTAGGGCCAAATTATCCGCATCGTCCAGCACCACCTCACCATCCACTACCATTAGAGAGGAGAGCGCCAGCTTCTCCTGCTCGGTCGTGAGCAGTTCTATATCCTGATCGGATTCGAGATACAGAATGGATGACAGCGCGATGGTAACGTCTCCCATCAACTCGGTCGCCACGTACAGCTCGCCGTCATGGATGTCGGTGATTTCACCGTAAATCACGGACTGATCCACCAGTTCGATTCTGGCGGGGGCCGGAGACTCGCTCGCCTCAGACAGATCGGAGTCAGACCACCCCGGGCTGCTCATCGGCAGTATGAAGAGTGCGAATAAGGCGATTGCGTGTATCCTTCGCGGGTCGCTATTGCTCAGCATGGTCGACATTTCATCCATTTTTAGGTCGCATATCGCTCGACTGTAAGCGAAGCGCCACGACAATGAAATTGCGGAACGCGACAACTTCCGCCGCGCTTTTGGTGAATCGATGACTCAACATTTTGACTACGACCTGATGGTCATTGGCGCAGGTTCCGGCGGCGTCCGGGCCGCCAGAAAAAGCGCCGAATTCGGTGCACGGGTGGCCGTGGTAGAGGAAGCCGCACTGGGCGGTACTTGCGTCAACGTGGGTTGTATACCTAAAAAACTCTACGTCTATGCGAGCGAGTACGCAGCCGCCTGGCGCGACTCCGCAGGATTTGGTTGGCAGACCGAGGGCGTTTCTTTCGACTGGAACACGCTGCGAGACAACAAGACCAAGGAGATCGCGCGACTGAACGCCATTTATGCGCGCCTGCTTGAGGCCCCCGGGGTCGATATTATTGAGGGCCACGGTGTACTTGCCGGACCCCAGGAAGTGGTCGTGGGAGAGTCCCGCTACCGCGCCGAGAAGATTTTACTCGCCACCGGCACCTGGCCCGCCATGCCGGAGATCCCCGGCATCGAGCTGGCGCTGACCTCTAACGAGATTTTCGATGTGGAGCGCTTTCCAGAGCGACTGCTCATTGTGGGTGGTGGTTATATCGCCACCGAATTCGCCAGCATCTTCTCGGGCCTGGGCGCCAACGTTGTCCAGAGTTATCGCGGCGAGCTGTTTCTCCGCGGTTTTGACCACGACATTCGCCAATTTCTGAGCGAAGAAATGCGCAAAGCCGGCGTGGACTTGCGCTTCAACCACCATGTCACGGCACTGGAGTCCCAAACCAGTGGCGTAATCGCCCACCTCTCGGACGGTCACGAGCCCTTCGATGCCGTGCTGTACGCGACCGGTCGCAGACCGAATATTGCACAGCTGGGACTCGAGCATACCGGGGTGACGCTCACCGAAGCTGGCTACATCGAGGTCGATGATGCGTTTCAAACTACAGAACCCAGCGTCTATGCACTGGGGGATATGACCGGTGGCTGGGAACTGACGCCGGTGGCCATCGGCGAGGCAATGGCCTTTGCGCAAACCCAGTTTGGCGGCCAGACCCAGATGATGGATTACCACGCCATCCCGACAGCGGTGTTCAGTCAACCACCCATTGGCACGGTGGGGCTGACAGAAGAGGAGGCAGTGGCCGCCGGACATCAGGTGACCATTTTCGAGTCCACCTTCAGGCCACTCAAACACACGGTGAGCGGCAGTGAAGAGCGCTCAATGATGAAGCTGGTCGTCGATACCGAGTCTGATCGGGTGCTAGGGGCACATATGGTCGGCGCCGATGCGGGCGAGATATGCCAGGGACTGGGTATTGCACTCAAAATGGGGGCGACCAAAGCCGACTTTGACCGCACGGTGGGGATTCACCCCACGGCGGCGGAGGAATTCGTGACCATGCGGACACCCCGCGACTGATCGTGGAACTCGCGCTGTGGGAAATTGGGGTGCTGATCCTCGCCGGATTAGCCGGCGGCTTCATCAATGTCATGGCAGGGGGTGGCTCGGTGATTACCGTGCCGCTCATGATTTTTCTGGGTGTACCCGGACCCATCGCCAACGGCACCAATCGACTACCCATCCTCGCTCACAACATCAGTGCGGCCTTGACCTATATCCGGCATGGGCTACCCCAGTCAGGCATGATCCTATCGCTCTCACTGTGCGCGGTACCGGGTGCAGTAGCGGGTGCGCTGGTCGGTGTGCGCCTGCCTGTCGACACCTTCAATCTGGTTCTCGCTGCCGTCATGGGTTTGGTGCTGATTCTTATGCTGACCGATGCGGGTCGGCAGCGGGTGGTGGCCGCCACCCCCCTGACACCGCGGCGGCGCTTATGGGGACATGTTCTGATGTTCGCAGCGGGCTTCTGGGGCGGGTTTATTCAAATCGGCATGGGCTTCATTCTGCTACCTATCCTCAACCGGGTGCTGGGCCTCGACTTAGTTGCGGCCAACATCCACAAAGTCTTTATTATTCTGCTCTACACGCTCTCTGCGCTGTGGGTGTTTGGCAGTCAACTGGAGTTGCTCTGGTGGATAGGCGCCGTCATGGCGGTGGGTAATGCCGTCGGCGGCTGGCTCGGCGCCAAACTGACGCTGGAGGGTGGTGAGCGCGTGATCCGCTGGGTGGTCGTGTTTTCGATCGCCGGCATGATGGTGAAACTGATATGGTTCCCGTAACGGATGACCCTAGGAGCGACATGAAAATGATCGATTGGACGAGGCGCTTGCG
>Ga0181557_1005211_pt1 | contig 11798 bp, 7 predicted proteins | sample 011ome_23_FD_148632 | JGI IMG/M metagenome (GOLD analysis project Ga0181557, IMG submission 148632) | Coastal salt marsh microbial communities from the Groves Creek Marsh, Skidaway Island, Georgia - 011506CT metaG (spades assembly) | ecosystem: Environmental > Aquatic > Marine > Intertidal zone >... | reverse complement strand
GGTCCAATCCCAGCTCGCGCTCGGGATACTTTCGCGCCAGTTCGGCAAGGAGGGCACCTACGCGCAGCGACGGGATGCGCTCCCGCGGTTGTTTAAGCAGGTCGGGGGAAATTTGGGCGACCTGTAACAGCGACCCGACGTCGTCACCTTGGCTTGCAACGAAACGCTCAATCACTCTGAGGTCGCTGGCAAGAATCGTGTGCTCAGAATTAGCAGTGGACACGCTTGTCCAGATTATTCAGTGCTTTCAAGAGAAGTCGAACGAAACCTCACGGTGCCACAAACAGCAGCTGTGAGCCGGGAGTCCGACGCCGCACTGAGCCGTTGACCAGAAAATAATTTGGCATCTCGGCAACATAAATATCCCCTGACACCATATCTTCAGCCGAGTACTGGACAGTCAGAGTATCAGGAGCGCTGACTACGGGTGCTGTGGCCTGAGTCAGCACGGCGCTACTGTTCAGTGGGCTCACTCTAACGACAGGGGTATCGGCAAAGAGATTGAACTCGTATCCCTGCGTTTCGGTGATGTCGGGCAGCGTTATCGAGACTGTGACATTGCCTCCATCTTGCTCAGCACTCACTGCGACTCCGTCGAGGGCCAGCGGTGAGGGCAGGGTGAGTGATGTGGCCTCCGTGATAATGACGTTGTCGCCAGATCCGTTTTGCGCTGAGGCAAACAAAAGGGCTGACTCACCATTCGCCCAAAAGCTATTGGCATCAGCTACTGCCAGATAATATTTGTGGTCGCGACTATCCTTAAAGTAGGCTTGAACGCGCCCGTCAATCAGCGCGATGGTCTGCACGCCGGGGAAGGCGTTGCCCGATTGATTGGGATAAACCTCCGCGTCATCAAACCGCTTTTGCCGCTGTGACTCCATATCTGTGCGCAGTACCTTGTAGGCAAACTTAGCCTCATCTGCTTGGTTGAATTGGACACATCTATCCTGCGAGGGATCGGTGCCATATTTGTGCAGGCAAAAACCCTCCTCAAAGGGTTCTGGATTTGCCCAGGTGAGGCAAGTCTCCATGTTCGCGTAACAACTTGGCGGCTCAGCTCCGTCATATGCCAGCCAGGCATTTATTGCATTGGCCGGAATCACGAGCGCTCTACTCTCAACAGGAGTAGCCGCCGTAAACATTAGGCTATAGCCCACCTCAAATGAATCGGTAGGTGGTTCATTCGCCGCTTGGGAATGGAAGTAGGCGGTAATTTGAGGTGCCTCCTCCCCGTTTGTGCCATCATCCCGCCAGTTCCCCGAGTATTCCACAGTGACTTCGTCTCCCTGACTCAGGCCGACCACCATGTTCTCTGGAAGAGGTTCACCCCCGTTTACGCGGACACGTATTTCATCATTGGGAAGAAACGTCCCAAGATTCCAATGGAAATAACCACACGATGCTTCCGGTAAAAACGTGAAGCGAGCTGCAGCATCATGGATCTGCTGCTCGGATGGCCAATTTGGATCGTCGCAATCAACCGCTGTGTCAGGTGCTGGCGCTGTGACACCCTCGCCAGTAGCCACTTGATAGTTAACAACGATGTCTTCGTTCACGGGTTCCTGCGCAACTACACCCCACCAATCGTTAGTCGCGGAACTCCCAAAATTGATGGTCACATTACCGTCATCGTATTCAATCTCTAAAGAGCCACTCTCCCAATTCTGCCCTTCAATCGATGTGATCGGTGTTCTCGGTAACAGTCCTTTGGTGTGAGCGAAGAACGTATCGTCAGAACTGACCTGACTATACTTCACGTCCGTACCGGTTCCGCTCTGCTTTTGCCAGTTTGGAGACTCCGCTCCCTCTTGTACCGCCTCGATTTCAAGCCCTGTGTAACTGGCTCCATCTCGATCTATTTGTCGAAAATATCCCCCGGCCAAGCCAAAGAAATTTCCGCGGCTATCCTCTATAACTCTCTCCTCGCCATCACGGCTTAACCCGCTCAAATTGCTCTTAGTTATGACCTCACCTGGAACCAGTAGCCCCAAGGGACCGCGAGCAGCGCTTGAGGAGTCGTTCGCATTGATAGGTGACCCTGGTGCATTACTCTGGGTGGCAGTGTCATAAATTCTCCAATACTGTTCGTCACCACCCAGCTCAAAATACTCCCACTCCAGAAGCGCAATTCTCGTATCGTCTAACCACAGGGCGTCCCAGATGAAGAAGTTTTCAGTAGGGTCAATACCTGTGAGTTCGCCATCCGGCGACATGTACCAGGCATAGCCGCTCTGGGTTCCCCCACCGATTCCGTCCGGGAGTTCTCGCTCATAGTTGAGCGCGTAAAGCACTGCTGCACCGTCCGCCCGAAAGTCGACGCCCTTTCTACTTGCGGAATAGATTGCCCGCGAGTTCAGAATCTTAGGCTGGACATCGCCGGCCGCGGCGATGAGGCATTCCACTGCTTCAGAGGCAAGAGTGACCCTGTAGAGGCTACAAACTTCTGGCGGCAGGTTTAGTGCGCGTTGCATGTGAGGGCTTGTCAGTAGAAACAAAGTTTCGCCATCGGGCGACAGCACTGACTCAGCAACGAAGAGCGTGTTAGAGGTTTCGACCGCATCCTCCACCTCGTTGCCATTCTCATCGTACGCAATGATATTGGTATTATCTCCTGTCTCATCGGCCTCTAATGCGCCGTAGAGTCGCGCATTGCCCGCGCCCAGACTCACCGCATCAGTATTAAGCGCGATAGAGCTAACGTTACCACCGGCGAAGTTAATGACGACCGAATTGGATTTTGTCGCGTCGTAGGGGAAGACATCCGAATTATCACCGACGCCATCTCGGTCTGAGTCTTTGTTTTCCTTAGGATTGTCCGGAAAGGCGTCTTCGATGTCTGGAATCCCATCGCCGTCTGAGTCGGTCTCCGTATCAGCTCCGCCCAGAATGATCGTAACGATGGCAGCGAGTTCTTTTTCGGATAGCGCTTCTGCCACTGCTGCCGCGCTGGCAGTGACCCCGAGAATCGCCCCTAGACCCAAAGCAAGGGAAATGGATGAGAGTGGGCGCACTATTTTTCTTTTCACTTTGATAGACCTGTTAGCACCCTCGTTGGCGAAAATATAGAGCTTGCCATCATTCATGGCAATTGCTATCTGGTCGATGGCCCACAAAAAAAGGGGCCGTTGGCCCCTTTTCATTAATGCACCACAGTGTCACTAGCAGTTAACGTCTCCAACCAGTGTCCAGGGGTCTCGGTCGCTCGGTGCGGTGCCGCGGGTCCACCATTTGGCTTCGTAGAGCTTGCCTTGATAGCGCGCGCGATCGCCACCCTGATAGACCGTACTGTCGTTGTACTCGAGCACCACGTCTGAGATGAGTTCAAAGGCGTCAGTGCGATCAGGTGCGTTGCCGCGAGTCCACCACTTGGCCTGGTAAACAAGGCCCCGATAGGACACCTTCTCTCCGCCGGTGTAAGTCGTCGCGTCAGAGTATGTGGGGTGCATACCCGCCATGGGATCTGTCATATCGCAGGTATCTGATCCCATATGATCATGGCCCATACCAGAGTGGTCTTGGCCGTCCACGTTGGGATCCATGGGCTCGTGGTTGTCCTCGACCATGACGGCGGTCGTCAGCTGCTCGGTGCCGTTGGTGTCGATCGAATTCGCGATCACGACCAAAGTGAGCTCACCTGCGACTGCCTCGTGGACATGCAGCTTGAGATTAGCTTCACCACCTACAGACCACTCGTCGCCGATGATGGTGTCGCCAAGATCGTTATACAGTGTGGCGGTGACCATCGAGTTTGCATTGACCGAGACAGTAAAGTTCACGTCAGTCATGCCCATGTCATTGATTTCCACTCGATCATCGGCAACCAGCGTTGCGGCATACACAAACTCGGGTTCCGGTGCATAATCGACACGTGTCTCGACGTTCGTGATGCCCGTATCCGAGTAAATTTTGTTCTGACCCGCAACGGGGATGAACATGTCGCCATCGCGCTGACCGGCGGAGTATCCGACAGCTGCATCATTGATAGCGTGTGCGAGTGCCAGCGCTGCGGCGCCACCAGAGGTATATCCATCCGCTTCATAAGAGACTGACAGGGAGGGTATCTCGCCGTCTTTGTCATAGACCCGTGTCAAGATGGTGTCGCCAGCCTGCAGTGCGATCGCACCTGAGATGAGTCCGACTTCCGCGAAGGCGTCAACCTCGGGCTCGGGGGTGGTAATGACATTGTCGCCCGCAAAATTGACGTCAATGGCGTTGTAGAAAGAGGCTGCGGTATCGCCAACATCCCACACTGCCATGATCACGTGATAGCCCTCGCGTTCCGGCACATAGCAATTGTGTTGAATGACCATGGGAGGCCGTTCCATACCGCCGTCGTACTCACAAAATGGTGAGAGCTCAAAGGCATCTCGACTCAGGGGCGCCGCAGGGTTCCAGTCGGCCTTGGTGATGAAATAACGCCAATCTTTGGAGACATGATTTGCAGTAAAGGTCCACTCGAAGGTTTGATAACCCGCCGCGAATTCGTGCTTGAACCATCGTGACGGCGATTGCGCGTTTAATTCTGACCAGGAGGGAGAGCCCGCTGCAGCAATGGTGCCATCTGTGGGACCTCCTACTGGGAATCGTGGCGCCCCGTCGGGACCCTCAACAGACTGTGGCTCCCACTGCACAGCACCGCACCCGGTGTTGTCACCCAGCTTGCACAGCAGTGGGCGCCCGGCGGGCTCCGAGACATAGCCGTGGGCGGCTGATTCGACGGCGATGCCAGATGCTACTAAGCCCGCGGCGATGGCGAGCGGCTGTAATTTAAAGCCTCGTATGTTCTTATTCATGGTGGATCTCCTCGTGATCTCAGTTCATGACAGTGATGGGCGCTCCGGTAGTACCCGCTGAGATAATTTTCGCGAGAAGAAGGGGCTTGGCCGATGTCCTGATCCGCCAAGCGATTGACAGATTACGTCAGAATTTTTGAGGTGTCGGTATGGTCTGTATGGGAATACGGCGGGGGTATTGTTCAGTGGATCACTGACACTCCGCCGTCAGATGAGTCCCAGCCGCGCCATCAGCGGACGGGATCGGGTAGCACCGCGTTGAAAAGTGTTGCCCAGAATGAGATTCGAGAGGTCAGTGCTTTGCTGCTTGCAGTGACTGAGCGCAGTGGTTCTAGGGAGTATTGGTGATGTGAAAAACATCCCCCTCGTCGGTAACGGTAACGATACTGCCGTCGCTCAGGACCCGAACATCTCTCACCCGGCCAGAAATCTCAGGGAAAATTGCCTCGTCGAGAGTAATAGCATCGCCCTCGAGCTTAAGTCGGCGCATCTCTGTATCGATCAAGGAACCGAGCAGAAGATCACCTTCCCACTCTGGGAACTGATCTCCGCGGTAAATGGCCAAGCCCGATGGGCCGATACTCGGCACCCAGTAGATCAAGGGCTGCTCCATCCCCGCCGCTTTGGTGAAGGGTGATATCACCGCGCCGCTATAGTCCACGCCATAGGTGATCGCCGGCCAACCGTAATTTTTTCCTGCCTCGATTTGATTAAGTTCGTCCCCCCCTTTTGGGCCGTGCTCGAGCATAAGGATGCGGTTTGTCGCAGGGTCATAAACCAAGCCCTGAGGGTTACGGTGACCATAACTGAAAACGCGCGGCGCCGTGTCCGGGAAGGGGTTGTCGACGGGCGCGGAGCCATCGGCATTAATCCGCAGCAATTTGCCCAATTCTGATTCGATGTTCTGAGCTTGCTCCCGATAGTTAAAGCCTTCGCCGACGCTGATCAGCAGAGTCCCATCGGGCAAAAAAGCCATCTTGCCGCCGTAATGCGCCGGCCCTTGCTTGTCTGGCGAGACCTCGAGCAGTGTCATTACCTGAGTCAGTTGGCTACCTTCCAGAATGCCGCGGATGACGCTGGTGCGGTTGGCTTCCTTACTACCACCGGCAAAGCTCAGATAAAGGGTGTGATTCTGGCTGAAGAGTGGATCAGGGAGCACTTCAAGCAAGCCACCTTGATTGGCGAAATACACATCGGGTGTGCCCGTGATTCGGGTCAGATCGCCGTCAGCCCCCAACAGGATGAGTTGCCCACTTTTCTCGGTGACGAGAAAACGGCCCCCGTCTATGGCAGCGATAGACCAGGGCTTATCCAGTCCCGACGCTAGCTGGTTCACCTCATAGCCATGTACCGCAAAGGTGAGAATACTCCCTGCCAACACCGCCAGCATTTGCAGGGTCCCTATTATCGAATGTCGCATGGTGCCGCCACTTTCCTTTGAGCCAAAGAGATTACGCGAGCGTAGCATGGGTGGATCCTGACCACTGCCAGTGATGTCAGAATGAACCCTCGACAAAACTTGGAGAAGCATATGCTCAGAATCATCATAGGCTACGCGGTGGGCATAGTGGCCGCGTTTTTGCTGGGTTCGATGCTGGGCACCCAGGTCGTTTTGGCATCGGTACAGTCGATGGGGCTGGAAGTGAGCTGGGCGGCCAGAGTCGACGCAACCTTGGATGATTTGTTGGGTCTCAGTGCCACTTTGCTGCCGGTGATGGCGCTTGTGCTCGTGGTGGTGTGGGGGCTTTACGACGTCATCATGGCCCGTATGCATAGCGCGCGCGGACCCTACCACTATGCGCTGGTAGGCGGCCTTTGTATCCTCGCGCTACACCCGCTGCTGGGCGCGGTGTTGGATGTCGATGTCTTCGCTGCAACGAGATCCTGGTTTGGCCTGCTGACTCAGGCGATAGCAGGCGCGTTTGGGGGTTGGTGCTGTGGGCGCTTGAGGATGGGGGTGTCTGCGTCGAATCACTCTACACACGATATACCGTGATCATCCGGACCAATGGCGCAGCGTGGTGCGCGCTTACTGCCTTAGCGACCCATCGCCCCGATAACTGGCGAGGAGGGGTGTAATGCCGCGGCAGGTCATCGTGTTTATATTGGCATTTGTCTTTCTTGCAGCCGTTGTCGTTGCATCGGTGAATTGCCTTTTTGGTTAGGGCTATCCGAATCTTCTTTAGAGAGCGGTTCGGGATCAGAAGTCAAAGCGAAAACCAATAAGGGGGCCGTGTTGCTTCATATCGAAGGTAAATCGATCGGCGCCGTCGCCGTCTTCATAATCGAAGTCTAAATAACGGTAGCCCAAGGACAGGCTCGACCAGTCATTGAAGCGATAAAACATGGCGCCACTCAGTATCACCACCAGATCTGAGCCAACGCCAAAGCCGCCGATTTGGGCCGAACCCGCAAACTCCCATCCTGCGCCCACTGGCGTCTCAAACAATACGCCAACCAAGGGATCTACCCAGTCCTCGCCGATACTGGCCATGCGGGTAGTCTGCGGACCCGTCAGCGCGATATCCGTCGATAAATCAGCGTACATCGCGCCACCCATCAATCGCAGAGAATCGTTGAGGCGCCAGGTGGCGGAGGCAATGGCCAGGGTTTGTTCCAACTCCAGTTCTCCGGACAACACCCCAAGCGACCCCTCTGCGTCCATTTTTAGATCCATGTAAACCACATCGACCAGCATGCCCCAGCGCTCGCCTTCACCGCGATACATCCCCAGAAACCCTTTGTCGATAGCATCAAAGACGTCGCTCATCCCCAGATCGACCTCGGTTTCCAGGTCGCCGACGCCCGTAGCGCCATCGAGCGTGGGTCCGAGAAGGTACAGCAAGCCCTGATTAGACCAGCCCGAGCCAGTTTGCGCCGTGGTGATGGAGGGTGTGAGGGCGAGTAAGACGAGGACTATCTTTAATCTGACTAACAGCCACTGACTGGATGGGAGATGGTTGTCACACATGATGTTTCGACTGAGGTTGGCAAAATGAACTTTAAAGTTACGGCACATCATTCGCGGCAAAAAGTGCACAAGGTGACAGCGGCGCTGTTTGATTTGCTCCGACATGAAATGATTCTATTCACGCGCAGCGAACGTCACTGCTCTTTTGATGCCGAAAAGCGCGGGTATCTCTGGCATTGCCCTGACTAAACCCATGCCGCGCAACGGGCATGAGCGAATTGACGCGGTTATTCAAGGAACCCCGCTGCGATTGCACCGAGGCCGCAGGTGAGTTTGAGGCGCTGGCGGGGTTTGGCGCGCTAAAAAATTGAGAGTATTGCGCCGAGTAACTCGTTCATTTTTGCTTGCGACTCATCCAAGGTGAGTCCAAGACGCACTATCACCAGTTCCCGCTCCGGAATCACAACCACAAATTGACCGGAGTTGCCTCCGGCATGAAAAGTGCTCTCGGGTGCGTCGGGAAAGCGCCGCTGCTGAGTATTGAGCCAAAATCCGAGCCCATAAATTTCGCCTTGATTGGCGGTGCCCGGTGTGACCGCGAGTTTTTGCCAGGTCTGACTGATGAGGCCGCTACGGCCGTGCCATGCATCGAGCCAGAGCTGTCCCATCAGCGCCCAATCGCGCGCCGTCAGGTACGCATAGCTGGAGCCCACCTGGACGCCACTGGCATCCGGCTCCAACACAATCTCCTGGAAACCCAACGGGGCAACAAAGGTGTCTGACAACCAGTCGGTATAGCGCTGCCCCTGAAGTGACTGGTGCCACATGAGAGAAGCGGTATTGATGTCGCCACTCGAGTACGAAAATTGCTCGCCGGGTTGGTAGAGGTGACCTTTCAGGGGTGCCGAATACCCCATCGCGGCATGTCGATAGAGCATTGCCGTGACATCGTCACCCGGAAAGTAGCGCTCGGAAAAATCGAGACCGCTCGACATGGAAAGCAGATGCCTGAGAGATAACTGGTGGTCAATGCGATCAAGATTTTTGTCGCTAAAACCGGTCTGACGCAGAGCCTCTGACACAGAGTCATCCAGACTCATCCGCCCACTGTCGATTTGGCGCCCGATAAAAGTCGCCATCAGACTTTTATTCATCGACCAGCCCTGCATAGGCGTCATATCTGTGACGGGTGCTTGATAGCGCTCAGCGACCAGTTTCCCTTGATGCATCACCACCACCGCCAGGGTATTTCTCCCCCCCTCGAAAGGTTCGGCAAACGCCGCATCAAGCGCAGCATCGATTTTTGGTGTGACATCGCTCGACCGTATCAAAGGTGGAGTTCGATCTTGCGTTGCCGCGGGCCGCGGCGGTATGGACGTCAGGAGTACGCGCGATTTCTCTGGGGGTGAATCCAAGGGGGAGTGCGTCGTAGGTTGTTGCTGTTCGCTTTCTTCATCGAACAACGTGCAGCCAAAGCCGGGCTCAAACTGCGCGATTACCCGTTGACCCAACAGGCTCGCAGAAATGCGATGCTGTATGGGGTCCACCGCGTAATCCAATAGCCTCGCCATTGGGCCCACGGTAGCGAGTCTCGGGAGCACGTCGTTATCCATCACAAAGCGCTCGGGCAGTCGTGCCACAAAGAGCCCCGAGCACAGTTGTTTTGCCGCATACCCGGCGCCAATGGCGCCCGCATCAGCGATAAATGAGACAGCGCGCGATAAAAGAACAAGCATCAAGGCGCCAATGATCAAGATCCCGGGCCTCAGAGCCCGTGTTGGGGTAGTAGGGGTTGTCGTCATATTTCCAGATCACACCATCGCCGGGCCATCAGCATAATCCAGTTTCGCACCGTCATACCTGTGTTGTGCAGAACAGCGCCCTAAGGAGCTGTCATAAAACTGCAATATTTCTGTCACAGAAATGCAAAGACCGCGTCACGAAACTGACACCTTCGCGCCACATAATCATCACCGCATTGAAATGTGTCGTCCAGAAATCAATCGGAGTTGTCACCATGCGTCACTTGGTCTCACGTTTGCGTTACTCGCTACCACTAGGAGCGATCTGTAGTGCGGTAGCCACCACCGCCTTGGCGACCGACAAGGCGCTACTGGATATTCTCTACGGGAACGGACTGATTACTGAGGCGCAGTATGAACAGCTTGTGCAGCAGGAAGAAGTGACCACCGCGGAGGTACTCTCGAGTGTCACCTTAGCGCCTACCCCGGACGCGTCGTCGACCGTGACAGTGCGGGAGGAGGAACTCTCGTCTTCGGTCGCGCTCGATGAAAACGTTCAGCGCGCCATAGATGAAGCGGTTGCTAGCGCCGTCGTCGCTGAGTCGCCGATAGTGGCCAGTTACGGTTCGAAGGGGTTTCGATTCGAAACAAGAGATGGCAACTGGCAGACCAACCTCCAGTGGCGAGCGCAGATGCGTTATAGCAATCCCTACGGGTCTGATCCCCGGCAAATGGCAAATTATGAGGACTCCAGTGGTTCCAGCTTTGAGCAACGTCGGCTGCGGATGAAGATTGGCGGGCATGGCTTTCAACCCTGGATCAAATACTACTTTGAGGTGGACCTTCAGCCGGCACGTGATGTTGATGCCGATGCAGTTTCATCTGGTGCCAGAGTGATCGATTGGCGAGTTGATCTCGCCAAGTGGGACTGGGGTGGCATTCGCATGGGGCAATGGAAGGTGGACTTGAACCGCGAGCGTGTGGACTCGTCAGGCCGGCAGCAGTTTGTGGAACGTTCGATTGTGAACCGCATTTTTACAGTAGACAGACAGGTGGGGGTTCAGCTCAGGGGAAGGCTGTTTGAGGGCACCATGGCCGACATGCGCTACTACGCGGGCATTTTTAACGGCGAGGGTCGTGGCGTGAAAAACAACTCCACAGATCACCTTTACATGGGGCGCCTGCAATGGAATTTTCTGGGTCGAGACCTTGCATGGAAGCAAACCGATGTCGAGTACACGGACAAGCCCACGGGTTCGTTTGCAATTGCGGGCTTTACTAACACAGGTCCCTGTACCAGATGGTCCTCTTCAGGTTGCGGTAACTTAGACGGCTTTACCAAGCCCATTTTTGCCGCTGAAGATCAGTTCAAGATCGAACAAGCGGTACAAGAGTTTGCGTTTAAGTACCGCGGCCTCTCGATACAGCAGGAATGGCATCGCAAGTTTGTAACAGATCGCGTCATGGGCACTGAGAGTGATCTGACCGGTTTTTATGTGCAGTCAGGTTATTTCTTCCACAACTTGATCAAAGGATTCCCGGCGCCCTTGGAGCTCGCAGCGCGTTACGCCTACGTCAGCGAACCCAACAAGTCGGAGCGCTCACTCTACAACGAGCGAGAGGAATTCACGCTGGGCGCCAACTGGTTCTTTTCGGGGCACAGCAACAAGATCACGGTGGATTTTTCGCACCTGACGTTGGACGACGCGTTGTTGGGATCGAACTACTCTGACAATCGCTTCAGAATTCAGTGGGACGTGTCATTTTGACGCTGGACCCGAGAGCGGGGCTGTCAGTTTGTCCTGTGAATCCGTCGACTGCGCGCTATTCATATGATTGTCACAATTATCCGGTAAGTTGGAAAAACGGTAACAGAGGGCTTCTCCCATGGAAATTCTAGCGTCACACGGCTTTATTTTGCTCGCCCTTGCCTGTGTTTTTGGTCTCTTTATGGCTTGGGGCATTGGCGCAAACGATGTCGCTAACGCGATGGGAACCTCGGTGGGTTCCAGAGCCCTGACTCTGAAACAAGCGATTCTGGTCGCGGCGATATTTGAATTCGCAGGCGCTTATCTGGCGGGTGGCGAGGTGACTTCGACTATCCGCAAGGGCATTATCGATCCCGCGGTGTTGGCGAACTCTCCCGAGCTATTGGTGTTCGGCATGCTGTCTGCGTTGCTCGCGGCCGCCACCTGGCTTCTGATTGCGAGTATGCGGGGATGGCCGGTATCGACGACCCACTCCATTGTCGGTGCCATTGTCGGGTTCGCGGCAGTGGGTATTTCTGTCGAAGCGGTTGCTTGGGGAAAGGTTGGCACTATTGCTGCGAGTTGGATCGTATCGCCGTTGCTG
>Ga0181557_1005208_pt1 | contig 11811 bp, 8 predicted proteins | sample 011ome_23_FD_148632 | JGI IMG/M metagenome (GOLD analysis project Ga0181557, IMG submission 148632) | Coastal salt marsh microbial communities from the Groves Creek Marsh, Skidaway Island, Georgia - 011506CT metaG (spades assembly) | ecosystem: Environmental > Aquatic > Marine > Intertidal zone >... | reverse complement strand
TCCCTGGGAAAAACGGGGCAAGCGCTTCGAAGAAGTTATGGCGGTTCTGAAGCTGGCCTTTTCGGGCGAGCGCTTTTCCTTCAATGGCCAGTTCTACCAATTCTCTGACGTGCAACTGACGCCAAGAACTTATCAGCGTCCATCCGTTCCGGTCTGGATCGGCACTCATAGCAAGGGCAAACCGCTGGACCGTGCGATCGCCGCTGATGGCTGGGTACTCTGGACGCAGCCCGACTGGGACGAAAGCGAACGCTGGATTGCCCAGACCCGCCAGCGCGCTGCGGCGACCGGCCGCAGGCAATGGGACGTCGTACTGAACCAGGATGGCTGGATCGGGGACGATCCTGCCGCCACTCGTGCCCGACATGCACCCCGCTGGCTGCGGGAGGCAAGTTTCTACGAAGAGCATGATTTTGACGCCGAGATCGCTCCCGATGGGGATACCAGCAAGGAAGACGAGGCCGAGCACGCAATTCGTGATTTTGAAACCCGGCAGTGGCACTTTGGAACATCGGAGAGCTGGATCAAGCGCATCCAGGAAATGGAACGACGCTTTGCACCCGATTGGCTGAATATCCGTCTCCGCACACCCGATATGGGCAGTGGACCTGCCTATCCGACACGGGAAGAGACAATGGAAGCAATCCGTCGCTTCGGTGCGGACGTGCTCCCGGCCTTTAGAACAAGCTGAACTAGTGAACGGGGCGGCGAGGGCCTCACGATGGAGAGACAGCACGCATGTTGCAATCTGAGGGATCGATGATGGCAGGTGAGTATGCGATCGGTGTGGACGTTGGCGGAACGCACACTGACCTCATCATGTCTACGCCGAATGAGTTGATCCGCAGCAAGGCCTTTACGACGCATGGAAATTACAGTGAGGGAATTCTCCACGCGATTGGTTTGGCTGCGGAGCAGATCGGAAAATCGACTGAAGAGGCACTTTCCAGTTGCCGTGCCTTTGTCAACGGTTCGACGATCGTCACCAATGCAATCACCGAACTGCGCGGCGCGAAGGTTGGTGTTCTAATTACCCGTGGGTTTAAGGACACATTCCGTCTTGCCGGGGGCGCGCGCACCAAGGAATATGATGACCAGTTGCAGGTCCCGCCGCCTGAAGTTGTCGCGCGCGACTGCATAGTTGAGATCTCAGAGCGGGTCGATAGCAGTGGCAGCGTGATTGTCACTCCTGACGCTGAGGAGCTGCGTGCTGGAATCCGCCTACTCAAGGCCAACGGGGTTGAGGCCGTTGCGGTGTGTTTCCTTTGGTCCTTCCAGAACCCGACCAATGAACTGCAAGCGCGGGCCATCCTGGACGAGGAATTCCCCGAAGCGTTCGTTACGCTTTCACATGCTACCCACCCCGTTATCGGCGAATTCCCGCGCTTTATGACGGCGGTTTTCAACTGCCTCTCGCATCGGGCAACAACACGCTACATCGAAGGTCTGAAATCCGAGTTGGGTCAGGCGGGATTCAGGGGCGCCATGACTTTCTTTCAGGGAATTGGCGGGTCCATAGGGATCGACGCGGTCGAGGAAAAGCCGATTACCCTTATGCAATCAGGCCCTGCTGGTGGCGTGATGGGCGCCCGCCAGATCGCCGAGAAGCTTGGAATCCGAAATGTCCTCGTTGGCGACATGGGCGGGACCAGCTTTGATACTGCGGTCCTGGCGGACCTTACGCCTAATGTCGCGCGAGAAGCGGCCTTTGGTGTTTATCGCACCGGGATCAACATTCTGGATATCGTTTCCGTCGGTGCTGGTGGCGGCAGCATCGCCTGGCTGGATGGGCGCGGTGTCCCGCAGGTTGGTCCGCACAGCGCCGGCTCCGAACCGGGGCCGGCCTGCTATGGTCGTGGCGGAACCCGTCCGACAGTAACGGACGCCAATGTCATTCTCGGTTTGATTGACCCGAACAATTATCTCAAGGGCGCTCATAAGCTGGATGTGAGTGCAGCCCGGCGGGCCGTTGACGCGGAAATAGGTGGCCCGCTCGGCTGGTCGACAGAACGCGCAGCAGCCGCCATTTATGATCTCGCGGTGATCGAAATGGCCAATGCTTTGCGCATGGTCAGCGTAGAGCGCGGTTACCACCCTCGCGATTTCACATTCTTCTCATATGGCGGCGGTCTTGGACTTTTTGCAGTTGAGATTTGCCGACGGCTTGGATGCCCGAACATCGTGGTGCCTGATAATTGCTCGGCTTTCTCGGCCTATGGCGTGCTGACGGCAGATTATGTCCGTCAGTATAATCGCACGGTAAACTGGGCCCTCGACGATCATTCGCAAACCGTCCAGGTCAATTCGGCGCTTGATGAAATGCTCGAACAGGCAAGGGCCGACGCGCTGAGCGAGAACATTAACGTGGATGCGCTCGAGATTGAACGGCGTGGCGACTTCCGCTTTCTTGGTCAGGTTCACGAAGTGAGCCAACCGATCCCAGATGGTGAATTGACCGCAAGGGATGCCGCTGAAATGGCGGCATCATTCCCGGCAATTTACGAAGCAAATTACGGCGAGGGCACGGCTTGGGAAGGGTCGCCCGTGGTGCTGGTAAATATCTCGATCAAGGCAGTGTTCCGTCGCGAGAAGCCAGCAAGCAGGGAGCAGAAGCCGGCGCCAAATCCGCGCCTGCCCGAACCTATCGCCATTCGGCGGATATTCCAGCCATTCCTGCGCGAAGAAGCCGACGTGCCCGTTTACGCGGAAGCTGATCTCCCTCCGGGCACTAGGCTCGAAGGGCCATGTATCGTCGATGTCGGCGACACCACCCTTTATGTGCCGAGCGGCGCTACCTGCGCTCGGGATCGATATTTCAACTTCAGTCTGACACTGAACGGATAAGCGGGAGGGCGATCTATGGACATGATGACTACCGGCGATTTCGACATCATCGATGTCGAGGTTCACCAGAAATCAATCCGCAACGTCGCGAACGAAATGGCCGTGACGCTAATGCGCACGTCAGGCTCGCCTGTCGTCACAGATGCTAAGGATTTTAGTACTTCCATTCTAGACGACCAGGTGGAGCAATTAAGCTTCGCAGGAAACGTGACATTTCATGTCTCCACGGCAGTGGCAGGCGTGGAAGCAGTGCTTCGCAATACAAGAGCTGAAGATATCGCGCCCGGTGACGGATTTATCTGCAATGATCCGCATAGCTCGGGAGCTATCCATCAGGGTGATGTGGGCATTGTAATGCCGTTTTTCGCTAAGGACGAGATAGTCGGCTGGGGTTACGTAAACGCACATCTTCTCGACGTTGGTGGTTCGGCTGTGTCCGGCTTTGCTGCCGGAGCTTTCGACAATTATTCGGAGGCGTTAGCGTTCCCTGCGGTCCGCGTGATCCGAGAGGGCCGCCTTGATGAGCAGTGGCAGCGCTTCATAAGCAACAATGTGAGGATGGCGGGTACCGTGATCAACGATATCCGCAGCATGATCGCCGCCAACAATGTTGGCGGGCGGCGAATAGCCGCCATGATCGACGACATTGGTCTCGATCGATTCAGACAGCTCAATGAGCAGGGCAAGAATCTGTCGGAAAAGGCGATGCGTGATGTGATCGCGCGCCTGCCTGATGGGACTTATGACAGTACGGATTGGGTTGAATACGACGGTCGCGGTATCGAAGGCCTGCATGAAATCCGGGTTCGTTTGCTAGTGCACGGCGACGAGATGACCCTGCAATTCCGCGGCGGGCCGCAGGTAAACTGTTTCATCAACGGAGCCTGGCCCGCGGTTGTCGGTCAGAGCTGGACGACGATCTTGGCCCAGCTTGCTTATGATATTCCCGTCAATGCCGGAATCTGGCGCCCGATTACGTTCGACCTTGGGCCAAGCGGTACGCTAGTGAACTCAGTCGCCCCCGCGCCTGTCACCATGTCTCATATCCAGACCGGGATGCGGGTCAACAAACTGCTGGCGGATGTATTTTCCCAGGCTTGCAGCATGAGCGACGATCCACTGATTGCATCGCGGGTGGCAAGCCAGTCCGCGCAGGATCAGACTTATTTCACCGCATTCGGAATGGATCGCCGCAACGGCCAGCCAACCGTTGCCTTCCCGATGTCGGTGGGCATGTCCACCGGCGGTCCAGCGCAGACCAACAGCGATGGGATGGAGGTTTATGCGGCCCAATGCATGTCGGGCTGCGACATGCCCGATGTCGAACTCGAAGAGACAAGCCAGCCCGGCATGATTCTGTGGCGGCGCGTGGCGCAGGATACGGGCGGGGCAGGCGTAACTCGAGGCGGACTTGGTGTCGATACGGCCATGGCCATCCTCCATTGCGATCGCATGAATGGTGGTGCCTACACAAACACTGCGCTCATTCCACCCCGTGGCGCAGTTGGCGGATTTCCCGGAGCGGCTGGCTCATGGAGCCATTGGCGTAAGACCAACCTCATCGATCTGATGGATCATAATGTCTTTGCGGATGTCGATACGCTTGCAGGTGACGTGCCGGAAACGACCGCGACCGTAACGGATTTTCAGGTCGTCAGGGGCGATATTTATCATGTAATTCATGGAGGAGGGGGAGGGTTGGGCGATCCTCTGCGGCGCGCTCCGGACATGGTCGCGCGCGATGTTTTCGATGGCTTCGTATCTGATGATGTGGCCCGCAATGTCTATGGCGTCATCGTTGGCGCAGATGGTATGGCGGACATCGCTGCTACTGAGAGCAGGCGCGCTGAAATTCGCGAAGCGCGCATCAGTTGCAAGCCCAGGTTGGCCGTCAATGAGGGGGCGCCACTTTTCGCGCCGCTTAGGGCCGAAAGTGACCATTGGCACTGTACGGCTTGCGGAGAAGATCTCGGCCCATCCGATCAGAATTGGCGGGATGTTTCGGTAAGCCACGAAATTGAGGTCAGTGCCCGTTTTGCGGAACTTCATTCGCGGGTTCGACGCCGCAAGGACGGAGAACCGGTCGTTATGCGGGAATATTATTGCCCAGGATGCGCGTCATCGATTTCGGTCGACATTGCGCTGGAAAGCAGCCCTCTGGCGGCTGCGCCTCGGCTTGGAAAAATCGATCCTTATCCCGAGAGCTTGATCCTCAACTCCTAGGCAAGACGTAAGCAAAAATCTCTCGCTTTCAGTCAAATTCCAAAGAAATTTTGCAATTAATCAGGAGGTAGAAAAATGAAAAGGTTCACGATCTTAACAGTGGCCATGAGCGGCGTTTCAATGCTGGGTCTCGCTGCCGCTCCAGCGTCAGCTCAGGAAACTTCCGGTATTCAGGAGATCATCGTTACCGCCCAGAAGCGGCAGGAATCCCTGAACAAGGTAGGTCTAACAGTCGCGGTGCTGTCAGGCGAGGCGCTGAAGGAACGCCAAATCACCAGCATTCAGGACTTAACTGCGTCCATTCCATCCATGTCCTATGCGGACACACCCACCTCTTCGCCTATTATCTCTCTGCGCGGTGTCGGCTTCTTCGATACGACCCTGTCAGCGACGCCGGCAGTCAGCCTGTACATGAACCAGGTTCCGCTGCCGTATCCGATTATGGCCGCGCACGGCATATTCGACCTCGAGCGCGTGGAAGTGCTGAAAGGCCCGCAGGGCATTCTGTTTGGAATGAACTCGACCGGCGGCGCGATCAACTATGTGCCGGCTGCGCCCACAGATACACTCGACATGGGAGCTTCAGTCACTGTGGGCAATTACAATAGTGTGTCTGAGGAAGCCTATATCTCGGCTCCGCTGTCTGATGTCTTGTCGTTCCGGCTTTCACAGAGGGTACAGCATACCTCCGGCTGGCAGAAAAGCCTGACCCGACCCGATGGACCGGATTCGCGCAACGGCAAGAAGCGGGTTTACGAAGGCCGCTTCCTAGTCGACTTTGAGCCAAGTGACACGGTCAAGCTGCAGCTGAATATTAACGGCTGGAAGGATAAGAGCGAGCCGCAAGCGGCACAACTGATCGGCTTCAATGTCCAGATCCCGGGGTTTGGCGACCCAGACGTTCTCGCCTCGCCGATAGACCCGAGTGAAAATACCCAAGCTGATTGGCTACCCAATCTGCCGAAACGCGACAACAGTTTCTACCAGTTCTCGCTACGTGGCGACATTGAAATATTCGATGATATAAGCCTGACATCGCTTACTTCTTATTCGAAGTTTAAGCAATTAGAAAGTGGCGATTGGGACGGAACTCCACTAGCTCAACAACTTTACGATCCTCAAGAGGGTAGTATTAAGAGCTTTTTCCAGGAAATTCGTCTGAGCAATGCCGATTCCAATCGCTTTCGCTGGATGATAGGTGCCAATTACTCAGACGATGATATTTTTCAGTCTAGCTTTTACCGGTACAACGTATCTTCAACAACAAATGCTTTTGGTATCACTGGTCAGAATGTTTTCTATGTCGACCAGAAAACTGAATCGAAGGCTGTTTTTGCCAACCTTGAATATGACGTGGTTCCGCAGCTTACGCTCAAGGGAGGCATCAGATACACTCATAGCAAACTTTCAACTGCCAATTGCGGTGCTGATATAACGCCACCTTATAATATAGGGCCAATATTCTATGGTGCCGGAAACTATACGCCTGGTGACTGCTTCCCGATCAACGATCTGGGAGTAGAGTTTGCAGGCACACCGGCAGGGAGCCCGAACCCGGATGGATTCTTCGATTCGGAGAAAGAGGACAGCGTGTCATGGAAAGTCGGTATCGACTGGAAGCCGAGCGACGGAGCTCTAGTCTATGCTAATGTGTCAAAAGGTTACAAAAGTGGCGGCTTTCCATCCATCGGTGCGTCAGTCTGGAGCCAGTTCCTGAAGCTCAAGCAGGAATCTGTTCTCGATTACGAAATTGGCACCAAGCTCTCATTGCTTGACCGGCGCCTACAGGTAAATGCCGCTGCCTTCTACTACGACTACAAGAACAAGCAGCTCCGCGCTCGTAACATAGACCCGATCTGGGGTAATCTGGATGTGGTCCAGAACATTCCGGAGTCTACAGTCAAGGGAGCAGAACTCGAAATTACCGCGGTCCCCGTCGAGGGGCTGACGATATTGGCTGCGGCAACATATACAAAGGGTGAAATCGATGAGTTTACGGGTGTGAACGCTGCCGGCGTGGCGGACGACTTTGCAGGCACACCCATGCCATATTCGCCGAAATGGAACCTCAGCTTCGATGGACAGTATAAATTCCCGGTGGGGGGTGACGTCGAAGCCTTTCTTGGCGGCACCGTGACATACCGTTCAAAAGCAATCTCCTCGGTCGGTGGCGGAAGCAATCCACCCAACGCAGTTCCGCAAGATTTCCCTCTTTTTGGTATCGATTCCTATACGCTGGTCAATTTGCGCGCTGGCATTGAAAGCGACCATTGGCGCCTTGAGGTCTGGGGTAAGAACGTGTTCGACAAATATTACTGGAACACGGCCTACCCCGCCTTTGACGCGATTGTCCGCTATACGGGTATGCCTGCAACCTATGGTGTGACCTTAGGCCTGAAGATGTAAGGATGAGGGAGACGCCCTGCCCGCCCGGTTCACCGGACGGGCAGGGTTTGCGCCGCCGAGCAGAACGCCTTTCCCGACGTTGTGGCGTTAGGCATTGGTCTGCAAGCTGCTTAGCAATTTTAGTCTGACAACGCCTCTGTCTGCAGTTAAGTTGACAACACCTCCTACCGGCCTCGGCCGGTCAGTTGTTCAGCGTTAGACTGACACCTCCCGTGTCCTGCTTTGCCCGGTAAATGAGACAGCCAGCAGAGCTCCTTGAATAGCCCCTAGATTTCTGGACGCCTTCGATCCTAATTTTGAGGACAGGAGGTGACGATGGGGAAGGCTAATTTCAGCGATGAGTTCAAGCGTGATGCGGTGGCCCAGATCACCGAGCGCGGTTATCGGGTAGCGGAGGTTTCACAGCGGCTCGGCGTGAGCCCGCACTCGCTGTATGCCTGGAAGCGGCAGTTGGCGAAGGTGGTGTCTGGCGATGTCGGCAAGGATGCCGAGATCCGCCAGTTGAAGCGCGAGTTGGCCCGGGTGACCGAGGAGCGCGACATTCTAAAAAAAGCCACCGCGTATTTCGCTCGAGATGCAAAGTGAGATACGCGTTCATTGCCAAGCATCGCGATCGTTTTGGCGTGCGGGCAATGTGCCGGTGCCTCGCAGTGCAGCCGAGTGGCTACTATGCTTGGCAGAAGAGCCCGCTGAGCCAGCGGGCTCGGGAAGATGCTCGGCAGACTGAGCTGATCCGGCAGGCCTGGAACGATAGCGGCAAGGTCTATGGCTACCGCAAGCTGCACGATGACCTGCTGGATCACGGCGAGACCTGCTGCCCGAACCGCGTTGCCCGGTTGACCAGGCTGGCGGGCATCAAGGCGCAGATCGGCTACAAGCGCCGACCGGGCAGCCATGGTGGCAAGCCGTCCCTGGCGGTCGACAACACTCTGGACCGCCAGTTCGACGTAGCTGCGCCGGACCGGGCCTGGGTGACAGACATCACCTACATCCGCACCCTGGAAGGCTTTGCCTATCTGGCTGTCGTGATCGATCTGTACTCCCGCCGCGTGGTGGGCTGGTCGATGCAGAGCCGGCAGACCACCGATGTGGTGCTGCAGGCACTGCACATGGCGGTATGGCGGCGCAAACCGAAGCAGCAGGTACTGGTCCATTCAGACCAGGGCTCGCAGTTCACCAGCATGGACTGGGCTGCCTTCATCCGCGCTCACAATCTTGAGCACTCGATGAGCCGACGCGGTAACTGCCACGACAACGCCGTCGCCGAGAGCTTCTTCTCGTCACTCAAGCGCGAACGCATCCGGCGCCGTACCTACAAAACGCGCGAGGAAGCCCGGCAGGACGTGTTCGATTACGTCGAGGTGTTCTATAATCCGGTTCGCAAGCACGTCAGGAACGGGATGCTGTCACCCGTCGAGTTCGAACGGCAGCAAACTTTGAAAGCGGAAGGCGTCCAGAAATCTAGGGGCTATTCAGTCGCAAGTTCAATCCTTGCCGCGCCCACCATGCACGCAAATGGGCCCGTGGGTTCTGATCAATGCAGGTTGGTATAAGAACGGGTCAAAGAGGAGAAGCCAAGATGTTCCAGGTCAATGTCGGAAATGTCGACCGCGCGCTGCGCATCATTGTCGGCCTAGTGCTGCTTTCACTGGTCTTTGTCGGCCCCAAGACGATGTGGGGACTGATCGGCATCATCCCGATCATCACCGGGCTGACCCGCCGCTGTCCGGTCTATTCCCCCTTCGGCATTTCGACCTGCCGCAAGCGCTGAAGGCAAGGCCCGGCCCCGCTGATCGCCTGCGCGGGCATCTCGCGCTTGACCGGGCGCGCCCAATCATCCCATAGGCGCGCCCATGCATGACATCCGCCTGATCCGCGACGATCCGCACGCTTTCGATGTCGCCCTCGCCCGGCGCGGGGTGGAGCCTTGCGCCACCGCGCTGCTGGAAATGGACGCTAGCCGGCGCGAGGTCAGCACCCGCATGCAGGAAGCGCAGGCCCGCCGTAACGAGGCATCGAAGCTGATCGGCCAGGCCATGAGCCAGGGCGACAAGGACCGGGCCGAGGCGCTGAAGGCCGAAGTCGCCGAACTGAAGCAGACCCTGCCCGCGCTGGAAGACGAAGATCGCGACCTGTCCGCCCGGCTGGACGACCTGCTGGCCCGGCTGCCGAACATTCCCGCCGACGATGTGCCCGATGGCGCGGACGAGGCACAGAATGTGGAAGTCAGCCGCTGGGGCACCCTGCCCAGCTTCGCATTCACGCCGAAGGAACATGCCGATCTCGGCCCCGCGCTGGGGCTGGACTTCGAAACCGGCGCGAAGATTTCCGGCGCACGCTTCACCTTCCTGCGCGGCCAGATGGCGCGGCTGCAACGCGCGCTGGGCCAGTTCATGCTCGACCGGCAGACCGGCGCGAACGGCTACACCGAATGCGCGCCCCCACTGCTGGTGCGGGACGAGGCCGTGTTCGGCACCGGACAATTGCCAAAATTCGCGGATGACCTGTTCCGCACCAGCGATGGCCGCTGGCTGATCCCCACCGCCGAAGTTTCCCTCACCAACGCGGTGCGCGATCAGATTCTTGAACTTACTGATTTGCCCATGCGCCTCACCGCGCTCACCCCGTGCTTCCGTTCCGAAGCGGGCGCGGCGGGGAAGGATACGCGCGGCTATATCCGCCAGCACCAGTTCGAGAAGGTGGAGCTGGTTTCCATCTGCCGCCCGGAAGACTGGCAGGCGGAGCATGATCACATGGTCCGCTCGGCAGAAAGCGTGCTGGAGGCACTGGGCCTGCCTTATCGCAAGATGCTGCTCTGCGCGGGCGACATGGGCGCGACGGCGAAGAAGACCTTCGATCTGGAAGTCTGGCTGCCGGGCCAGGGCGCTTACCGCGAAATCAGCTCGATCAGCTGGTGCGGCGATTTTCAGGCGCGGCGGATGAACGCGCGCTTCCGCCCGGACGGCGAAAAACAGACCGCCTTCGTGCACACGCTGAACGGATCGGGGCTGGCCGTGGGCCGCACGCTGGTGGCCATTCTGGAAAACTTCCAGAACGAGGACGGTTCCGTCAATATTCCCGACCTGTTACAGCCCTATATGGGCGGGATTGACCGCCTGACCCCCTGATCAAGCCGAAAGGTTCCCATGCGTATCCTTCTCACCAATGATGACGGCATTCACGCAGGGGGGTTTGCCGTGCTGGAGGCGATCGCCCAGGGATTGAGCGACGATATCTGGGTGTGTGCGCCATCCGAAGAACAATCGGGCGCGGGCCATTCGCTTTCCCTTTCCCGGCCCGTGCGGCTGCGCCACCATGGCGAGAAGCGGTTTTCGGTGACCGGTACGCCGACCGATTGCGTGATGATCGCATTGCGCGAAGCGATGGACCACCCGCCCGACCTGATCCTGTCGGGCGTCAATCGCGGCGCCAATCTGGGCGATGACGTGACTTATTCGGGCACCGTATCCGCAGCCATCGAAGGCACGCTGGCGGGCATCCGGTCAATCGCGCTGAGCCAGGTCTACCGGCGCGAGGATGTGGGTGGCCAGTCCTGGTTCGAAGCGGCGCAGGCCTGGGGCAAGAAAGTGGTCGTACCGCTGATGGACATGGAATTTCCTGACCGCACGCTGATCAACGTCAATTTCCCGCCCCTGCCTGCGGACGAGGTCAAGGGTATCCGGGTGGTGCGTCAGGGCTTCCACGATTATGCGCGCGGAACTGTGGTTAAAGGCGTCGATCCACGCGGTTTCCCCTATTACTGGTTCGGCCTGCACGGCATAAAGACGACACCGGGCCATAATACGGATCTGGAAGCGATCGCGGACGGATATATCTCGGTGACACCGCTCTATCTGGATTTCACGCATGAGGCCGCAATGGCTGCCCTGGCGGAGAGATTTCCCGAATGAAGCACCTCGCCCTTCCCCTGCTTGCCGCGCTGCTGATTGCAGCATCGCCGGCCGAAGAAACCGAACATGTCGTAACGGAAGGCGAAACGCTCGACGGTATCGCCAATCGCGCCGGGGTCAGCGCCAGTGTTATCGCACGGGCCAATGGCCTGGCTGAACCCTATGTCGTGCGCATTGGCCAGAAACTGAAAATTCCGCGCGCATCCAGTGCCGCGAAGCAGACTGCGTCCAGCCGCAGCTACGAGGTGAAGGAAGGCGAAACGCTGAACGGGATCGCGATCCGCGCCGGGGTTGCACCAGCGGACCTCGCGCGCGCCAACGGCCTTTCCGAACCCTATGTGGTGCGGATCGGCCAGAAGCTGAAAATCCCGGGCAAGGGGGCGCCCCCGCCACAGGCCCGCGCCGCAACACCCGCTGCCGAAGGGCG